>Ga0316204_10007506_pt1 | contig 15866 bp, 8 predicted proteins | sample 6monrhotite_MG_2_FD_205661 | JGI IMG/M metagenome (GOLD analysis project Ga0316204, IMG submission 205661) | Microbial mat bacterial communities from mineral coupon in-situ incubated in ocean water Damariscotta River, Maine, United States -... | ecosystem: Environmental > Aquatic > Marine >... | reverse complement strand
AATCCCTTGTGCCAAAGGCAACTCGGTTGTATAATTAATAGTGTTTGTTTGGCGTCTCATATACACTTTCCAAGCATCACTTCCAGACTCTCTCCCACCACCTGTATCTTTCTCACCTCCAAAAGCGCCTCCAATTTCAGCACCCGAAGTTCCAATGTTTACGTTGGCAATACCACAATCACTTCCTGCTACCGATAAGAAGCGTTCCGCTTCTCGCAGATTATTCGTCATAATGGCTGATGATAATCCTTGCGCGACGCCATTTTGAAGCTCCAAAGCGTCCTCAACATCTCCGCTGTATTTCAGTAAATATAGGACTGGAGCAAAGGTTTCATGTTGTACAATCTCGAAACTGTTATCTGCTTCTGCAATGGCTGGTTTAACATAACAACCACTCTCATAACCCTCTCCTTTTAATACACCACCTTCAACCACGAGAGTGCCTCCTTCAGCCACTACCCGTTCTAAAGCTTTATTATAATTTGCCACGGCATCGGTATCAATTAATGGACCCACGTGGTTGTTTTCATCTAAAGGATCCCCTATTCGAAGTTGGCCATAGGCTGCAACAACAGCATCCTTTACTTTGTCATACATACTCTCGTGAATAATCAGTCGACGTGTTGAAGTACAACGTTGTCCTGCCGTTCCCACGGCACCAAAAACAGCACCAATCACAGTCATTTTGATATCTGCATCGGGAGTTACAATAATAGCATTGTTTCCTCCTAATTCAAGTAATGATTTTCCTAATCGCTCTCCCACAGTTCTTCCAACTATTTTACCCATTCGTGTTGAGCCAGTTGCTGAAATCAACGGAACACGCCTATCTGTCGTCATATATTCGCCTACCTTGTAATCTCCGTTAATCAAGTTACAAATTCCTTCAGGCAAATCATTGGCAGCAAATACTCTGGCTGCGATATTTTGACATGCGATTCCGCACATCGGTGTTTTTTCCGAAGGCTTCCAAATACAAACATCACCACAAATCCATGCCAAAGCGGTATTCCAAGCCCAAACGGCCACTGGAAAATTAAAAGCAGAAATGATTCCTACCACACCTAAAGGATGGTATTGTTCGTACATACGGTGACCCGGTCTTTCAGAATGCATCGTTAATCCGTGTAATTGCCTTGACAATCCAACTGCAAAATCACAGATATCAATCATTTCTTGAACTTCTCCAAGCCCTTCTTGATAGCTTTTCCCCATCTCATAAGAAACCAGTTTTCCGAGTGGTTCTTTCAAACGTCGTAATTCTTCTCCAAATTGGCGAACCACTTCTCCTCTTAGCGGAGCAGGTGTTGTTCTCCATGTTTTAAAAGCGGCAGTTGCAGTAGCCATCACTTGTTCGTATTCCTCTTTAGAGGTAGTGGTTACTTTTCCAATCAATTTACCGTCCACAGGAGAATACGAAGCTATTTCAGACCCCCCTGGAAACCATTTATTTCCGGTAGAAGTTCCGCTATTTGTGGCTTCGACGCCTAATTGTTTTAATGCATCTGTAATTTGTTGATTTACCTGTTGCGACATAATAGATTACTGTTTTTTAGTGCTGAATTAATGCTGCGAATGTACGCAAATGAAGGAAGATTTTGAAATGAATTGGCAAGAGTTTCACAGGCTATCTTTGCTTTCAAAAGAAAGCGCAATGCATCAAATCCTCCATCAAGAGAATTTTATCAACCCGACTTAAAATGATCCCATTTGAATTCTTACTCTCCCGTAAATCTTGGATCTGTTTCCATAATGGTCCCGCAATTCTCACAAGTGCGGTGGGCTTCCGAATTATAGTACTCCTTAAAATGAGGAAGGAAATCCTTCTCCACATCGTGCAATTCAAAATATACTTCGTGTAATTTGTGGTTGCAATTATCACAAAACCATAACAAACCATCGGTGTATCCTTGGCCTGCTCGTTTGCGTTCAACAACCAACCCTATAGAGTTTTCACTGCGTACGGGTGAATGTGGGGTTTTCGCAGGATGCAAATACATATCCCCAGGACCTAATGGCACTACTTTTCGTTCGCCATTTTCTTGAATCACCAACTCAATGTTCCCCTCTAATTGATAGAATAACTCCTCCGTTTCGTTGTAATGATAATCTTTTCGAGCGTTTGGACCACCCACGATCATCACGATATAATCACCAGAATCTACATACAGGTTTTTATTTCCTACTGGGGGTTTTAAAAGATCTCGATTCGTTTCAATCCACTGATTGAGGTTGAAAGGTTTTAAAATAGCCATTGCCGTAAATTTATGTGTTTGCATAAAAATACGGCAATTGCTTTACATGTAAAAGAGGGATGTAATTTACTTTCTGTAAAAAATCTGAGTGAAGTAATAGTGCCCTCTGGAATTTTGCATAACGCCAAATCCAGAGTGCGTGTAATTACCTTCGATAATTCGCTTATGTGATGGACTGTGCATCCAAGCGTTTACTACGTCCTCAGCAGAGGTGTATCCCATAGCAACATTTTCTCCCACAGACGATGCACCTCGGTCTTTCAAAGCTCGAGAGCGCGTACTGAAATTATCATGATTGATCTTTTCCATATCAATCATATATTTTGTGTGCTCCACCGCATAGGCAGAAGCGTGTTGTTGATCTCTTTTAATAGTACGAAGTCCAATGTCCGTACGATGTGCATTAACGAGTTCCAAAATCTCATTGGCCATTTGCCAATCAGTTTCCTGAGCCAAATTCACATCAATGGCATAATCCGCTTCCTGAATCGTTGCAGCTTCCTCTTTGGAGCATGAAGCTACGGTGAAAAGTAAAACCATAGCAAGTAGGCTAGTCTTAAGTAATTTCATTTTACGGGGGACATCAAATTTGGGGCATGATGTTGGGTCAAATGTAGGAAAAAAAACAATATAAAATGTATTTCATCGTTTTTGTAGCGCACTTTATCGATAATATCGTGCTATTTTAAACAAACTTCCTACATTTAAAAATACCGTGAGCTTCGGAAAACAGTGGCTTTTGTCTTATCTTCGTATATAAATTAATGATATATGAAAATATTTAAAATTTTAACACTTTTCATCGGATTTTTTGTGCTTTTCAGCTGTAAAAATGAAATTAAATCTGATAATTTGTCGGAAAATACTGAAAAATATAAGGTCGAAAAGCTAGAAAATTTTGGAATCGTACTACATGGTGGTGCGGGGACTATTTTAAAGGAGAACATGAGCGATTCCCTTGAAACTGCTTATCGGAACATCTTAGAAACGGCGATTGCCACGGGACATGAAATATTAAAAAATGGAGGAGAAGCCATGGAAGCCGTCACGGCAACCATCAACATATTGGAAGACTCACCCCTTTTTAACGCGGGGAAAGGAGCCGTATTCACACATGAAGAAAGAAATGAACTTGACGCTTCGGTCATGGATGGTGCTACCTTGAATGCGGGCGCGATTGCTGGAGTGACGCAGATTAAAAACCCAATAGACCTTGCTGTTGAAGTAATGAACAATAGTGATCATGTACTATTAGCAGGAGAAGGTGCAGAGGAATTCGCTGTGTCAAGAGGCATCGAATTGGTCGATCCTTCCTATTTCTACACGGAACGTCGTTTTCGGTCCTTACAACGAGTAAAACAAAAAAGCGCAAACAAGGCAACTTCTTCGCTTCACGACCCATTTATCAAAAATTCAAAGTTCGGTACCGTAGGCTGTGCGGCTTTGGACAAGAATGGGAATCTGGCTGCCGGAACCTCCACCGGCGGTATGACCAATAAACGTTGGAACCGAATAGGTGACGCTCCTATTATAGGCGCAGGAACCTACGCCAACAATGCAACTTGTGCGGTTTCCTCTACCGGATGGGGAGAATACTTTATCCGAGCCATGGTAGCGCATGACATTTCTGCCTTGATGGAATATAAAGGCCTATCCTTGCAAGAGGCAGCACGTCTGGTCATCCAAGAAAAAGTACCTGCACTTGGAGGTGACGGAGGCATTGTTGCTATCGACAAGGACGGGAATGTAGCCATGGAATTTAATACAGCCGGTATGTATAGAGCCACAATGAACGCAGATGGCGACCTAGTGGTTCAAATTTATAAGGACAACTAGGCCATATGATTTATAGTAAAGTCACATGATACTTCTGTGTTTTTCTTCGGAATACATACCCCCTAACCAATGAGCCAATCACTATGAAAGCACCTTATTATGCCGTCATTTTCACTAGCCTCCAATCAAATGATACTGACGGATATGCAGAAATGGCCCAAGCCATGGAGGCTCTCGCGAAAAAACAACCTGGCTATTTAGGTTTAGAACATGCGCGCGATGAAATCGCCATTACCATTAGTTATTGGGATAATTTGGAAGCCATTGCCAACTGGAAAGCAAACTTGGATCACTTAGAGGCTCAAAAGCAAGGCAAAGAACGCTGGTATCAATGGTATAAAATTCGAATTTGCCATGTGGAACGAGCCTATGATTTCTCCAAGGACCTATAATTCCAGCCATAGCAACACGCAACCATTTGTGCTTATGATTATCTTTCTAACATATTCATAGCTAAATCAATTCTATACGGCACATTATTACTTCGAAAAAATTCACGTTAACTACCATCCATGAAACTGAATAAAACAATTCTCGTTGTAATTATTAGTGCTTTTCTCCTCACAGGATTATTCTACCGACAATATTTTGGGCTCAACCTAGTGCTATTTGACCTTCTGTTTTTAGGTTGGCTTTGGGGAACCAAACAACTTTCGTTTACTTATCGCAACGAAGTAGTTGCAAGCGGCGGTTTTTTGTTGACGGCCATTTTTACTGTTATCACGCACGCTACCTTTACTTATTTTATGCACTTTGTCTCGCTCATCGTTTTGGTGGGAGTACTCAACTATACGAAGGTTAGATCTTTGTTTCATGCTGGAGTGCTCTCATTCGTAGCGCTTTTTCAAGCACAACTATCTTTTGCTAAACAACTCTCTGGTGCAAAAGTGACTGGAACTAGTATCGGTGGGTTGCTCTGGAAAGGGCGAATTTTTATTATTCCGCTCCTAATTATCACTCTTTTCATTGGTCTTTATAGTTTTGCAAATCCCGTTTTTGGCGACCTAGTGAATAACGTGAGCTTGAGTATCCAAAATACCTTTGATTTTATCTTCATTCGCTTGGATGTTCCCTTGCTATTTACCTTTCTCTTTTGCTTAGTAATTAGCAGCTATCTGTTCATTAGAACCTATAATGATGCTATTGTTAAAGGGGATGTCAACGCATTAGAAGTATTACAAAGAGATAAAAAAAATGTCACTCGTTGGTTCAAACTCACTGGTCTTAAAAACGAATACAAAGCAGCTATTTTTCTATTGTTTATTCTGAATGTGCTCCTGCTTGTTTTAAATGCGCTAGACGTCTATTGGGTCTGGTTTAATTTTTCTTGGGTAGGGCAAACACTGAAAGAGTTTGTACACGTTGGCACCTATTTACTCATATTTTCCATCTTGATATCCATTGCAGTAACACTCTATTACTTCCGAGGAAATCTTAATTTCTATCCTAAGAATCGACTTCTAAAATTACTCGGTTATATATGGTTATTTCAAAATGGTATTTTGGTTATTTCTGTGGCCATTCGAACATTCAAATACATCGAATACTTCTCCTTGGCCTATAAACGAATCGGTGTCTTGATCTTCTTAGCCCTTGTTCTCTATGGGCTGTATACGGTGGTTCGAAAAATTCAGTTTAAAAAAACAACCTATTATTTATTCAAATCAAATTCGCTCGCCATATTTGCCGTCTTAGTCATCACATCCTGCATCAATTGGGACGGTGTAATTGCGACCTACAACTTTAAACATGCCAATTCTTCCTACTTGCACCTGGATTATATGTCTACGCTTTCAGATAAAACATTGCCCATACTAGACAAACCACTTGTTGACATCGTGGATATCGCCAAAACCCAACAGCAAGAATACCGATATGATTATACGTTAACCCCCAGCGAGTATCGCGACATCATCCAAAATAGAAAACAGCTCTTTAAAACCAAATGGGAATCGAAAAACCTGCTTTCATGGAACCTTCCAGAGTACCTAGCCTACCAAAAGCTGTTTAAAGACTAAGACGGTCATTTTGTTAAACTAATCCCAAATGCATTCTTCAGGATAACATTTTGAACCTGAGGAGCGTTAGCAGCTTAATACCTCTCCATTAAAATACGATCAAATTGCCGCTTAAAAGATTTATGCAAATTCTTTTGAAGTGACTTTGCCATTGAGCAACCGCCTTTTTATTGTATTTTTAATAGCGATCCTTCGCATAAGACTCTTTTGTGAGGACCGACCAAAACCATCACCTATGAAACCAATTTACTGCCTATTTGCTATGGCGCTCTTGTTTTCTTCTTGCAACGACAACAGGCCAACTTTAGAATCAGACAATCTATTCAAATTTAAAGAATACATCAGTCAGACTACCTACGGAAATAAAAGCGTGACTACCCCCATCACCGTAGAGTTAAGGAAGCCTATCGAGCCTTTCGAGCTCACCACAGAACTCCCTTCCGATTATATAAAAATCTCCCCAAAAACCGAAGGAACGCTCCTCCTGGAAAACGGCAGAAGCATGATTTTTCAGCCTTCAGAAAACCTAAAACCAGATACAGAATACACTATTTCTGTGCTCCTACACAAACTATACGATGACCTCCCAAAAGAATTCAAAACCTATACGTTTCAGTTTAAAACCATCGCCCCCAACTTTAAAGTAGATTTAGACAATCTACAATCGTATTCTAAAAAATGGCAGTATGTAACTGGATCCATTTCTACCTCAGACATCGTCTCCATTGAAAAGGCAAAACAACTCGTTCGAGCTTCTCAACATGGCAAAACACTCACGATTAACTGGCCGCAAGAAACTGGTGCTGCTACGTTTTTTAACTTCAAAATTGATAGTATTCAGCGCGCGGTAGAAGATTCGGAAATTGAAATTTCATGGGATGGAAAAGCCATTGCTTCAGACCTTGCTGGCGATAATACCTTCGCCATACCAGGGCAAAATAATTTTAAAGTGGTGGATGTTAAAAGCACCTATGCTCCCGAGTCGGCCTTATCTATCAATTTTTCGGACCCACTCCAAGAAAATCAAAATTTTGAAGGATTGGTGAGCGTAGAACAAGCGCAGAATTTACGCTTTGAAGTAGATGGCAACATACTCCATATTTACCCCACCAACCGAGTTATTGGTAACGTAAGAGTCACGCTTTTTAATGGTATTAAAAATGAAAACGGATTTAAGTTGAAAAATGAATTTTCTGAACTCATCTCCTTCGAGCAGCTCAAACCCGCCATTCAATTAATTTCTAAAGGGGTTATTTTACCAAATGCCGCTTCGACCCCCATCTACTTTAAGGCAGTCAATCTTTCCAAGGTGGAAGTAAGAGTAATTGAGATCTATGAGGACAATATGCTTCAGTTTTTACAGCGGTCCAACCTTAACAATACAAGCAGCTATGACGTGAAGCGAGTAGGACGAAGAATTGCAAAGAAGACCATTGATTTACAGGACAAAGGAATTGGCGATGATGGTCTTTGGAAAGCCTACGGCATTAATCTTTCTGAATACTTTAACGTTTCTCCAGGTTCTTTATACCGAATTGAAATAAGCTTTTCAAAAGAACATAGTACCTATACCTGCGACGGTCTTCCTTCCCAGGAAAACTCAGACGAACCAAGCTATTACGATGAAGACTTTGTTGCCGATGGTAGCACCGATAAAGACGCTTTAGAAGAGCAATATTGGGACAACGAAATTTATAATTACCGCAGGTATGATTACAACTGGGAACAACGTGACAACCCATGTCATTCTGCCTATTACAATGAAGACCGAATTGTCTCCGCCAACATTCTTGGTAGTGATTTAGGGCTTATCGTAAAAAAAGGAAATAATACTTCCTACCATTTTGCAGCTACGAATTTGTTGACCACCCAACCACAGCCTGGCACCAATATCAAGCTCTACAACTTTCAACAACAACAAATTGGCACTGTAGATACCGATAGCAACGGGTTAGCAATTATCGACAGCGATAAAAATGCAGCCTTTGCCGTAGCGAAAAAAGGGAGTAATTTCGCCTATGTTCGGCTCGAGGATGGCAAGGCCCTGTCGTTGAGCAAATTTGATGTCTCCGGAAAAACATTAGAAAAAGGACTGAAAGGATTCATCTATACCGAACGAGGTGTCTATCGCCCGGGGGATAGCATTCACCTTACTTTCGCCTTTAACGATGCGCACAATCCGCTTCCAAAAAACCATCCCGTAAAACTAGAAGTTACCGATGCCAGAGGAAAATTAGTGAGCCGCAGCGTGGTAAATTCCAGCGTTAACGGATTTTACTATTTCCCTATTGCCACCGCAGCCGCTGCGCCCACTGGAAACTGGAATGCAACCATCCGTGTTGGCGGAGTCTCATTTAGCAAAACATTGAAGGTAGCCACCATCAAACCCAACCGATTAAAGCTAAAGTTGAATTTTCAAGATGAAATTCTAGATGCAACACAACCAATTATAGGCGATATCGAAGCTTTATGGCTTCATGGAGCGCCGGCCCGAAATCTGAAAGTGGAAGTAGCCGCCACCATACGATCAACCACCACCGCATTTGATGGCTATCATGGATATCAATTTAACGACCCAATTCGCAGCTTCGATCAAATTGAAGTCCCCATTTTGGATGGACAACTGTCTGAATCTGGCCTAGCAAATTTCAGTAAAAATATTTCTACGAATAAAAACGCACCTGGAATGCTCCAAGCAACCTTCCTAACCAAAGTTTTTGAAGGTGGAGGTGATTTTTCCATGGATGTGTTTTCAAAAGACCTAGCACCTTATGCGCACTTTGTTGGGCTGCGATCACCCGAAACCAAACGATACGGATCCTATGACACGGATGCGAAAACTACCTTCGATGTGGCAACCGTCACCGCTCAAGGAAGCATTTCTGGGCAACGAAAACTAGAAGTTCAAGTATTCAAAATTGAATGGCGATGGTGGTGGAACCGTGGGAATGACAACCTCTCCCGCTATGAAAATGCAACAGTGCACCGACCTGTGCAAACGTTTGAAGTCACAACAAATAACCAAGGAAAAACCAATTTCGACCTTACCATTCCCAATGATGAAGGAGGACGCTATTTAATTCGGGTGAAAGATCCAATTTCTGGTCATGCGACGGGTCGCGTTGCCTATTTCTATAAAGATTGGTGGAAAAGAGCGAGCGACGGAGATTCCGAAAGTTCCAAAATGTTACTTTTTTCTGCTGACAAAAATACCTACAAAGTTGGTAATGAAGCGGTGATTAATTTTCCGTCAAGTACAGGTGGAAGAGCACTGGTGAGTGTTGAAAACGGCACCGAGGTATTGACGACTCAATGGGTAGAGACCAAACCGGGTGAAACGCAAGTTCGAATTCCAATCAGCAAAGAAATGGCACCCAATGTGTTTGTCAATATTTCTTTACTTCAACCGCATGAGCAAACCAAAAACGATTTGCCCATTCGTTTGTATGGTGTGGTTCCCATTCTTGTGGAAGACCCAACAACGATCCTCAAACCCATATTGGATATGCCAGATGAACTGCGGCCAGAACAAACCTTTAAAGTCTCGGTTTCAGAAGAAAACAAAAAAGCAATGACTTACACCATTGCTATGGTGGACGAGGGACTGTTGGATCTCACTCGTTTTTCGACGCCAAAAATTCATGAAGAGTTTTATTCTCGTGAAGCCCTTGGAGTAAAGACCTTTGATATTTTCGATTATGTGATTGGCGCCTATTCTGGCAACGTGAATAACATTTATGCGATTGGTGGAGGAGCCGATGCGTCTGGGGGTAAAAACAGAAAAGCAGATCGTTTTAAACCTGTGGTTCGCTACTTAGGTCCTTTTAAACTGAAGGCAGGGGCAAAAGCTACGCACAACATAACAATGCCAAATTATATTGGATCTGTGCGCACTATGATCATCGCAGGAGACTCCAAAAATAGCGCCTATGGGAAAAGCGACAAAACTACACCTGTTCGGAAGCCATTGATGGTGCTTGCCTCTCTTCCACGCAAGCTTTCTCCTGGCGAAAAAGTGACCCTCCCAGTGACTGTGTTTGCGATGGATAAGAAAGTGAAAAATGTAGCTGTGACGGTAAAAACTGGCGATGCATTAAAAGCCATTGATGGCGCTACTAAGCGAATTTCTTTTTCTGAAACTGGCGAACAAATCATCAATTTTGAATTTGAAGTTCTACCAGCTACCGAATTTCAAACTATTGAGATCTCTGCGGTCGGTAACGGTGAAACAGCCTCCTATAAGGTCGAAATAGATGTTGAAAATCCAAATCCAATATCGCAAAAAACAACGCAATATAGTTTGGCAGCCAATGGAGCTCAAGATATCAACTTTGAAACTTTTGGTGTGGCTGGAACCAATGGGGCAACACTCGAATTTTCTACTTTACCTCCTATGGACTTTGGCAGGCGTATGGAATATTTAATTCAATACCCGCACGGATGTATCGAGCAAACTACGTCCAGTGCTTTTCCTCAGCTCTATTTGGACGATGTGTTTGATATCAACTTGAATAAAAAGAAAGAGATTGAATCGAATATCACCGCAGCAATCAAACGATTGGGCAATTTTCAAACCACAAACGGCGGACTTAGTTACTGGCCGGGAGAACGAAGTGCAGATCCTTGGGGGACTAATTACGCTGGACATTTTATGTTAGAGGCGAAGCAAAAAGGATATGTGTTGCCCATTTCATTTTTAAACAATTGGTTGCGTTATCAGAAAGACGAAGCGCGCCAATGGCGAAATACGAATACCCGTTATAACGCTAGTTTAGAACAAGCCTATCGCTTGTATACTCTTGCGCTGGCAGGACAACCAGAATTGGCGCCCATGAACCGCTTGCGAGAGTCTAAGAACCTAAGTAATGATGCCAAATGGCGTTTAGCGGCTGCCTACGCCTTGGCAGGAAAACCAAAAGTAGGAGAAGAGATTGCACGCAGCGCGAATGTTAATTTCCAACCACGCGATTACGACCGCTATACCTATGGCTCTCCATTTCGAAACAAAGCAATGGCCCTAGAAACAATGGTCGCCTTAGGTGATGCGCAACAACGTGACTTGGCAATTTCGCTCGCCAAAGAGCTTTCCTCTCAGCGATGGTATAGTACTCAAGAAACCGCATATGGATTATTAGCCATGGCTAAAATGGTGGGTAAAAATGGTGGGAAAGCACTGGAGCTGAGTTTCACTCAAAATGGTAAGGTGATCTCTCTAAATACATCCAAGGCTGTGGCCCAGCGTGAGCTGGCCCTATTGATGGGGAGTAATCTAGTAACCGTTACCAATAAGAAAGGGAATTTGGTGTATATAACCTTATCACAAAAAGGAAAACTCCCTATTGGAGATGAGCTAGCGGAGCGAAAAAACATTGCCTTAAAAGCCGAATACATAGACCGCAAAGGGAATCCCATCGATATTTCAAATGTGCGACAAGGAACCGAAATTTTTGCAAAAGTAGCGGTTACCAATAGCTCAAATGATGACATCGACAATGTGGCCCTCACAAAGATATTTCCAAGTGGGTGGGAGATTGTAAATACAAGTTTTACGCAACTTGGTGGTGGAGCAGAAGGAAATGCGCGCTATACAGATATTCGGGATGACCGAGTTAATTTCTATTTCGAACTGAACGCAAAAAAGACCAAAGTGTTTACAGTACAATTGAATGCTTCCTATTTGGGCACTTATTATTTGCCAGGAACTCAAGTAGAGGCCATGTACGATGCCAATTATTATGCAAGAAACCAAGGTATTTGGATAACGGTCACACAGTAAATGATTCAAAGGCGTAGACATATAAAATCCCTATTTGAGAAATATAAATTCCGATGGATTCTCATTATTGGTTTGTTTTTGGTCTGGCTGCTAAGTCTGCCAAAACCCTTATTTAATGACCCAACAGCTACGCTAGTTCAAAGTAATGAAGGAGTCATGCTGGGGGCTAGAATTGCTGATGATGGCCAATGGCGTTTTCCAGAAATTGACAGTGTTCCCTACCGTTTTGAGCAGTCAATTTTACAATTTGAAGACGCTTATTTCTATTCGCATCCTGGGTTTAATCCCGTATCTATGAGTAAGGCGATTTGGCAAAATATGACCACAGACAAACGAAGAGGCGGAAGCACGATTAGCCAGCAAGTCATTCGCCTCTCTCGTAAAAATAGGAGTAGAAACTATAGCGAAAAATTTGTAGAATTATGGAAGGCTACGCGACTAGAAGCTAGTTATAGCAAGGAAGAAATCTTAAAACTATATGCCTCTCATGCTCCATTCGGAGGGAATGTGGTGGGGCTTGATGCAGCTGCTTGGAGGTACTTTGGTATTCCTGCCCATCTATTGAGTTGGGGACAATCTGCGGCCCTCGCCGTACTGCCAAATGCCCCCTCCTTAATTTTTCCAGGGAAAAATGAGCAAATCTTAAAACTGAAAAGAGACGCGCTACTCCTAAAATTATTCGAAAATGAGATTATTGATAGCACCACCTATGAACTTGCACTGGAAGAACGATTGCCCGGAAAGCCCTTCGCCCTTCCCAACATAGCAGCGCATCTTTCAGAAAAAATAAAAAAAACACATCGAGGAGAAAAAGTGATAACTACCATTAAGTATCCGTTGCAACAAAAAATGAATCGATTGGTATCCGAACACCACTACCAATTAAAACAAAACGAAATCAACAACCTGGCCATCTTAGTCTTGGATGTAAACACCCGGGAAGTGCTTGCTTATGTGGGCAATGCACCTACCACAAGGGAGCACAACAATTATGTGGATATCATCGATAAACCAAGGAGTACAGGAAGTATTCTTAAGCCGTTTCTTTATGCAGCAGCTTTGGATGGTGGAGACATCCTCCCCAAAAGTTTGGTCGCAGACATCCCCATCGTCGTAAATGGTTACAGCCCGAAAAATTTCGACAACGAATACTCTGGAGCAGTTCCCGCTAACGAGGCGTTGTCCAGATCATTAAATGTTCCTGCGGTACAATTACTTCGGAAGTATGGCCTGCGCCGGTTCCATCATAAATTAAAGGATATGAATTTTGATGGCATCAATCAACCTGCCGACTATTACGGTCTTTCGCTCATATTAGGAGGTGCGGAAAGCTCCTTATGGGAAATTACCAACGCCTATGCTGGTATGGCGTCTACCCTAAATTATTTTAATACAACTTCCAGCGAATATCGCGCCTCCGAATTTACGAATCCCACCTTTGTCAAAAACGAATTGGTTCAATTAGGCGAGACAAAAGCAACTGCACAAGTCTTGGATGCAGGTTCCATTTATGCAACCTTCGAAGCATTGCAAAATGTGCATAGACCGATGGGCGAAGAAAACTGGGAGTACTATAATTCTAGTCAATCGATTGCCTGGAAAACGGGAACCAGCTATGGCTTTAAAGATGCATGGGCCGTTGGCGTCACACCCCAATATGCTATTGGCATCTGGGTTGGAAATGCCGATGGAGAAGGGCGGCCTGGGCTTACTGGAATACAAGCCGCCGCACCCGTTCTTTTTGATGTGTTGAGTGAGTTACCAAAAACTGATTGGTTTGATGTTCCATACGATGAGCTGGTCTCTGCCACCCTATGTGAAAAAAGTGGGGCACTCGCAGGGGTGTTTTGTAACGCGGTTGTTTCTGAATACATTCCAAAAAACGGTATGAAATCGCATCCCTGCAGCTACCACCAAAAAGTGTTTTTAACCACTACGGAGACCCAACGTGTCAATTCTTCTTGTTATCCGTTGGAAGATATGGTTCAAAAAAATTGGTTTGTGTTACCTCCTATTCAAGAGTATTACTACGCCAATTTACATCCAGAATACAATTCATTACCGCCTTTCAAAGAAGATTGCATGCGAAATGGCGAATCATTAATGCAGTTTATTTTTCCGAAGAAAAACGAAACCATTTTACTATCACGAGATTTTGATACAGCCGTCAACGAAGTCGTTTTTAAATTGGCCCATCGCATCCCAGAGAGCAAAATCTATTGGTATCTCAACCAAACATTCTTAGGCGTCACCGATACTTTTCACGAGCTAGCCGTGCAACCCATACCCGGCAATTATGTTCTCACCGCTGTTGATGAAGAAGGAAATGAAGTGCGCCAGCAGATCGAAATTGGCACGGCTTCCATTTGACCTTGAAAGTTCGAGGAAATTGGTCTCGCCTTCGCTCATATTCATTATTTTAGACCTTTCATTCAAAGCAAACACATGAAATATCTATTGAGCATCTTCATCGCGCTAACTGTATGCGTGAGTACCGTTTCCTGTAAATCGGACCCCAAAGAAGTCGCCTTGGTCAAAGTAAGACCATTGGTTTCCAATACGACGATTATACCCAAACCCCAAGAAATGGAGTTACTGAAAGGCACATTTGCCTTTGACGAAAATACCACGGTGTATGCCGACACCTCTTTTCATGTAGCTGTAAACTTTCTGCGGAATTACATTCAAAAAGGTGCTGAAATGGCTTTGAGTGATGCGACAAAAGAAAAGGCGCAGATTACCTTCGAAGTCGATTTGGCGCTCCCTGCTGAAGGCTATACGATGGATATTTCCGAAGAAAAAATAGAAATTAAGGCTGCGGATGCCTCAGGTGCCTTTTATGCCGTACAGACGCTGAGACAGTTGCTTCCTTCTGAGTTAGAACAAGCCAAGGCTGGAACTAATCAATCCATTTCCATCAGCGCAGCCCGCATTGTTGACGCTCCCAAATTTAGGTATCGAGGCATGCATTTGGATGTCGGTCGCCACTTTTTTGAAAAGGAATTTATAAAAGAATACATCGCTCATCTTTCCATGCTTAAAATGAATTATTTCCATTGGCACTTAACGGAAGATCAAGGGTGGCGGATAGAAATTAAAAAATATCCCAAATTAACAACACATGCCGCTTACCGCGAAGAAACACTCATGGGTCATTACAACGCCTCTCCACAAGAATTTGACGGCAAGCGCTATGGTGGTTTTTATACCCAAGAAGATATTAAAGAGGTGGTGGCTTTTGCCGAAGCGCATCATGTAACCATCATTCCTGAAATTGAAATGCCAGGCCATGCACAAGCCGCAATTAGCGCCTACCCAGAATTGGGTTGTACGGGAGAAGCAATTCCCGTGGCTACAAAATGGGGCGTTTTCGAAAATATCTATTGCCCCAATCAAAAGACGTTCGGTTTTTTGAAAGACGTCTTAACGGAAGTCATTGATTTATTCCCAGGGGAGTATATCCACATTGGAGGTGATGAAGCGCCTAAAAAGCAATGGCAAGAATGTGCGCATTGCCAAAAATTGATTAAGGAACTGAACTTAAAAGACGAACATGGCTTACAGAGCTACTTCATTAAAGAAATGGAGGCTTATGTGAATTCAAAGGGGAAAAAAATTATTGGATGGGACGAAATTTTAGAAGGAGGATTAGCACCCAACGCGACGGTTATGTCCTGGCGAGGTATTGAGGGTGCTGTTCAGGCTGCAAAAGAAGGGCACGATGTCATACTCACGCCAACGTCACATGCGTACTTCGATTATTACCAAGCAGATTTAGAAGACGAACCATTGGCTATTGGAGGCTTCCTACCATTAAAAAAAGTGTATGGTTTTGATCCTATTCCTTCAGAATTAACCGAAAAAGAAACCCAATTTGTGCTCGGCGCCCAAGGGAATGTTTGGACCGAATACATGCCAACTACAGATCAAGTAGAGTATATGGCGTTCCCAAGAATGCTGGCAATGAGTGAAGTGGTATGA
>Ga0316204_10007505_pt1 | contig 15866 bp, 17 predicted proteins | sample 6monrhotite_MG_2_FD_205661 | JGI IMG/M metagenome (GOLD analysis project Ga0316204, IMG submission 205661) | Microbial mat bacterial communities from mineral coupon in-situ incubated in ocean water Damariscotta River, Maine, United States -... | ecosystem: Environmental > Aquatic > Marine >... | reverse complement strand
TTTGTAAACAATGATGGCTCCATCATTCAAGCAACACTTATTGGTGGTAAAACGGCACCATTTTTCCTTAAACTTCTTAAACAAGCATCTGCTTCAGCAAAATAATGATCAAACCCTTTCTGTGCACTCTCTTGTACGGGTCTGCACTCTTCAGTTCAGATACTACCTTCTTAAGCCTCTTAAAGTCAGAAAAAGAAGCTATTACTGTAGGTGCAGAACACCCCATAGCTATGCCTCCTGCCTTAGAAGATCACAATACATCAAAGTTCTATTTTAGTGGTCATTATCGTGGTCGTGTTGATATTTATGATGGTGTGAACAAAGCAGCATATGGAGATAAGTCAATTGACGTCAAAGGAAATGTTCGCGGAGACTCCAACGATGTCATTTATCTTCAACAAATCATTGCAGGTTTTACCTATTCTCCAAGTGAAAACTTCGAAATCAAAGCCTATATGTATGACGCTCGGTCCTGGGGTTCCTCTTTGGATGCAGGTGACTTTATAAAAAATGCAGACTCCCCTGATGAATATAGAATGTCATATTATGACGATCATCTCGAACTGTTTGAAACCTATATTCGTAAACATGACTTCTTTAACAAAAATCTTACCCTGACTCTTGGTCGCCAGCAACTCGGGTATGGAGATAGACGTATATTTGGTCCAGGTAAGTGGGGCAACACTATGGGTTGGCTTTGGGATGCGGGACACCTCTCTTATAAAAAGGACAAAGATTATTTAGACCTTTGGTATGGACAGACCCGTGTAAAAGAACCAGACGATTTTAGCATTGTAACTAAACACAGGTATCAAGGAGTGGGTCTATATTCACACCTTGAAATATCAGGTATGAGCATTGAGCCTTTTGCCGCGTGGAGAAACAATCTTCATATAGAGGTGAAACCTGAATTAAATTACTATTATGCCGGTGCTAGAGTCTATGATATGAGTGAAGGTTTTGTATATGACTCTACCTTTGTGAAGCAAGAAGGTAAATTTGCGCAAGATGATGTAGATGCTTACGCCTATGTTATTAAAGCTGGATATCAATTTACTAATGCTTATAAACTTCTTCTGACCTTTGGCTATGTGTATGCCTCAGGAGATAAGGAATCTACCGATGGCATAGCAGAAACCTTTACAGCTCCTTTTGGAGCTAATGATGGTTTGCATTATGGCCGTATGGATCTTATGTTTTGGACAAATATGAGTGACATCCAAGTAAGGACCTCATTTAAGCCTACCTCAAAGATTAAGGTGCAGTTTGAATATCATCATTTTAATCTGGCTGAGGCAAATGACAAATGGTACTTCTTCGGATATGAAAACAAGGCTGGCAATGCGTACACCCATATAGGGGATGAATATGATCTCATCATCAAATATCCCCTAACTCAAAAAATAGACCTACTTGCAATTGGAGCGTACCTACATGCAGGAGACTTTATTACAAAAAATGACATTGCACAAAACAATGCTTCAAAGGTATTTTTACAATTTATGTATAAGTTTTAACATCTCAAAAATGAGTTTTATAAAACAGAAAGAGAGTTGATTGTTTTTTGGTGAAAGGTATTAAATATTTGAAGAAAGGCGTACATAGTACGCCAAAGCAAAGTAAAAACGCCAAATGTGTTAAAACTAAGCTTTTAGATTAACCACAAGAAGGAACGTTTCCTGAGTCAGAACCATATTGGTATAAGAAGTCTTTTAAGTGTGGAGCAAGTTTTTTGAATTTCTTACCACCAAAGAATTTTTCACCCTTAGTGCCCTTGTGCTTTTCAATGATTGAAGCAGCTTCATTAGCAAATAGCTCTTCCCAAGCAGCTTGAGTTTGCATTGCAGCACCTTTAGTACCATTTCCATGACACTTTTTACAAGTCTTAAGGTAACCCTTTTGACCTTTTTTGATATCAGCAGATGCTGTTGTAGCCATAAGACCAAGAGTAACCATTACAGTCATTAAAACAGATGTATGTTTTTTCATTATAGACTCCATAATTTAATTTAATCAACATGATACAGTAACTCTATAAATTCCAGCTAAAATATCCTTTGATTTATGATTATCGAAGCCTTATAGTTACAATTATTCATAAAAAAAGAACCAAATATCCCATAATGGTTATTGAATGATTATTGTTGTTTTTCTGATATAATTTGCAATACTATTCACATATATAAAAAAGGAAAACTTTATCATGCTAAAATATTTCACACTTTTATCTATCTTCACGTTCGCACTATTTGCAGAAAATGCACTTGTCTGTAAACTTATTAATGAAGATGATATTCGAAAAATCAAATGTAAATACAACACAGTTTCAAAAGAGTATGACAGAAACATCACAATTGCCTGGTCTTCTCCCTCTGCACCACAAGATGACCGATTTAAGACCGTCTTGCTTCCTGCTTATAATATTTCAATTTATGATTATAGATATTTTGATGGTCGCGCAGAAGGTTCTTGGACTGTTTCAGCCACAGATGTAGAGACAGGAATGGTTACAAGTACACACTTTGTTAAAGAAGATTTAATTCAAGAGGCACAAACAGTATCTCCTGAAAAAAGCTCTATGGCTCCATCTGCACACTAAAAGTCTACACAGTATTTTCACCTAACTTCTTCTACAAATTCATCACTCTTAGGAGTGATTGAAAACATCACTCTTCTGAATTGTTCTCTTGTTTTATAAAGATCTCATTTGTTACCTTTGCTTGCTTCAGCTTTCTGTTTGCCTTACGAAGTAAAAGTTCTACATCCTCAAGCTTCACACTTACACGCTCGGCTATTGCTTCATCAGACTGATTTCCCTCTTTCATACAAAAGGCATGCAGTTCTTTACGTGTCAAATGACGTTTAAGTACTCTAAAAAGCTCTTTATCATCTTCCATGATAGAAACATCGTTATTGTTAATAATCTTTGCCAGTGTTGCTTGTAGTGACTTGTCAGCACACTCCTGTTCCCAATATGTCATAAACTAACCTTTGATAAGATCTCTGTAAGATCTTTGTTTTCAATAATAATATTCGCTTCTTTTTTTAATATCTCTTTGGCGCAAAAAGCAACACGGGTATCTGCATGAGCAAACATAGACCTGTCATTAGCCCCATCACCCACAACCATTGTCTCTTCTCTGCTGACACCTAAGATGTTTTGCATTCTTTGTATCATGTCGCCTTTAGAAAAGTCAAACATCATATCTCCACCTACAAGGCCGGTAAGCCTTCCATTTTTATGGTGAAGTACATTTGAAAAATCTGCATCATATCCAAGTACTTCTTTTCCATAAGTCGTTGCTGTTCTGAAGCCACCTGAAAAACAGATAACGGTTGCACCTGATTTTTTAAGTGCGGCAATTGTCTCTTTTGCCCCTGGCATAAATGGCAAGTTGTTACATATCTCTTCTACCTTTGAAAACTCAAGGCCCTCTAGAAGCGCTACACGCTCGGTCAAAGACTCAAAAAAGTCCATATTCCCTTCCATTGCTCTTTCTGTTATTGCCGCTACCTTCTCTTTTAGACCTAAGGGCTCAGCAAAAAAGTCAATTGTTTCTCCATCCATTAAGGTTGAATCAAAATCAAATACACATAATTTCATTTTTTCTCTTTATCACTATAGCTCAATAAAAGGCTATAATGTCATTTATTAACGCAATTATAGCGTATAGGAAAAACATTGTTTGAAGAACTTATAAATAACCTGCAAAACGGCAGACACGTCACCTTAGAAACTACACCCTCTCATTCTCCTGTTTTTCAACCCATTGTAGACAAGATAAAAGATTTAGGCTTAGATCAATTAGTAGATGGTTTTTCTACCACCGATAACCCTCTGGCCAAATTAAAATACTCAGCGATCTTAGCTGCTATTAAATTGCAAAACGAGTTTGGAAAGCCTGTACTTGCTACGATGAGTATGAGAGATAAGAATCGCATTGCCTTACAATCTGATCTGCTTGGGGGAAACGAGTTTGATATACGGACTGTATTGGCCCTTACAGGAGACAGTGCATCAATGTCAGATCAACCTAATGCCAAAGGCGTATTTGATGGCAATTCGAACCTCTTGCTTGATATGGTCACCTGTCTAAATTCAGGGATTGATTATGCAGGAAAACCTCTTGCTGTAAAGCCTAAGCCCATTTATCCTTTTGCCGTAACAAACTCTTTTTCAACAAACCCTAAAACCCTAGAAAAGAAGATGAAGAAAAAACTTGAACATGGAGCCATTGGCCTTATATCACAACCTGTGTATGACTTAGACAATGCCAAACTTCTTTTAGAACTTTTAGAAAATGCTAAAACTGACTGTTGTGAGTCTGCTCAAAAAGCACAAATGGTTTTAGGAATATTTCCTATAACAAGACTACGTACAGCCCAGTTTTTAGCTTCGCATGTTCCGGGGATACATGTACCGAAGTTTTGGATCGAGTCCTTGCGTAAGGCAAATGAGATTTCAGCAGAAGAAGAGTATAAAGTCGGTTTTGAGTTAAGTAAAAATCTATTTGAAGATATTATGAGGTTACACCCAAAGGTGCATTTGATGACAGCCAACAAGTTTGAGTTGGCAAAGGATATTCTTACTTAGAAAAGCAGATGCTTTTCTAAAAGTCTCGCTCTAGTAGTTTATCTACTTTTAAAATAGTCAAGATCTTATCGTTTTGTTTTCCAACACCTTCAATCATTGTCTTTTCTTGCATTGCTGTTTCAGGTGCTGGGCCGATTTCATGTTTTTTAAGACGAATAGCTTCAGTCAGTCTATCAATCACAAAGCCAGCTGTTTCTGTCGCATTTTTCATTACCATAAAACGCGTATTATCCGTCATATTTTCACTTTTTAGACCAAACTTTAATCGTAGATCAATTAAAGGAATAACCGTACCCCTAAGGTTAAATACACCTAAAACATACTCCGGTGTTTGAGGCACACGTGTCCACTCAATCGGTTTAATGATCTCTTGAATACTTAAGATAGGCACAGAGAACTCTTCTTCTCCAATGATAAAACCAACCAGTTGAACAATATCATCCATGTTCTCTTCACCCGGGTTGATTTGGTCTTGCTGTTTATTTATAATGTCTTGCAGTTTTTCACTCATGATACGGACTCCTCTGAGAAGCTAAACTTAATATTTCGTTTAACCACATTTTGTAAATAATCAGGAGAATATGGTTTTGTAATGTATTCAACCATACCAGACTCAACCCCACGCATTCTATCTGCCTTACCTGTTCTAGAAGTAACCGCAATAAGAGGAAGGTTTTTATATTTGTTGTATTTTTTAATCTCTGAAGCTAATGTGTAACCATCCATACGAGGCATCTCAATATCAATAAGAAGCGCATCAAAGTAATGCTCACCCGATTTTAGTATATTCAGAGCTTCTACTCCATCTGTCGCTTCTATCAGTGTTATACCTAAAGACTTCAATGAGGTTGTCATGATTTTTCTATCTGTTTTTGAATCATCAATAATCATAACCTTGTAATCACTTGGCTGAGTTTTAGTACCTGCGCCGCCTGCACTGCTACCAGCTTCAGATGAAGCAGAAGACTTAACTGTTTTTGCCATATGCATTAAGGCCGCAACATCAACAATCAGGGTCACCCCACCATCACCACGGATGGTCGCTCCCGCGATACCTTCCATTCCATGCAGGTATTCACCCATTGATTTGATTACGATCTCTTCTTGCCCTACTAAGGTATCAACGATCAGTCCTATTTTTGTCTCAGCCAAACCAAGTACAACGACATAAGCATGTTCACTCGAATCAAAGATACGGTCAACTTCAAATATATCTGCTATATGTACTAATGAAAGTACTTCATCACGTAAACGCATAACAGAGCGGTTTTCCACTGTATAGATCTCATCTTTATTAATACGAACCGTCTCAAGTACAGAGGCTAGTGGAATAGCATAATACTCTTCTTGTACACCAACCAGCAAGGCTTGAATAATCGCAAGTGTTAGAGGGATTTTCAGCTTCATAACTGTTCCCTTTTCTAATTCACTTTCAATATCAATGATCCCATTTAGTTTTTCGATATTTGTCTTAACAACGTCCATTCCGACTCCACGGCCCGATACATTTGTAACTGCCGCTGCCGTAGAAAATCCTGGACGAAAGATAAGACCAAAAGCTTCTTTGTCCCCCATAAGGTCAGCTTCTTTTTCTGAAATAACACCCTTGTCAATCGCAATCATCTTAAGTCGATCAGGGTCCATTCCAGCACCATCATCTGTTATCTGAATAACAATATGGTTTCCTTCATTATAGGCTTTTAATCCAATGATACCTGTCTCCGGCTTTCCTGCCTCAACACGACGTTCAATGGATTCAACTCCGTGATCACATGAATTACGGATAATATGTACAAGTGGATCACCTATCTCTTCAACAATTGACTTGTCAAGCTCAGTCTCTTCACCACTGATCTCTAGTTCGATCTTTTTACCAAGTTCACGAGAAAGGTCACGAATCATACGTGGGAACTTATTAAAGACCTTACCAATTGGCAACATTCTTGTTTTCATAACTGCGATTTGAAGGTCTGTCGTAACAAGAGAGACAATAGAAACGACCTGGTTAAGCTCTTCCAAAAACTCTTCACCTTCATACCGTTCTTCAACATCATCATTAATCTTAATAAGTCTATTTTTACCAAGAACAAGTTCACCAATAAGATTCATTAGGTGATCAAGACGCTTAACATCGACTCTAATGGTTTGCTCAACCGTGGTTGCCACCGGTGCTTCTTTGGCTTTTTTCTCAACTTTTTCTTTTGCAACCGGAGTTGGTGCTGCTTTTGGTGGTGGCGGAGGTGGCGTTGCTGCTGATGGTTCTTCAGAAGCAGGTTCTTCTGCCTTGGCTTCTTCTGCTGGTGCATCTGCATCAGGCATTTGTGGGACATCCTCTCCCGCAGCTATCTTAGCCTCACGTTTTGCCTTATCACTTGCTTGACGTTCCTCAAGTAAGCGTTGGATTTCTGCTTCAACATCATCATCACTCATGTTGGCGTAATCTAAGTCATCTTCTTCAACTACAGCTTCATCTACGACAGGTGCAGCTGCTTCAGGTACAGCCACATCAGCAGGTGAGTCGCCATTAGCGATGGCAGTTAAACGAATAACACAAGTCTCGACTTCAATGCCTTCATCTTTACTTGTATCACGAATAGTATGTAACAATGATTTCATTAAGTCAATAGACTCTAAAACAACATCCATAATATTTGCATCTAATAAAAGCTCACCATGACGTGCTTTATTCAGTACATCTTCCATGTGGTGCGTTAGATGAGTAAGTACATCAAAGTTTAAAAATGAACTCGCCCCCTTAACAGTATGCGCAACCCTAAATATACGATTTAGTAAGTCTAAATCTTCTGGACTGCTTTCTAGTTCAACTAAATCTTGATCAAGCTGTTCAATCAGCTCAAATGATTCAATTAAAAAATCCTGCAGTATCTCTTGAAACTCATCCATATTTACGCTCCCTCTTTAACATGAGATTTAACAACACGCGCCACTTCATCATAAAATGTATGTGCATCAAACTTGACTAAATAGGCTTCCCCGCCAGCTTCTTTACCTCTAATTTCAGAAAAATGATCTGAGATAGAAGAGTTAAATACAATTGGAACTTTTGAAAACCTACTGTCATCTTTAACATTTGCCGCAAAGTGAAAACCATCCATACGCGGCATCTCAACATCTGATACGATCAATTTCAAATGATTTGAAAGTTGGTCACCGTACATGTCATAAAGATCTTCAAGTTTACCAAGTCCTTCTTGACCATCCATTGCTTCTACAACTTTAAAACCCATCTCAATCAATGCTTCTTTAACAATCTTTCTAGCCGTTGAGCTGTCATCTAAAAGAAGGACAATTCCTGTAAATTCATTTTTATGCAGATCTGTACCTGAATCATCAGGTGTATAAAGACCTAATTCCTGAACAACATTTTCTAAGTCAAGAATGAGTAAAACCGCATCATCTTCAATGCGTGTCACTCCCGTGATCTTGCTTTTGTCTAATGCCCCGTCACCTTGAGAGAATGAAGCAGGTTCAATATCCTTCCATGAAATACGACGAATACGTTTCGCATCATGAACAACAAAACCGATTAATATATTGTTAAACTCAGCAATAATCACACGCGCATTTTTTTCAGCATCTTCAGGCGGTGTTACACCCATCCATTTTGCTAAATTGACTACAGGGATAACCACACCACGAAGATCAAATATACCCTCTATAAAATCAGGAACACCAGGAAGTTCTGTAAGACGGGGTTTACGTATTATTTCTCGTACCTTGGCGACATTTACACCATAAATACCCTCATAAACACGTCCGTCTTGTTCTTTTATAATACGAAAGTCGACCAATTCCATCTCATTGGTTCCAACTTTTAAAATATTACTATCTTTCACTACGACTCCTTAAAGAGGGTCTCTTGCAGAAATAACTGCTCTTTGATAGATTGTACAATAAAATATTTTTGATTGCAAGCAAAAGAGGCTAAATTAATGTATTCAAAATCATAAAGCTTAAAACTTACATCTTGATGAAAATGTCCTTCTATAACAATATCTAAAGGTTCATGTTTTAAATAATGCAATCGACGCTGGATGATATCTTTAAATGGGCCTATCTTGTAACAAGGGTTCTTCTCTTCGCCCCTTTGTTTTAGCCATTTAAGGACACAATTAGAGCAAAGCATATCAAGTGCTCCTATCAGTTTTAAAACTATAGGATTTCTAATGAGCTTAGTGTAAATCTGATACCCTAAAGGCATTTTCGTATCACCATGGGAAAGCATTACTTTTTTATCACCAAAGTGTGCAAGTCTAGGTTGTGCTTTTAACGGAACCACCAAAACATCTGGAAATATTTTTTTAATACAAAAGTCATGATTTCCCTCAAAATAAATCACTTCTATATTTTGAGAGATCTTATTTATCAGTGCTATCTCTTTTTCATTATCAATATAAGTATGTCTTATCACACCAAAAAGAAGTTCAAACATATCTCCCATCAAAATAAGTTGAGGCGTTTTTATCGCACCCGAGTCAATTTCTAATAAAAAAGAATAAAATTGAGGATATTTATCTGAGTAATGGGCATCTGCAATAAGGATAGCCCCTTCTTGCAAGACTAGTTTATGGGACATAAGCTAGGGTAGGAAGGCCTAAAGCTTCATCATACCCACACATAAGATTTGCATTTGCCATTGCTTGTGAACTTGCTCCACGTAAAAGGTTATCAATGGCAGAAGAGATAAACAGAAGTGAACCCGACTGTTTAACATAGATGTCACAGAAGTTCGTTCCCGCTGTAGACTTCATATCTGCAGGAGATGTTCTAACACGTACAAGCCTCTCATCTTTATAATACTCTTTGAGTACAGTCTCGGCATCAATTTCACTATCTACACTGAGGTAAACAGAAGAGATCATCCCACGCGTAATAGGTACAAGGTGCGGCACAAAGTTAACGCTGAATTTTTTATCACTCTTAAAAGAGAGTTTCTCATAGATCTCAGGGCCGTGTCTATGTGCAAAGGGGTTATACGCATACATATTGTCATTAATATTTACAAAATGTGTGCTTTCGCTAAGCTTTTTGCCTGCACCACTAACACCCGATTTCGCGTCAACGATAATGTCTGAGCCCTCTTTGATATAGGGTACAAAAGGTAGGATCCCAAGTATCGCTGACGTTGGATAACAGCCCGGATTTGCCACAAGTTGCGCTTTTTTGATCTCATCTCTGTAGAGTTCAGGAAGACCATACACAGAATTTTTCAAGTTATCTGCGTCAGTATGAGGGCAATAATTTTCTTCATATCTTTGCAGTGTTAAACGATAATCAGCTGAAAGGTCAACCACTTTAACATCTGTTTTCATTAACTCTTTAACATAGACCATCGCTGTTTTATGTGGAAGTGCTAGAAAAACAAGGTCACACTCTTCAGCAGCAGTCACAGCATCAGCTTTCACAACATCACACTCAAATACATCTAGAAGTGAAGGATGGAGTTCAGAAAGTTTTTCACCCCCTTGCGAGGTAGAAACATAACTAAGTTCAAAATGTGGATGTAGCAGAACAAGTTTGATCAACTCTAATCCCGTATACCCACTGGCTCCAATAATACCTACCTTAGTGACAGTCAAACACGATCTCCTGATATCTTACTTCTAATACTTCGAACTCTTTTATCCCACCAGGGAGCTTTGCCTTAAAGTCATCGCCTTCTTCTTTTCCAAGAAGCTGTTTAGCAAGTGGCGAGTTAAATGAGATAAGCCCTTGATCAGGATTACTCTCACAGCCACCTACGATCGTATAGGTGATCTCAGTATCTGTATCCATGTCGCATAAAAGAACGGTTGAACCAAAGCTGATACGTGCATGTTCAAGTACTGAAGGATCAACAATTTGCGCTTGACCTAGAATATTTGCCAGCTCAGCCAAACGAAGATCAACAAGTCTCTGCTTCTCTTTAGCTGCATGATATTCAGCATTTTCTTTTAAATCGCCATGCTCAAGTGCCACTTCAATCTCTTTTACGATCTCAGGAAGTTCTCTATTTTTTAAATCATTTAATTCAGCAGATAATTTTTCATATCCAAATTTTGTCATAGGTTCTTTTTGTTCCATGATATATATTCCTTAATTTTTAACTTTTTATAAGTATCGGTTTATCTAGTAGGAAACATTTGCTACACAAACCACCACGACTTGTTTTGTCATAGGCTCTTTTGGTTCCATGATATGGTTTCCTTCAGTTCTTCTATGTCTAATACTTCAATATATTATTTAGTAAAGATATTATAACCTATTTAGCAAAGTAAGTCTTTGTCAATTTAAAGACAACAGGACTTAAAAGAAGCAAGGCTATAAGATTTGGCAGAGCCATTAGAGCATTTAAAGTGTCCGCAAGAAGCCAGATAAACTTCAAGTCCATCATCGAACCTACAGGAATCACTAAAACCCATAACATTCTAAAAGGAATGATCGCTTTTTGACCTAATAAAAAGTACACAGACTTTTCTCCGTAAAAACTCCAAGCGATCAAGGTGGTAAAGGCAAACAAAATAAGCCCAAAGGTCACGATATATTCACCTATAAAAGGCAGCATCTTCGCAAAGGCAAGTGCAGATAGACTTGCACCCGATTCACCAGAGATATACTCACCTGAAAGGACAATAGCAAGACCTGTAATCGAACAGATGATGATAGTGTCAATGAAGGTTCCCATCATCGCCACTAAACCCTGTCTTACCGATGAGTCTGTTTTTGCCGCCGCATGTGCGATAGGAGCAGATCCCAGACCCGCTTCATTTGAAAAGATTCCTCTTGCTACGCCAAACTGTAAGGCTGCCCATATGCTAGCACCTGCAAAACCACCCACTGCAGCAGTACCTGTAAATGCCGAAGTAATGATCAAAGAAAGTGCTTGCGGTATTGCCGTGATATTCAGAGCCAAGATACTAAGACCCGCCAACAAATAGACAATTGCCATAAATGGAACCAGTTTCCCTGCTACACTCGCGATACTTTTAATCCCACCAATTAAGACAAGCCCCACTAAAAAGGCCAAGATAAGGCCACTGTACATAACCGGTACGCCAAATGAAGATTGAAGGACATCAGAGACCGAATGCGCCTGAATAGTATTACCAATCCCAAAGCCGGCAATAGAAGCAAAAAAAGCAAATAAAAAACCTAAGAACTTCCAGTGTGAAGACAGACCGTTTTTGATATAGTACATCGGTCCACCCACATGGTTTCCATCTTCATCTTGTTCTCTGTACTCTACCGCTAAGACAGCTTCAGCATACTTTGTAGCCATACCTAAAAGTGCTGCTACCCACATCCAAAACATCGCGCCCGGCCCACCCAGAAAAATAGCAGTTGCCACACCCGCAATATTCCCCGTTCCAATCGTCGCAGAAAGCGAGGTCATCAAAGCATTGAATGGAGATATCTCTCCCTCTTTTTTATCTTCTCTTCGTCCCTTAAAAACAAGGATAAAGCCCTCTTTTATCATACGAATCGGCATAAACTTTAGACCAACACTTAAGAACAGACCTGTTCCTAATATAAGAGCAAGCATAATTGGACCCCAGACTATGCCATTGAGTGTTCCTATAAAACTGTTAAGAGTTTCCATCTACTATTGTTCTTCTTTCTCTTTTAGTAATTTGTGAAGTTTTAATTGACTGGCGCCTGCACTTATTAACCCTATACCAATTAAAAATAAAAATACAGAAAACATCTCAGGTAGCATTTCAATCAAAGATGCATCTCTATTTAAATGATAGGAAATCGTATAAAATTCATCTCCGCTGTCAAATAAATTCAAACCATTCAAAGAACCAGCTTCTATTCTACGAGTATGAGCTATCTGAATTGCTTTTTCTTGTATAACTGTCATGATAAATAGGGGAGAAAATAAAGCAATTGACCCAAAAGTCAAATTCATATAAGCATTAAAACGTCCCCATTTTAATATCTGTTTATTTTCAAGGAAAAGAACCTTCTCTACAAACTTTCTCATTTTATAATAATCTCCGCCACGTCTTTTAGTCGACTTCTTCCTAGCTCTTCTCTAAGCTCGATCGAACGCTGGAGGAATTTCTCTTTATCGATACTTTCATAGACCTCATACATTTTCTCGATATTGACCTCATCTTGAAGGAGTTCCGTGTGCATTTCTTCTTTTTCTTGAAAGTCGAAAATGATATTTGCCAGGCCTACATGTTTGAGTTTGACAAACTTTCTGCCTATCCAGTATTCGAGCTTGTTGGCAACAAAGACTAAAACCATAGGTGTACCGATGAGCGAACATTCCAAGGTAGCCGTTCCTGAACAGACATAAGCAAAGTCAGCTTCCAAAAGTGCTTCATGCGTGTTTTTTATCACTGTGTAGGCTGAGATATCTCCATAAAGTTCTTTTATCTCTTCATCACTAAAATGCGGAGGAATCACCAAAATAGCTTCTTCTTTATGTTTAGCACGTAACTCATGATAGATTGGCATAAGAGAGCGAACCTCTGACTTTCTGCTTCCTGCTAAAAAGGCCACCTTATTGTTTTGGCTCACCTTATCTTTAAAGGTTTTAATCTCATCCATTAAAGGATTTCCTACATAAGTAGAGCGTGGATAGAACTTGTCTTCAAAAGGAAAGATAGAAAGTAAGTTATCGCAATAGGCATCGACTTTGGCTGCACGTTTTTTCTTCCATGCCCATACCTTTGGAAGGACATAATAAGAGATCTCTTTGTCAGGGTACTTCTCTTTTATTTTTTTGGCAAGGGGAAGATTAAAAGCAGGTGCATCAATGAGTAAAACCTTATCCGCATCTCTGGCAAGAAAAACAAGTTCTGCCATAGCCTCTTTTGCTGAAAATATTTTTCCAATGACATCTTTGATACCCATCACCGAAAATGCTTTGGGACTGTAAAGGGGGTCCCCTAGACTCTCATCAAATATACCACACAATTCGGCTTCTTTCAAGTGGGGGTATAAGGCTTTAAGATGTAGATTTGATGATGGCTCCAACGCCGATACAAGTAGTTTCATACAACTTCCTTTAGTTCAAATATTCTTTTTTGCATGGTTGAAAGATCAAAGATGACAATCTCATGTCTGTTGGTATTGCAAATGTAAAGTTCACAGGCTTTTTTATCTATGCCTGAGGGTTCAGCTAAGTCTTCCAAGAGTATTATCACTTCTTTGTTCTGAGGATTATACACTTTTACCTTGTTGTTGTAGCTGTCGGCGATAAAAATCCTTCCTCCCCCACATCCATCACCATACTGTCCTGCCGTGAGATCTAAAGGATGTTGTAGCTCATCACTGTCATAGATATGAGAATGGACTTCATTAAAAGAAGCACATCTTAGACTTGAACTCTCACTGTCCACAAAATAAAGTTCATCTTCTAAAAGAGCTATTCCTGTGGGTTGGGCTAAGACCGCGTCTTTAAAGTCTGCATCATGCAAGGACTCGGAGTTTTCTTGTCCTATCACTAAGACCTCTTTTTTTGTTTCTAAGTCATACGCCTTAATCTGATGCGCACCCGCTAATGCTATATATAGATTTACACCATCACTGTCTAAGTCATAAGGGTTTCTAAGCCCTTCAAGAAAAGGACTCTGTTTTGAGAAGTTATCACTAAGTTCAACAATGCTGTTTCCTTCTCGTAAAGAAATGTAGAGTTTATCATTTACATAAACCATACCCTGAGGTTCTTGTGAAAAAGTCAGCTTATGTAGAACTTCTCCCTCGTAAGAACAGACCAAAACCTCATCAAACTGTGAAATAAGAATATAGTCCTTAGTTAAATGTATCTTTTGCGGGAAATGGAGCAGACCTTTTGGCTGCTCATTTTTTATAGGGGTGAAGCTCTCTGCTGAATTTTTTTCTGTCACTAAGTTTTGGATCTTTTTTCTTAGTTCTTGTAAGTGTCCTTCGCCTTGAAGAGTTAAGACGATATATCCTTTTGCATCTATCAAAACAAGAGTTGGCCATGCCTTTACTCCAAAGGCATCCCATAGCTTCATACCTGCATCATTGATAACAATATGATCTATCTTATACCGTTTAAGAGCCTGTTTGATTGCCTCATCTTCTTTTTCATGGAAGTGCTTTCCTGAATGTACGCCAATGACAAGAAGTTCAGTATTAAACTCTTCTTCCAGTGTCTTTAAATCAGGAAGTACATTTAAACAGTTCATACAGCAGTAGGTAAAAAAATCAAGCAGTACTATCTTGCCATTCAAGTCTTTTTTACTTAAGGGGGTATGATTAATCCAGTTACTGTTTTCAAGAGAGGGAGCACGTACCGCCATACTTACTTTTCTATAAGCTTTTGTATTGCAAGTGAGCACATGGTCATGCCAAAGGCACCTGTTACACCGACAAAACTGCCTTTTACTTTTACACGAGCAGGTTCTGTTGAAAAGATCACAGGATACTTTTTAGTAAAGCGACGTTTTTTAAGCTCATAGCGGATCTTTGAAGCAAAGCGGTCACCATGGGTTTTCCAGATAGTCGCTACTTCTATCTTAGTGGGGTCAAGTCTTTTAGCTGACCCCGTTGCTGAGATGAGTTTTTTATAACATTTTTGCGCAAGGGCAAGCTTGGCATGGATGTCGTCTATCGCGTCAAGGACAAGGTCATACGGTTCAAAATCAAATTCACTTACCCATTCAGGCGTTATCTTCATATCCATGATCTTTATCTCTGGATAATGTTTTTTCATCGCCTCGACCTTAGACTCACCTTCATGAAGTTCAGACCACATCTGACGGTTTTGATTACTCGCATCATAAGTGTCAAAATCTATAATCGTAATATCCGTTATCCCATTTCTGTGAAGGCAGTCAAGACAGAAGCTTCCAACGCCTCCTACACCCAACAAAAGGATCTTGGCATTAGACAAGTTCTCAAACGCATCGCCTAAAAGCATACGGCTTCGCTCATACCTAGGCAAGAAAGTCCTCCAGTTTTTGCATGGACTTGTAGGCCGTTAAATCTAGCATTACCGGCGTCAATGAGACCTTACCTGCTTCTATAGCTTCAAAGTCCGTAACCCCTTCTACATCTCTTTTTTTAGATTGCAGTGGATGAAGACCTAACCACCAGTACTCTTCTGCTCTAGGATTTCTATGTAAATGGGCATCATTTTCATAAAACCGGTATCCCGCGTAGGTCACTTGATAGTCTATGCTGTCTACTTCAGGCGGAACATTCACATTTAATAGTTCTCTGTGCGGAAGGGGGAACTCACCTTCAAGTACTTTTTTAACCAAGTCTCGAATCACTTTCATCGCCAAGC
>Ga0316204_10007504_pt1 | contig 15871 bp, 15 predicted proteins | sample 6monrhotite_MG_2_FD_205661 | JGI IMG/M metagenome (GOLD analysis project Ga0316204, IMG submission 205661) | Microbial mat bacterial communities from mineral coupon in-situ incubated in ocean water Damariscotta River, Maine, United States -... | ecosystem: Environmental > Aquatic > Marine >... | reverse complement strand
TGGAAGCTGAGTCTTTACTGCCCCTGGATGAAGTCATTGCCGCGGCACAAAAAGCCAAAGACGAAGGCTCCGATCGCTTTTGTATGGGAGCCGCCTGGTCAAGACCAAACAAACGGGATTTCCCCAAGGTTCTGGAAATGATCAAGGCGGTCAAATCCCTGGATCTGGAAAGCTGTGTCACCCTGGGCATGCTCGATGCTGAACAGGTCCAGCAATTAAAAGATGCAGGACTGGACTACTATAATCATAATCTGGATACCTCGCCAGAATTTTACGGCAATGTGATTTCAACCCGTACCTTTCAGGATCGGCTGGATACCCTCAATCATGTCCAGGAGGCTGGAATTCATGTCTGTAGTGGCGGCATTCTGGGGATGGGTGAAGCCCGTAAAGACCGTTGCAGTTTGCTGGTACAACTGGCGAATATGGACCAGCATCCGGATAGTGTGCCCATTAATATGCTGGTGCAGGTGGAAGGAACCCCGCTGTTTGGTGAGGATGAATTAGAATCTCTGGAGTTTGTGCGCACCGTTGCTGTGGCCCGGATTATGATGCCCCGTTCGGTGGTTAGATTGTCTGCCGGTCGTGAAGAAATGTCTGATGAAATGCAGGCCATGTGTTTCTTTGCCGGAGCAAACTCGGTCTTTTATGGTGAACGTCTGTTAACGACGGAAGGCGCTAATACTGATAATGATCAAAAATTATTTGCTCAGCTGGGCCTGAAAACCCATCTGGAAAAAAAGCAAAACTGTCACAACAAAGACGCTGATCCGATAGCAGGTGAGCCATCCATTACTCAACACAATCAAGAAATGAGTGCCTGACAGGCGTTGGCCTGAATATTAGGTAATTTGATTGTGAATCTGGATGAATTGTTACAAAATGAACTGCTGGCCCTGCAGCAGCAATCCTTATATCGCCAACGAAAAACCACGGATGGACCACAGCAGGTTCACTTGATCAGTAATGGCCGGGCTGTTCTGAGTTTCTGCAGTAATGATTATCTGGGTCTGGCAAATCATCCGGAAATTGCCCGGCAATTAAAACAGGGTATTGATACGTATGGGATTGGCAGTGGCGCCGCTCATCTGGTCAGTGGTCACAGCCGGGCGCATCATGAACTGGAAGAAGTGCTGGCGCAATACACCGGACGCTCCCGGGCATTATTGTTTTCCACGGGTTATATGGCCAATCTTGGTATTGTTAACGCCTTGCTGACTAAAGGTGATAGTGTTTTTCAGGATAAGCTCAATCATGCTTCCTTAATTGATGCCGGACTCCTGTCGACTTCTTTTAGCGGTGCTCAACTAAAACGTTATCCACACAATGATATCAATAGCCTGTCCAGGTTATTAGTTAAAAGTCCGTCTGCGCGCAAATTGGTGATGAGCGATGCGGTGTTTAGTATGGATGGCGATTTGGCCAATGTTCCCCAGTTGAGTGCTTTATGCCAGCAACAGGACGCCTGGTTGATGCTGGACGATGCCCATGGTTTTGGTGTGCTGGGTAAAACCGGGGCGGGTATTGCCGAAGAATATCAGCTGGATCAGCAACAATTGCCTGTTTATATGGCCACGCTGGGCAAGGCCATGGGGGTTTTTGGGGCTTTTGTGGCCGGCAGTGAAGCGCTTATTGAAACCTTGATTCAAAAAGCCCGTGCCTTTATCTATACCACAGCGATGCCGCCGGCTATGGCTCATGCCTTAATAATGAGCGTTAAGATTTCCCGGGAAGAAAGCTGGCGTAGAGAGAAATTAAAGCATCTGATCAGTCGATTTCGCAGCGGCGCGAAACAGCTTGATTTAACGTTAATGGAATCCATGACACCGATACAGCCGATACTGGTTGGTGACAACGAGGCCGCAATGAAGATCAGCCAGTTATTGGAACAACAGGGTATTCTGGTCACAGCGATCCGGCCACCGACCGTCCCCAAAGGGACTGCTCGCTTAAGGGTGACTTTGTCGGCCGGGCATGAAGAGGACGATATTGATCGCTTATTGACTGCTTTGGATAGCAAACAGATAAGAGAAGTATTGTGCATTTAAGTTTTCAACAGTGGGGAAAAAGCGATTCCAGGCAGCAGATTTTATTGATTCACGGTTGGGGCATGAATAGTGGTGTCTGGAGTGATATTGCTGCACGCCTTGAACAGGCGCATCCCGAGGCCTTAATTCGCTGTGTGGATTTACCAGGTTATGGTCATAGTAAATGCTATGATCTTGACGCTCTGGGTGGCAGTTATACCACAAGCACGCTGGCAAAGAGCCTGCTGCCCTTGCTGGCCGATAAGCAAACCACGGTGATTGCCTGGTCAATGGGTGGTCTGGTCGCCATTGATCTGCTGTCTGAACCGCAGCTGGATATATCACAGCTTATTCTGGTCAGTTCCAGCCCCTGTTTTGTGCAGTCTGAAGACTGGCAAAATGCGGTTGAGGCCCAGGTATTTGAAGATTTTTGCCAGAGTCTGGCCGAGGATCATCAGGGCACCTTAAAACGTTTTCTGGCCATTCAGATGCTGGGTAGCCGCAGCGCACGAGAAGATATTAAAGTCTTGCAGGAACAGCTGTTTAAACGTGGAGAGCCGGATCTTCTGGCATTAGAAAAAGGTCTTCAATTGTTGCTAAAAGAAGATAAAAGACAGCAATTGAGGCAAATATTACAAATTCCTATCAGTTTGATTGTTGGTAAACTGGATACTCTGGTAAACTATCGGGGGCAAAAGCAACTGGCAGAACAGGCTAATATTTCGTTGTTTGCTATCCCGGCGGCAGGCCATGCTCCTTTTATTTCTCACCCGGATGAATTTAACGAGATCCTGCAACGATTAATTCCCTTACGTCAGCCTAAAGAGTAACTAGATTGAACCAGGACGACCCTTCTTTAAAGCAAGCGGATAAAATCATAGCCTTTACCAAGCAGCAGGTCAGGGACGCCTTTAATAAATCCGCTGACAGCTATGATGCTGCAGCAATATTACAGCAGGAAGTCTGTAAGCGCTTACTTGAACGCCTTGAATATATTAAGGCAGAACCAAAAATGATTGTGGATATTGGCACCGGGACCGGTCAGGGAACCAGAGGCCTGGCCAGGCAATATCCCCAGGCCAATATCGTATCAGTGGATATCGCCGAAAATATGCTCAAGAAAAATCGAGCAAAACTAACACCAGAGGGTTTGAGTAATAAGCTGAAAAGCCTGCTCAGTCGGCAAAAATACCCACAACAACAAAAGTATCAATTTGTCTGCGCTGATGCCGAGCAATTACCGTTCGCGGATGCCAGTGTGGATTTAATTTTTTCCAATCTGACCATTCAATGGTGCCTGGATTTAGGCGCACTGTTCCGGGAATTTCGCCGGGTTTTGAAACCTGGCGGTTTTCTGCTGTTTACCACCTTTGGTACGGACACGTTAAAAGAATTGCGCGCCAGTTGGGCCGCAGTGAGTGATAAAATTCATGTCAATGATTTTGTCGATATTCATGATATTGGCGATGAGCTTTATAATGTTCAGGCCGAAAACCCGGTGATGGATTGTGAGCAGATAATTTTAAATTATCGTTCGGTGAAGGATATTCTTCTGGAACTTAAAGCGGTTGGCGCGCATAACCAGAATGCTGGTCGTGAGACAGCTTTGACCGGGAAAAATCGTTTACAGGCGATGTATCAGGCGTATGAACAATTTCGTAGTGCGGATGGCTATCCGGTCACTTATGACGTTCTTTATGGCCATGCCTGGAATCCTAAAACGCCGATGCAAAACACCCAGTCGAAACAGGATGGGCAACAGACATCGATTTCACTGTCACAGCTTAAAAGCACCTTGCGCTCATGAAAGGCTATTTTATCACCGCCACGGATACGGATGCTGGAAAAACCTTCATCACCGCCGGGTTATTGCAACAATTATCCAACCAGGGTCACAGGACGCTGGGTTTTAAGCCGGTAGCCAGTGGCTGCCAGTTAACCGAACAAGGCTTACAAAATGACGATGCCTTGAAGTTAATGCAAGCCGCTAATGTGCCCCTGGATTATCAGAGTGTCAATCCCTATGCCTTCGAGCCCGCGATTGCACCTCATATCGCGGCCCAGCAAGCGGGAGTGACCATTGATATGGCCAACATCGCAAACATAATTGCCCAGCAACAGCATCAGGCTGACTATGTACTGGTTGAAGGCGTCGGGGGCTGGATGGTCCCTCTTAATGCCAGGGAAACGGTGGCCGATCTGGCCAGATTATTGAATTTTCCAGTGATCCTGGTGGTGAATATGCGTCTGGGATGCATCAATCATGCGTTATTAACTGCTCAGGCGATTGCCCGAACGGGATTAAGCCTGGCAGGCTGGATTGCTAATAATGCCAGCTCAGATGTTAATGCCGGGACAGAAGGTTCCATGGCCTGCCTGGAAGAAAATATCCAGACTTTAAAAGTTCATCTTCAAGTACCATTACTGGGTTGTGTACCCCATCTGAACGACGTTAGTCACAATGATGAGTCGTTGTTATCAACTTATATTGATCTGGAAATGTGCATTTAAACGTCAAGTTAACTATACTACTGCCGATTTTAAGCATCTTTATGATTGTTTTTTTAATAACATTCGGAGAATGATTTGTTTAAGCCCGCGACAATATTGATTGTTCTGATCCTGTTCTTATCCGGCTACTGGTTTTATAGCAATTTAACCACGCCACAGGGTTCGGGGAAGCCGGTAAAGGTCAGCAATCTGCCCTGGCAGATCACGGTGCTGGATGCCGATACTTTACGGGTATTTGACATGGATATTGGTCAGGCAACGCTTGGTCAGGCGGTGGCAACACTGAACAGTGAGTACAAGCTGGCCTGGTTTGATAATCCTGATAATAGCATCAGTCTTGAAGCCTATTTTTTGCGAGTCAGTCTGTCCGGGCTCAGGGCAAAAGTGATACTGGAGCTGGATACCCAGGAACTGGATATGGATTATCTCAAAAAAAATTCCGGCAAACCCGAGATCATGACTTCCCGTGCCATTAAATATCCGCTGGATGATCTGGCCCGGACTTTAAATGATCGGCTGATACGCTCACTGACCTATGTGCCGGCAACCAACCTGGACGCTGAATTACTGAAACAGCGTTTTGGGGCTGCGCAAGAAATAATGAAGCTGAATGACAACACGGAATTCTGGTTGTATCCACAAAAAGGTCTGGTCATTACCATTAACCAAAAAGGTAAAGAGGCGTTTCAATATGTGCCGGTCACTGATTTTGAGCGTTTGAGACAGATGGTTCTGGCGACCATTGAACAGTCGGGCAAAGATCATTAGCTAAAATAAACCCGGTCTGAAACGGTTGTCGATCCTACGAGTTACTAACGTCAGAAAACGTTCATATTGCCGTGCAATCTTTACGTCGGAAAAAAATTGTACCAATATGGGGTGTTTTTATGGGCAATAAACAGCGAGCCAGGACATTCAAAAAGACCAAAATTGATTGTTAGGGCGTTTATTTTTTCCTGAATCATCTGTACATTTCACAAGTCATTAAGAAGCCTATAAAAAGCATTAATACGGTTCACCAGAAGGTGTGTGAAATGACGCAAAAATGAACTTGTGTGAGCAGAAAAAAATCCCTTTAAAAATATAAGGTTATTGATATTAACCTAGCGCAAGTGTCGGAATTTAGTGGTATTTAGCACCAAAATATATTAGAAATCATTGATAGTTGCCCTCAAAAGAGGCAAAATACACCTGCAGGTGAAAACCCTAGATCTATAAAGGGCAAGCCCTGTAAATATTTTGGGTAAATTTGTTTAAATAATTGTGGAGAAAACTATGGAAGCTGCAGCGGAGCAGAAGTATAACTTCGGCGTTGTTCGCTGGTTTGCCGTAATGACCGCCGTCTACCTGGTAGTAGGTGCGTTAGTCGGGGTGTATATCGCCTCGGAGTTGGCTTGGCCAGTGCTCAATTTTGATAGTCCCTATTTATCATTTGGTCGTTTACGACCGCTTCATACCAATGCGGTGATTTTCGCCTTCGGTGGCTGTATTTTGATGGCGACAGGTTTCTACACAGTACAACGTACCTGTAACGTGAGTCTCTGGAGCAATAAAATGGCCTGGTTCACTTTCTGGGGCTGGAATCTTATTATTGTCTCTGCAGTGATCACTTTACCTCTGGGTCTCACTCAGGCAAAAGAATATGCCGAGCTGGAATGGCCCATTGATATTCTTATCGCAGTAGTCTGGTTGTCGTTTATGATTAACTTCCTGATGACCGTTGCTACTCGTAAGACTTCACATATTTATGTTTCCAACTGGTTCTTTATGGGCATGCTGATCATGATTACTTTATTGCATGTCGTGAACAGTGCTGCAATTCCGGTTGGATTGTTTAAATCTTATTCTGCTTACTCAGGTGTTCAGGATGCCATGATTCAATGGTGGTGGGGACATAATGCGGTTGGTTTCTATCTGACTGCGGGCTTCCTGGGTATTATGTACTACTTCGTTCCTAAACAGGCTAATCGTCCTGTGTTCTCTTATCGTTTATCCGTGATTCACTTCTGGGCCTTGATGTTTGGTTATGTATGGCTGGGTGCTCACCATCTGCAATATACTGCTCTGCCAGACTGGACGGGTTCCTTAGGTGCTGCAGTATCTCTGGCCATGATCATTCCGTCATGGGGTGGTGCCGTGAATGGTATGATGACCTTGTCGGGTGCCTGGGACAAGCTGCGAAATGACTATGTCCTGCGTTTCCTGATTATGTCTCTGGCCTTCTATGCTATGTCAACGTTTGAAGGTCCTGTGATGTCAATCAAGACCGTTAACGCCCTGTCTCATTATACTGACTGGACTATTGGTCACGTTCACTCCGGTGCTCTGGGCTGGGTTGCTATGGTTGGTGTCGGTGCGCTGTATCACCTGATTCCAAAAGTTTTCCATACGCCTCTGTATTCCGATAAGCTGGTTAATATGCATTTCTGGACCGCAACCATTGGTACTGTAATCTACATCGTGGCGATGTGGGTGTCCGGTATTATGCAAGGTCTGATGTGGCGGGCTTATGATGAGTACGGCACATTGGCTTACACTTTCGCAGAAAGTGTGGAAGCCATGCATCCTTACTACGCAATGCGTGCAATTGGTGGTGGTATCTTCCTATTGGGTGCAGTGGTTATGCTGTATAACATTATTATGACTGTCCTGCAGGCGCAAAAGCAGGGTACAGTTAAGGCAGCACAAACTGCTGCAGTAACGGCATAAGGAGGAGTTGAGCATGTCTTTAAATGATCCAAAACCAAATCCAACCGGTATTCAGGATAAAGCTGAACGTAATGTCTGGTTATTCGCTTTTTTAACCTTTCTGACCGTATCGGTTGCCGGTATTGTTGAAATTGTTCCTCTGTTCTATCTCGATAGTGCACTGCCTGCGAAAAATATTCCTGGTGTTGTCTGGGATAGAGGTGATAAATCTCTTGATGACTGGAAAGAAGGTGACGGTGTTCGTCCTTTGAAACCGCTTGAATTAGCGGGCCGGGATATCTATCAGAGAGAAGGTTGTTATCTGTGTCATTCACAGATGGTTCGTCCTTTCCGTGATGAGAGAGAGCGTTATGGTCATTACTCCCTGGCTTCCGAGTCAATGTATGACCATCCATTCCAGTGGGGTTCCAAACGTACCGGGCCTGATATTGCGCGTCTGGGTGGCAAATACTCTGATGAATGGCATATTGCCCATCTGATTGCACCGCGTTCGGTGGTCCCTGAGTCGGTCATGCCCAATTACCCATGGTTAATGGAAGGGACCGTGGATGGTGAACAAATTAAAGCACATATGAGTGGTTTAAGAAAAGTGGGTGTTCCCTATACTGATGCAGATATTGACAGTGCCTCGGTCATTACGGGTAAAACTGAAATGGAAGCGATGGTTGCTTATCTGCAGTCTCTCGGAACAATGGTTAAATTCCAGGAAGGAGTAGATTACCGTGAGTAGTAACTCTTCAAATGGAGAGAGCGCACAAGGTTATTTCTACACTGACTGGAGTGCAATGACGTCACAGGACTGGGCGGGCCTGATCATTACCGTGGTCACTTTTGTCCTGATGGTTGTTGCTTACTTCTACGTTTTTCGTCCTAAAAACAAAGAGAAATTAGAATCTCAAAAATACATGTTGATGGACGATGAAACCACAAACACGGAGAAAAAATAATGGCGGAACACAATCCTTTCCCAGATGAAGGTAATACTGGGCATATTTGGGATGACAACCTTAGGGAACTGACAAATCCTACACCAAAATGGTGGATGCTGGGATTTTATGCCAGTATCGCATTTGTTATTGGTTATGCAATTATCTACCCGATGATTCCATTAGTCTCCAGTCATACTAAAGGTATGACCGGCTGGACGGCAATTGGCGAATACAAGGCTGCTATGGCCGAAGTTGAAGCCGTACGCAAGCCGTTTGAAGATAAGATTGCTACCATGTCAGCCAAAGAAATTCTTGCTGATACGGAACTTTCTGCTTATGTAGAAGCTTCCGGAAAGGTTTTGTTTGGTGATAATTGTGCAGCCTGTCATGGTAATGGTGGTTCGGGTAACGTTGGCTACCCGGTACTGGCTGATGATGACTGGCTTTATGGCGGCACGATTGAGCAAATTCAAACCTCTATTGCTAACGGTAGAAAAGGCGTGATGACTGCTCATGCTGCGACTTTGTCAGAAGCTGAAATTGATACGCTTGCTAGCTATGTTGTTGGTTTGAGTGAAGGTCAATCGGATCCTAAAGGTAAAGCCTTATACCAGTCCAAAGCCTGTTTTGCCTGTCATGGTATGGATGGCAAAGGTATGGCTGCTTTAGGCTCTGCTAACCTGACTGATGGCATCTGGCGCTTTGATGAAGAGGATAAGCTGGCCAGTGCCAAGCGAACCATCGCTCACGGTGTGAATGCAGGTACCCCTGAAACCAGAAATGCTGAAATGCCGGCATTTAAAGATAAACTGTCTGAAGCGGATGTTAAGAAGATGGCAGTTTATGTCTATAAGTTTGGCGGTGGCAAATAACTTAAAGCTTTATTTATAGAGTGCAGAACTAAAAGTTTGTTCAGTGTCCTTTGATTGATTTAATGATATGAATCAAATGGATGCTGAAATATGGACCTGCTAAAATTTGGTTTTACCATAATATAAGGGATGTTCAAATGAATGATGTTGTATTTTGGGGTTCTATTGGTGCTGTTGTTTTCAGTGTGGTTGTCCTGATTTATCTCGTTGCCATCGGGATAAAAAAAATCAACACTGATCACAGTGAAGATTGAAAAAACGTTTAAAGATACAAAAAAAGAGAGGTTTACCTCTCTTTTTTTTTCAATGCGCCAACGTTGACAGATAGTATAAACAGTTGGAAAATGGTGTTTAAAAGATATGATTTTTTGTAACATAAGTTACTTATAATGTACTAAAATAGGTTATACTACAGGTCAAAATAAACAACTCTAATTTTTACTCATAACAAAGGGATTGTGATGAAGTAAAGCAACCAAAGAACGAGTTATCATGGCTGAAAAACAAATCCACGAACAGAGTATTGAAGAGCTTTATGCGGAAGCACATGAGCATAAGATTAATATTGGAGATGTCAAAATCCATGCAAAAAGGACCGGTGGACGCTTTAGAAATCTGAAGTGGCTTTCAACCCTGGTCTGGCTTATTTTCTTTCTTGGTCCTTATTTTCGTTTGGGTGATCGCCAGGCGATATTATTAGATATTCCCAATCGTCAATTTCATATTTTTAATTTAACGTTGCTACCGCAAGATTTGTGGATGCTGTCATTCGTGCTATTGTTTTTTGCCATTTTACTGGCGGTAGTCACTGCACTTGCGGGACGTGTCTGGTGTGGTTATTTTTGTTTTCAGACCGTATGGACCGATGTTTTTACCTGGATTGAGGAAAAACTTGAAGGTGCGCCAGCTAAACGCCGTAAGTTAGATAAAGCCAAACTGGATGTTGCGAAAATTATCGTACGAACCAAGAAGTATATTCTCTGGTTATTGATTTCAGTGTTAACGGGCATCAGTTTTGCTGCCTGGTTTACCGACGCCTACCAGCTTTGGGTCGATATTTTCACCCTTAATGCCTCAACGGCAGCTTATGTTGTGTTAATCTCCTTTATTCTAGGCACTTTTTATCTGGCGGGTTTCTTGCGCGAACAGGCCTGTTTCTGGTTATGTCCTTACGCCCGTATTCAGGCGGTTATGATCGATGATACCTCAATTGTACCCAGCTATGATGTGCCTCGGGGTGAAAAACGTGGACGTCTGGTAAAAGGTAAGGCGACTTCTGAAGATCAGGGCGACTGTGTCGATTGTAATCAATGTGTTGCCGTATGTCCTACCGGTGTTGATATCAGAGGCGGGCAGCAAGAGGGCTGTATTATGTGTGGCCTGTGTATTGATGCCTGTGATTCGGTAATGGAAAAAATTAACAAACCCAAAGGCTTGATTCGCTATGCTTCCTGGGATGGTATTATGGGTAAGGAAGAGCGGGCATTGCATAAACGTCCCAGAGTCTGGGTTTATGCTGCTATCCTGATGATTTCAATAGTGGGTATTCTTGTTGGACTCAATACTATGGAATCACTGGAGCTTAAGGTAATTCATGCCAGACAGCCTCTATTTGTTTTACAAAGTGATGGCAGTATCCAAAATCGTTATACCCTGAAAGTCCTTAATAAAATGAATGAAGACATGAAAGTACAGGTTTCAGTCGACGAAACAGACTTTAAAGGCTTGCAAATGGATGGTGCTGAGCAGGAAGTCGTCGCGAATCATGGTACCGTGACACCGATTACTATTTTTCTACGAGTGCCTAAAAAAAATCTCACGGAAAAATCGCAGCCGATAACGTTTTTTGTAGAAGGTAAAGACTCTCAAGGTAAGGTCTATAAAAGTGCTCGTGAAAGTGTTTTTATCGGTCCTAAACGCTAATCGTAAATGTGGCTATACCCTGCTAAGGTGTCGTTAGCAGCTAATATCGACACCTTTTATTTATTATAATTGTTCTGAATAGGTTAAATCTGTGTCTGGTGCAAATGTGAATTCTAAATCTGACTCTAAAGCAAACAAGCAATCCTGGTATAAAAGCCCCTGGGTAATAGGCTGGCTGCTTTTGGTCCTCGTTGTTATATCCGTCAATAGCTTTATGATCTATCAATCAGTGAATAAATATCCTGGGCTGGTGGTTGAAGATTTTTATGAACGTGGCCAGGATTATGAAGAAAACATTCTGAAAAAACTGGAAAGTAATCAGCGATGGAAAACGCAATTTCAACTCACAGACATTCATGCCAATAAAGAAACAGTGATTGGCTTTACTATCACTGATCAACAGGGAAATCCTGCGACCGTTGAAAAAGTTACTTTGTTTGCCTATCGTCCTTCCAATGCTAAAAAAGATTTTTCAGTTGCAATGAATTTGTCTGACGATAAAAAATACTATCAGGCAACTTTGTCATTTGATAGCAAAGGCAAATGGGATCTTCTGGCAAGTGCAGTTATTGACGGTACTGAAGTTAATTTCGCTAAAAATATTTTTGTCAAAGACTAGCCACCAAGTCTATATTCCCTGTGAGCCAATCCATTCCGACACCTGAAACCTGCGATCATTGCCACCTACCTATCCCCCCAGGTGAAGCAATTACATCTACTATCAATGGCAATGAATTACATTTTTGTTGCCATGGTTGCAAAATGGTTTGTGAAACCATTTATGGTGCCGGCATGGAAGGTTTTTATAAGCGCACGCTTGACGGTGAAACCCTGCAACCGCCCCCGGAAATAGAGTCGCAATTAGAAGTTTATGACATTGACGATGTACAGCGTGAATTTGTTGACGAGCTAGGCGATATACGTGAAATTCATCTGCTGGTGGAAGGAATTCATTGCGCCGCCTGCGTCTGGTTAATTGAGCGCAGACTGGCCACGGAAGCTGGCGTACTGGATGCCAATGTTAATCTCAGTGCCAAAAAATTACGGCTTAAATGGGACAATCGTGAAATTCGTCTGTCACAAATATTGCATATTTTGGGACAGATAGGTTATGCCGCGGTTCCTTTTGATCCCGAAGCTGCAGAAGGACAAATCAAAAAGCACAATCGTCAGCTATTATTGCGTCTGGGTTTCGCTGGTTTTGCAGCAATGAATCTTATGTGGATTTCCATTGCACTGTATGCCGGGGCTGATGAAGGAGAATTCAAAGAGCTGTTCTACTGGCTGGGCATGGGGATAGCGACTCCGACATTGGTTTATTCCGGTTACCCTTTTTACCGCGGTGCCCTTACCGGGTTGATTCATCGTCATCTGACCATGGACTTGCCCATAGCTATTGGTGCGAGTATTACCTATCTATACTCATGTTATGTGGTTTTCAGTGGCTCAGAAATAGGCCATGTCTATTTTGATACGGTGGTCAATTTTCTTTTTGTTATTTTAACCGGGCGCTATCTGGAAGCTATGTCAAAACGGCTGGCCGTACAGTCATCTCAACGACTGCTGGATTTACAGCCTAAAATCTCGACTTTGATAAAAGAGGGTGAAACCAGTATTGTACCCATCAGCGCATTAAAAGAAGCGGATCTGGTGCTGGTAAAGCCCGGAGAAAAAATTCCGGTTGATGGCGTGGTTATCAAAGGTGAAAGTGTGGTGGATGAATCCATGCTGACCGGTGAATTTGTACCAGTGGCCAAATTTGTAGGTGATCAGGTTTCAGCCGGAACCACCAATAAAGAAGGTGTGCTAACGGTCAAAGTCAGTCAATTATTAAAAAATACGGCGCTGGGAAAAATTATCCATCTGGTGGATGAAGCACAGTCCAGCAAAGCCCCCATACAATGTACGGCCGATCGTATTATTCCCTGGTTTGTTTCTGCGACATTAATTCTTGCCAGCCTCACCTTTGTCTTCTGGGTGGGAGAGGATTTTGAAATTGCCTTAATGGCAGCGACATCGGTACTGATCATCACCTGCCCATGTGCCTTTGGCTTAGCAACACCCATGGCCATTGCCGTGGCCACAGGAGTGGGCGCGAGAATGGGGGTGTTGGTAAAACATGGCGCAGTACTGGAAATCTTATCATCGGTTCGTCACTTTGTTTTTGATAAAACCGGTACCTTGACCCAGGGTAAAATGCAGGTCAGTACGCTGTTCAGCATTAACACCGAGAATGGGATTGAGACAGATAAAATAATTCCCGATGAGCAGTCAATCGAAAATCTCGATAAAGCTCATACGCAAATTCTCGCTCTGACATGGTATCTGGAAAGTCATTCCGAACATATGATAGCCAAAGCCATTATGGCCTTTGGGCAGCAATATGGTCTGCAGCATAAGCTGGAAAAATCTGCTGAGCTGGAACAGATCAAGGTAGTTTCCGGTTCGGGTATGAAAGCCAACTTTCAGGGCAGGGAAATTGCCGTTGGTTCTTTAGCATGGATAAGCCAGAGAGCCGAATTATCACCAGATATGAGTGAGACATTAGATACTCTGATGCAGGAATATCATGTTTCAGGCAGTACGGTGGTTTACGCCTGGCTAGAAAATTCCGCGCTGATGGCTTTTGTGGTTGAAGATAAGTTACGTCAGGATGCATCGGACATTGTCAAAACCATGCACCAGCATGGCTTCCATGTGACGCTGTTAAGTGGTGATAAACAGGCAGTTGCTGATTACATGGCTGAAAAGCTGGCGATTGAAGAAGTCATTGCCGAAGTCATGCCCGATGAAAAAGATAAAGTCATTCAACAAAAGCAGCAGCAGGGTAACCTGATTGCTATGGTCGGAGATGGTATCAATGATGCGCCTGCACTGGTGAGAGCCGATGTCGGCATTGCTATGGGCTCCGGCACCGATGTGTCTATTGATAGCGCGGATGTTATTTTAATGAATGGCGAACTGAAGAAAATCCCCCTGGCGGCTGAGTTGTCTCAGGCGACACTTGCCACAATTAAACAGAATATTACTATCTCAATACTGTATAATATCATTATGGTGCCTCTGGCAATGGCTGCTATGATTACACCTTTAGTGGCCGCGATCTCTATGCCGTTGAGCTCACTCATAGTGATTGCTAATGCCGCACGACTTCGTTGGCGTTTTAAAGATAAAAGTTAAGACGTTTTTCTGAACAGGTAAAAGTTATGGAAGTAATATACGGTTTAATTCCAAGTATGATTATCATTGGTCTGATATTGATCGTCATTTTGTTCTGGGCGATAAAATCAGGCCAATTCGATGATCTCGAAGGAGATGCACACAGGATATTAATGGATGAGGATCTGTCTAGCGATGACTCTCAACCTAAAAACAAAACAAAATCAGCCGACACTGCTGACAAAACACCTGAAAACAACTAAAGTTTAAGGGTAAACGAGCATATGATTATGTTAATTTGAATATTATAATATCATGAAATACATATTTATCTGGCATAAAATCCTGTAAGGAGTTCCTCTATGAAAAAAATAACCAAACTCATCCTTGGTTCATCATTATTAATCGCTTCTGCTTCAGCATCTGCCTGGAGCTTTGGTAGCAATGATTTTGGTTGGAATGATGACGACTATTATCGTGGCGGTCCATACAACAATAATCGAAGTAGCGGTCCTTGGAATAGTGGTCCCTGGGGTGGTAATCGTTGGGGCGGAAATCGCTGGGGTGGTAATGATGGACCGTGGAATTGGGGTGGAAATCGCTGGAGTGGTAATGATGCACCGTGGAATTGGGGCAACGGCCGTGGTTGGGGAGGAAATAATTCCCCCTGGAACTGGGGTGGCAACAACTCTAACAACCGTTATTATCGCGGTAATCCATATGGCGGTGGTTATGGCCCTGGTCCTTATGGTGGTGGTTATAACCAATATCCTATGCCTCCAGTACCTGAACAGCCTCAAGCTCCGGAAGTACAATTGACTCCGGCAGAATAAGTTAAAGCAACTTATTTCTGAGCAGGCATAAAAAAGGGAGCGTTAAGCTCCCTTTTTTTATTCAACATTTATTTTTCAACTATATTTTTCAATGATGAAAAATAGATAAATATTGACAAGTGCGTTAAGCAATCATTGCCGCTTTTAGCTTTTTCATGGCATTGTTTTCTAACTGTCTGACCCGTTCAGCGGAAATATCATATTTTCCAGCCAGATCCTGCAGTGTTAATTTATCATCACTTAACCAACGCTGGGAAACAATATCACGACTGCGATCGTCCAGAGTTGCCAGTGCCGTATGCAATAACTCAGATTCATTTTTCTTGGTGTCAGATGAGACCAGAGACTGTTCCGGAGAAGGCTCTGAAGACTCCAGATAATTGGCCGGAATCACTGGCGTATTTTCATTATCTTCTTCATCATGACCATCAAAAGCATTGTCCTGGTAGGTCAGACGTGCTTCCATTTGCAAGACATCTTTGGTGCTGACACCTAATTCATTGGCTACAGTATGGACTTCTTCGTCAGAAAACCAGCCAAGACGTTTTTTCTTACGGCGCAGGTTAAAAAAGAGTTTGCGCTGAGCCTTGGTTGTGGCAATTTTGACAATCCGCCAATTGCGTAGAATGTATTCATGAATCTCGGCCTTAATCCAGTGTACAGCAAAGGAAACCAGGCGTACTTTTTTCTCAGGATCAAAGCGTTTGACTGCTTTCATCAAACCAATATTGCCTTCCTGAATCAGATCACCCTCTGGCAGGCCATAACCACGATAGCCGCGGGCAATATGAACCACAAAGCGTAAATGAGACATAATCATACGCTGCGCTGCATCCAGATCACTGCCATCCTTGACTTGTTCAGCCAGAATGGATTCTTCTTCAGCGGTTAGCATAGGGATCGAGTTA
>Ga0316204_10007503_pt1 | contig 15874 bp, 11 predicted proteins | sample 6monrhotite_MG_2_FD_205661 | JGI IMG/M metagenome (GOLD analysis project Ga0316204, IMG submission 205661) | Microbial mat bacterial communities from mineral coupon in-situ incubated in ocean water Damariscotta River, Maine, United States -... | ecosystem: Environmental > Aquatic > Marine >... | reverse complement strand
TCCTACTTTTACCCCGTATTGCTTAGCTAATTGAACAGTAGTGCGCATGGTTTCCTCTGTCCCAAAATGCCCTCCACAAGCAATACTGCAGGACGAAATTAACGGCATTAACTGAACATCAAACCCGGTTCCTTCCCCAAGGTCTGCATTGATATCAATTGTATATACGGGATGCTTCATCGATTACTATGTATTAAAACAAAGAAAATTGGAATACTTTTTCCAAGCTACGGATGCCTAAAATTATGGTGGTTAGCACAATAACCAACCCTAGTAAGTTTTGTAGTTTGGTGTTTTTATGTATGCCGAGTACTTGACTTCGGTTAACCACCCACAATAAAAAGCCAGCTATGATAGGCAATAATAACCCATTGGCTACTTGCGCGAATTTGATTATTTCTATTGGTTTCCACCCTGCTGAGGAGAGCAAAACACCTAATCCCAAAATAAACATCCAAACTGCTCTAAATTGGACCGATTTTAAATTAGCCTCCCATCCAAAACAACCTCTTGCAACATACGCGGCTGCTAAAGGCGCTGTGATGGCTGATGTAATGCCAGCAGCAAAAAATCCCAATCCTAAAAAGTACTTCGCAAAACTACCGTATAAAGGTTCCAAACCTCGGGCTAAATCGGCCGCGTTTTCGATCTCCCCTTCTTGAATCGCAGCTGCACAGATTATTATTGCCATGGATACTAAGCCGCCGAGAATAATCGATATGTATGTATCCTTTCTCGCTGCTGCTAGATCAGAAACCCCTTTCCATTTTTCTCGCACCAGAGAAGCGTGTAAAAACAAATTATACGGTACTACAGTAGTTCCAACCAAAGCGATGACAGTGAGTAGTCCCTCTTTTGGTAAACTTGGGATGAACATTCCTTTTAGAATACTAACAAAATTAGGTTGTGTGACCAGCGCTGTGATGACAAATGAAACACTCATCAATAACACCAAGGCAATTAAACTTCGCTCAATGACTTTATAGTTTCCAATATATAAAAGCACAAACGCAATGACTCCAATCACTAGACTCAGATAGTTGAATTCAAAAGACCCTATGACTAGTGTATTTTCTTTGACTAATGTTTGTAATCCTAATACTCCGCCGCTAATATTTCCAGCTTCGTAAGCTGCGTTACCAACTAGTATGGCCGAAAGAATGAGCACCAAAGCTCCTATTTTGAGAACTGGCGATTTAATCTCATGCTTCACAGTCTCAGCGAGTCCCTTGCCGTATACCAACCCTAAGCGAGCTGCCATTTCTTGAAGTATGATGGTTGCCACTATGGACAAGACCATAGCCCATAGGAGGGTAAAATTATACTGGACACCAGCTAAAGTACATACGGTTACAGTGCCAGGTCCAATGAAGGCTGCGGCTATTAAGGTCCCTGGGCCGATATTCTGAAACCACTTTTTCATTTATTACTGAATGTTTCCAAAGCATAAATCGCGAAGCTCCCCAGCCAATGGCCACCTTCATAACTATCGCCTACAAGGTTTGGATAGGAATATCCTACATGATCATGAGCCACTTGCTTTAAATGTTCAAATTCTGAATATTGATTCGCCAAACCATAGAACACCCACGCCCGACTAAAATTAAGTCCGTCCAAGTGCACTAGCTTACCATCCGTTCGATCACTCACCTGTCCTACTGCTATTGAAAAATTAGGATCCGCCAAAGCTGGCATAAAATTATGAATCCAAGTTATAAATGCTGCCTTGTCTAAAACACGACGCATGATATCAATTTCTTCCAAACAAGGCGATAAAAAGTCATAGCCACTAGGCTCCCAACCTATCGGGCATTGAGTATCGTTTGCAAAGAAATCTCTCGCACGGACTTCAATCAATGATTTTAATTCCCTATTTCCACCAGCAATGGCATAATCATAGGCAAAGGCGAGTCCAAAGGCCGTATTTGTATGTTCACCAACACGAATGGGATAGACTAGTTTTGGCAGGAATTCGATGTATTTGGATACAATCACATCTGTTAAGGGTTGCAAATGCTTGGAGAGTTCTTGCGCCATTGGGTCGTCCCATGTTTGTAGTGCTTCAGCCAATTTCAATAGCCATGCCCAACCATAGGTCCGCTCATAAGACGCATTCAATTTACCTTCAAAATAAAGCACTTCAGTAGCTACGTTTTCTGGGGTGATGTTGCGCTTCAGGATATCTCTCACCTCGTGGGCTTTTTCTAGCTCAGGAAACTGCTTCAACAAGGTAACCATACTCCAATACCCATGGACAGCACTATGCCAATCAAAGCATCCATAAAAGATAGGGTGTAGCGCGCGAGGCGGTTGTAAATCATCATCATTTCCAATGGTTTGCCCCAGTTTGTTTGGATATTCCGTCTCCACGCAATGCAAGGGAAGTGCCAATAGTCTGCTGGCTTCTTCAATGGTATACATTGGTAGTGCTGATTTAGGGTTTATGACTCCTATTTCTTCTTCGGAAATGGATTTAGTTTCAGATTTTTGCTGTTCCCCACAGGATGCAAAGAGCATCATCAGAATTAAAAAAGAGTTAAAGTATTTCAAGTAGCTAGGATTTTTCATGGTTAGATACTTTAAAGGTAATTGAAAAATTCGTTTTTTATAGGAGGAGTTTTTTCAGATCAATGCTGTTAGATTCAATTCCGAAGATACGAGTATCTTTATGCATCAAAATCATTAAATAAGATTATGAAAAACAAAGGGGCATTAAACGTTCGTCCTATGGAGTTAAAGGATATTCAGCCTTTGGCAGATTATTGGTTGTTATCACCTGCTTCTCACCTAGTAAGCATGGGGGTTGATTTAGACAAACTACCCGAAAGAGAAATCCTCGAATCAGCTTTAAGTTCCCAATTGAAGCATCCTATTGAAGAGAAGAAATCCTACGCTCTCATTTGGGAACAGGACGGTTTACCTATTGGGCATACCAATGTAAATCAAATCGAATTTGGCAAACAAGCCTATATGCATCTACATCTATGGGCTGCACAAAGCCGCCAAAAAGGACTAGGCTTAACTTTGGTAAATCAGTCGCTGTCTCTCTTTTTTGATAATTTAAACTTGCAGACAATATATTGCGAGCCCTATGCGTTAAACCCTGCTCCCAATAAAACCCTGGAACGATTGGGTTTCGAATTTGTTAAACGCCACCGGACCATACCTGGCAGCTTGAATTTTGAACAGGACGTTCATTTATGGAAACTTACAAGAGCTGTTTACTTACAAAAGTTTCGGGCATAAAAAAAGGAGCCGTTACGGCTCCTTTTTATGTATTCCTGAAAAGCTTACTGCTTTACCTCTTCCAGTTTCACTTCTTTCCCTTCTTTATCAACCAACAACACTTCATCAAAATCCATGTCCTTAAATTGTGCATATTGAGACGTTGCATCACCAACTACTAAATAAGCCATTTTTGACTCATCTAGGTATTTATTAGCCAATGCTTTGTGCTGCTCTAAGGTCATATTACGAATCACACCCTCTTCGCCTTCAATGTAATTAGGCGCTAAACCATAGGTGCTCATTTCTTGCAACATTCCTAACAATGAAAACTGTGTTTCGAATCGGCGTGCATTCGACTTAATCATTGCATTTTTAGTAAAGGTCAAATCCTCTTCACTAATACCTTCTTTATATTTTGCAATTTGCTCTTTAAAGATAGAGACAGATTCGCCTGTAGTATTCGTACGAACGCTTGAGCTTGCTGTAAACGTTCCAGGGATTTTGCTTCCACCGAAACCAGTTCTGGCTCCATAGGTATAGCCTTTCTCTTCACGAAGTATCAGGTTCACATTACCACTGAAAGAGCCCCCTAATTTATAGTTCATCACTTCAGCAGGATAAAAGTCCTCGCTTGTTCTAGGCAGAGCAATATATCCGATATTAATTACCGACTGCTTCGCATTTGGCACATCTACAAAATACAATGACGATTTATCTCTGTTATTCTCAATAGGATATTCTGGGATTGTTACGTCCTTGGCAGCCCATGCACTTTCCAATTTCGTAAGTCCTGCCAAAGCCGAAGCCTGATCAATCTTACCAACCACGTGGAATCGAGTCACAGAAGGTGAAAAGTTCTTCTCGTAAAACGCTTTTAAGTCGGCCATCGTAATAGCAGCCACAGACGCTTCTGTTCCACTGGTAGGATAGCTAAAGATGTGGTTTTCGCCATACAGTAATTTATTATACACTCTATTTGCAACTGCATTAGGATTTGCATCAGAACGCTTAATCTGGTTGATAGTTGCTGTTTTAATTCGAGCAAACTCTTCTTCATCCCAACGTGGCTGTAACAGTATTTCTTCCACTAAAGCTAAGGTAGCGTCATAATTGCGAACCAATGTATTTACTTGCAGCACAATAGATTCGCGGGTCGTGTACATATTAATATTGGCCCCTAACATTTCAATTTCCTCTTCTAACTCCAATGGAGTTTTGTTAGCGGTACCCTCCATCATAATGTCTGTCATCATATTGGCTACTCCATTTTTGTTGATGTCATCCAATAAATGACCACCTTCCATCACTAGGCTGAAATTTACTGTTGGAATTTCATTTTGCTCAATTCCATACACTTTCATTCCATTGGATAACGTTGCATTCCAACTTGTTGGTATATTTAAGGCTGGTGCTTCCCCTTGCGCAGGTTCTACCGTACGATCAAATGCGGATGGTGTTTTTGCTATCTCCGTGTTATCCTCAACAATAACCTTCTCTACATTTTCCTTAATTTCTTCTTCTACTACAGGCGCTTTGGTCGAATTTTCAGCAATCAATTCCATTTGTCCTTTAGGCACAAAACTTGTCAACACATAAGGCTTGTCCTTAATGTATTTATTGTACACACGCATCACATCCTCTTTGGTTACCTTCTTTATATTCGCGATATCTTGCTCAATAAATCCTGGGTCACCTGAAAAGACGTTGTAGTTCGCTAACTGATTTGATTTACCAAGTATGCTACTAATACGATTGTAAAATTGCGTTTCAAGACCCGCTTTTACCCGTTCTACATCTCTTTCTGAAACGCCTTCTGTTTCAAAAATATCAAATGCTTCAAAAATTCCTAGCTCTACATCGTTCAAGCTTTTCCCATCATTAGCAGTTACTTGAATATGAAATTCACCTGCAATTTCTTGAGAACTATTATATCCGAAGAATCTAGAGGTAAGTCCTTTATCTTTTTCTAAGACCCTATATAAAGGTGCTTTCTTACCACTTGTTAAGATTTCAGCTAAGAAATCCAAAGCGTAAGAATCGTCTGTGTATTGCTCTAGCGTAGGCCAAACAATATTAAGTTGTGGTGCTTTCGCAAAATTATCTTCATGGTACAAACGAACCGTCTCTGGGATGGTCACTGGTTGAGGTTCTAATTTAGCAACCTCTTTACGTGCTTTTATCTCCCCAAAGTACTTTTCAATCATTGCTTTGGCTTCCGCAGTTTCAAAATCACCCGCTAACACCAAAGTCGCATTATTAGGACCGTAGTACCTATCGTAAAACTCACGAACATCTTCCACCGTAGCATTCTGTAGATCCACTAATTCACCAATTACTTGCCAATTGTATGGGTGGCCTTCTGGATAGATGTGCTTGTCTATTACCCAATTGGTATGCCCATAAGGATTGTTATCTACTCGCTGCCGCTTTTCATTCTGAACCACCTCTTGTTGGTTATTAAATGCTGATTCGGTCACGGTATTAATTAAGTACCCCATACGGTCACTTTCTAACCACATGATCATTTCCATTGCATTGTTCGGTACCACTTCATAATAAATAGTCCCATCTTTCCATGTACCACCATTTAAGGTACCTCCAGCATCTTGTATTTTCTTAAAGAATTGATCCTGGCCTACGTTTTCTGACTCTTGAAACAACATATGTTCAAACAAGTGAGCAAAACCAGTACGTCCAACTTTCTCACGATTGGATCCTACACCATATTGAATGGCTAGGGAAACAATGGGGTCGCTCTTATCTTGATGGAGCACAACGTCTAAACCATTGGCCAGTTCATACTTTTCAAATTCAACCGAAAGCCTTGCGCTTTCTTCAACCACATCTTTCGTCTCTTCTTTACATGCCGTAAACGCCAATGTAAGCGAGCAAAGGGCTAACACTATAATTTTTGGAAATTTTTTTGAATGCATTTTTTATATTTTTAAGGAATTTATAAAGATACAATGGGTCCTAAATAGATTCCTTAAAATCATGTTAAAACCCATTGAAAAGGAGATTTTTATGTGTTTTGAAAATAAAATGGGCATTCCTTGTTACCTACAGACTAGCCACACCTAGGGTGTGTTATTTGAACAACGAGAACTATTCTTTTACCGTAAAGACTTCTCGTAATGAAACGGGACGACCTTCTTGCGTAAATCCTTGTAACACAATTTCAAATTCTCCAACCAAATCGGAAGTAAAAAACTGTAGCACTTGTTGCGAAGTGGTTAGTTCAATTTCAGGATTTCCCCTTTTTCAGAACTGATTAATATCATTTTTACCTATGGTTTCTTTCCATAACATTGAAGAACGAATGCATTTCTAAGAAACTACTGTTATGGGTGAACACAACGTAAAAATATTAGATGCCAAAAAAGCAAGAGCTGTTTTTATTCAACATTTAATCAATGATGTTGAAGCATTGGAATATTTGCTAGAGAACAACCTCATCGAGGATGACATTGTGCGCATTGGCGCCGAACAAGAATTCTGTCTTGTGGATGCTACGTGGCGGCCGGCTACAAATTCGGGAGCCATTTTAGAGGCTATCAATGATCCTCACTTTACGACTGAATTGGCACGTTACAATTTAGAAATCAACCTGGATCCTGTAAAGCTAGGCCCCAACTGTTTTAAAACAGTTGGAGATCAACTTAATTCATTACTTGCACTAGCCGCTAAAAAAGCGGCTTCTCATGATTCAAAAGTAGTGCTCACGGGTATTTTACCCTCCATCACACAGACGGAACTTGAATTTGAATACATGACACCGAACGTACGATATTGGGCACTTAATGAACAATTGAAGTCGGTCAAAGGCTCCGACTTCCAACTGCATCTTACTGGCGTTGACGAGCTATCTATTTCGCATGACTCGGTCTTGTATGAAGCATGCAATACCAGTTTTCAGTTGCATTTGCAAATTCCACCAAAAGATTTTGTATCTAGTTATAATTGGGCACAAGCTATTTCAGGCCCTATTCTAGGTATTGCTACCAATTCACCCTTACTACTTGGCCATGAATTGTGGAGCGAGACCCGCATCGGATTATTCCAACAAAGTATCGATACCCGACGTGCATCACATGCGCTTAAGAAGCAAGAACCAAGAGTTAAGTTTGGAAAAGAATGGGCTTCTAGTTCGATCGCGGAAATTTTTAAAGATGATATTGCGCAACATAAAGTGCTGTTGTCACAGGAAATTCCAACGGGCTCCCTTTCAGAAATAAAAAAAGGGAACATCCCAAAACTATATGCGCTTAATTTACATAACGGTACGATATACCGATGGAACAGACCTTGTTATGGAGTAGCAAAAGGGGTGGCGCACGTTCGCATAGAAAACCGTTACATCCCAGCTGGCCCATCTACCATAGATGAAATAGCGAACTTTGCTCTTTGGGTCGGATTGATGGTTGGAAGACCCGCAGAATTTGATCATATGCCCGATGTTATGCATTTTCAAGATGCTAAATCGAATTTTATTAAAGCGGCGCGGACAGGTCGTGCGGCTATGCTTTTATGGAAAGGAGAATTGAGAACCGTGAAGGATTTAATGCTGAATGAATTCCTGCCCATAGCCCACGCAGGTTTGAAAAAAGCAGGTATTGATGACTCGAATCGAGAAGAACTTTTGGGAATTATTGAAGCAAGAGCCAATACAGGCAACGGTTCCGAATGGATGATTGAAAACTACAGGTCCTTGCAAAAAGAAGTTCACAATGATAAAGCACTTCGTCTTATTACGAGAGCCATGTATCAAAATCAGCTAAAAAACACCCCGGTGCATCTTTGGGGACCGGTTGAGAAAGAAACGCCTTTGGATGCAAAGTCTCATTTGGTTCGGCATATCATGTCCACTACGCTATACACAGTAAACGAAAACGACCTGGCCAATCTTGCCACGCTATTTATGAAGTGGAAAAATGTGCATCACGTACCCGTAGAAAATAGTGTCGGGAAATTGATGGGACTATTAACCTGGACACGCGCTAAGAAATTCCAAAAGGAACACGACCCTGGCTCTCCTCAAACGGTGGCTGATATTATGGAGATTGATTTGATTACGGTAGACCCAGATACACATATTAAAGACGCTATTAAAACAATGAAGCAACATGAAATTGGTTGTGTACCTGTGGTAGATGAAGGCGATCTAGTTGGCATTATAACTATAAAAGACCTAATACCATTTGACCATGAGTAGACTCCATTCGGAAACAATAGATACTTCTACCCCAAGAGATCGCATCATTGGGAAGTTTAGAGGCGCTACAAAAGGTCCTACTTTGATATTTGTAGCCGGAATGCACGGCAACGAGCCTACTGGCATCTATGCCTTACGGCGTGTTTTGGCCGATTTGGAGACCTCCAAAAACGAATTCCGAGGAAACATCTATGCCATCAATGGAAACTTAGCCGCTTTGGATAAAGGCATTCGGTACATCAAACACGATCTCAATCGGTTGTGGACTTCAGATGCTATTGAAACCCTGGAGAATCCGGAGGCTGCAGCATACTCGTACGAAATGTTGGAACAAAGCGATATCTATTTCAGCTTAAAAAAAATACTAGCCAAAGAAGAAGGTCCATTTTACTTTTTCGATCTTCATACAACTTCCAGTAAAACCATTCCGTTTATCACCTTAAATGATAGCTTGCTCAATCGAAAATATACCTCTCAATATCCCGTGCCACTAATTCTCGGGATAGAAGAATTTCTAAACGGCGCCTTACTGAGTTATATCAATGAGCTCGGGTATATTGCCTTTGGCTTTGAAGGAGGGCAGCACGACGATCCAAAGTCCATTGATAATCATATTGCTTTCATTAAGTTGTCCCTAGTGTATTCGGGTTGCATGGAAAAATCAGGCATCGACTTTCAAAAATATTATCAGCATTTATGTCATACTACATGTGATTCAAAACAGTTTTATGAGATCAGCAAACGCTATGAAATTAAACCCTTTGAGGATTTTAGTATGGTGGACGGCTTCACGAATTTTCAGCGCATAAAAAAAGGAGACCGCTTGGCCACTAGTAACGGGAATCCTCTTTTTGCTGAAGAGAAAGGGCTCATCTTTATGCCGCTGTATCAAGGAAAAGGAAATGACGGCTATTTTATCATACATAAAACTCCGAAGTTATTTTTACACATATCAAAAATGATACGTCAGTTGGGCGTGGATAATATGTTACCCTTACTGCCGGGTATTCGCTGGGCTTCCGGTGAAAAAGATGAATTGATTGTTAATTTGAAAATTGCCCGTTTTTTTACGCGGAAATTCTTACATCTTATGGGGTACAGAAACAAGCGCCTCGATAGCAACCACCTAAAGGTGAAAAACCGGGAAGCTGCTTCGCGTGCTGAAGACTATGAAGGATACTTTTAAAAAAAGGCCATTGTTCTTGCTTGCTATTCAAACATTTTCAATCGTAGCCTATGGTGATTCTTGATATATACGGACATAATCTATTTCCATGGCACTTTCTGAAAATGAGGGATTGATTTCCGGTAAAACCGCTACATTTAGCAATAGATATTGATCCGAATTGAAAGGCCAAGTATCTCCATTCCGAACCGATGGCTGGTAGGTATAATGGGTTACCCCATCCACTTTAAATACAACCTTTTCTGAAGACCATTCCATTTCATAAATATGAAATTCGGCAGAAACATCCGAAACAACCCTACCACCTTTATTAAAGGTGTCACCAAAACTGGAGGGACTGTGGATAGCGCTTTGCACAAAGTCCTGATTGTTTCCCCAGTGTTCCATCATATCGAGTTCGCCACAGGCTGGCCACCCTAAAACACCATGTGTATCCGACCAATAGCCGCCTGGCTCAATGATGTTTTTTCCCAACGACCACATCGCAGGCCAAGTACCAATACCTGTGGGAAGAATAGCACGTATTTCAACACGTCCGTAAGTAAATGCGAATTTAGAATTGAGTCTTGCTGAAGTATACTCTTTCGTAACCCCTTGGTCCGTAAATGTTTCCTTTTTTGCATTGATAAACAAGGAACCGTTTTGCACATATGAGTTATCTTGTCGATTGGTATAATGTTGAATTTCTCCGTTATGCCAGCTATTGCCGTTTGGAAGTAATGTTTGATGATGCCAATTATTCGAATCGATTGCTCCATCGGTCTCAAATTCATCAGACCAAACCAAGGTATCAAATACAAGATCTTGAGCCAGTATAGGGAAAGAACTTGTACATAGTATCAAAAGTAAAAAATGACGAAGCATAACGATCGTTTTAAAATCCTTGAAGCACGAAGATACCTTTCAATGGATTGAAAACAAAGTACAATATTAAGTTTTGTGTTATGGCGACACCAATTCACCTCTCATCAAATTTGCTTACGAAAGAAAATTCCTTTCGCCAAAACTACCAACCACTTATTACGTATTAATACGTATTTCAATATCACCGAAGCCATTCTATCTTTATCCTAATTCTTTTAAACTGAGAATCAATATTTTATATTGCAAAACTAAGTAGGGTGCTAACCCCCATGTTGACGGGCTGGAATGAATCCTAATTGATCTGACTAAACTTCCTAATATGAAACCAAACCGAACTTATTATCCGCACGTACTATTAACTTCTCTTTTATTGTTGTTTTGTCTCACTAGTTGTGATAACAAGCAAGCAAAAAAAGAGGAAACCGAGCCTATCGATCCACCAATTGTACTCAAAGATTCTATTGTTTTGAGTCCGCATTTACCCTTCGATGTGACTATTGTAGGAAATGATATGGAAACTACCGTACGAAGAAGTTTTGACACTTTTTCATGGGAATCCTTTATAGCGCTAAATTGGTCTGAAGACAGCTCCCAACTTATTGGTGTGGATGGCGACAATGCAACGATTTGGGAAACATGGAAAAACAGTGGTGACGTATTCTTAGAAGATGGAGTAAAACCTACACCTTGGGGGGCTCCTAACCAAATTCCGCCTTCCTGTAGTAGTAATGATGGTAAGTTTTTAGTCATGGTGGGTAAAACTCCAGATATACTAAACGAATTAGAACTGCCTTTTAAAACGGGTCCCTTAATTGATCAAAACGGGAACTACTCTCGCTTCGAAATTCTGATGAATCAAGAAATGTTCGAATACATCGATGATAATCAATTATACAGTTTTGACGGCCAGCAAGCATTTAATAAGGCCGCCGAATTTCCAGAGGGAAGTAAACAAACAAAAGAATGGGGAGCCATCATGGTAAAGGGAGCATGGAAAGTAATGGGTGAAAATGATGATCCCAGTAAATTCCATACAGTAGAAGCTATTGTGTATACACCCGCGCAAGAAAACCCTAAAATTAGCGAATCATGCTTTAAAGCAACTGTTGGGCTCGTAGGTTTGCATATTGGCACCAAAACCAAGATAAGTCCGCAGTGGATCTGGTCTACATTCGAACAAGTCGATAATGTGCCAACCTTTGGAGAAGCAAAAGACAAGGCGCACTATAACTATTTCAACGCCAATGCCTCAGACCGACAAATAAATGAAGCTCCTGTTCGACCTTGGAATCCAAATATTCCGGATCAAATACCCACCCAAGTTGAGCGACTCACTCCTATAGACTCAGGGACGGCCGCATTGAATGCGGAATATCAACAAAAACTACGATCGGTCAACCCGAAGTCAGTTTGGCAATATTATGAGTTAGTAGGCACGCAGTGGCCGGTAACTCCAACAGATTTACCATTGGGAAATCCATTTCCTCCATTCCTGGGCAATGCAACATTAGAAACCTATATACAGGGAATTATTAAAGGTGATAAAGTGGAGTTAGTTCCAAACGTTTCCACAAGTTGCATGCATTGTCACAATGGTGCCACTATGATTTCCAACGGAAAACCAGCAGATTTCACCTTTCTTTTAGAAAGAGCTCAATAAAAACCAACGATTATGACACTAGAAACTTTTGTATCACTTTCTTCTATACTCACAGGTTACGCTGAGAGTACGTTGAAGCCAGGCGCCGACACTCAAAAACTTTCAGAACTATATTTTAATGTTCTAAACAAAGAGGTTGCTGCTCAAACTATTTCACAGTTAAATACTGTCTTCTTGGGCTTATCTAACCCTGATGAAGCAACGGTAAAAACACAAATTGTAAAGGACTCAATCCTTGGCCCCATTGCAAAAAATATCATTCAGATGTGGTATTCAGGTATTTGGTATAACCTCAATGATAAACCAGATGAAAGTTATGTGGTTTCAAGCATTGCCTATAAAAACGGACTGGTTTGGTCTACTATATATGCACATCCTATGGGATATAGCGAGGAAACTTTCGGGTATTGGAATACAGCCCCTAACACAAACATAACCACCAACTAAAAATAAACAAGATGAACAATTCAGAAAAAAAATATGACGTGGTTATCGTAGGAGGCGGATGGGCCGGTGCAACCATAGCCAAAAAATTAGGACAGGCCGGAAAAAAAGTTCTGGTCATGGAAGCGGGCGACCCACTAAAAAGCAATAGCAGGGAACGTTATATGGACACCTTTTACCACGCGATGGCAAAAGTGCCTTCTTCTCCTTATCCTCAAAACTTTAACGCACCAAGACCCTCGGTATTAGATATTGCACCTATTCCGAAGACTCCAGTTGAAACTCCAAATGATCCAATCCCAGACATCGAAAAAGACGGCTATTTTATTGAGAAAGGACCCATGCCATTTGGAAGCACCAACGAACGTATTGCAGGTGGAACATCATGGCATTGGTTGGGCACGAGTCTGCGATTTGTACCCAACGATTTCAAACTTCAATCTGAATACAAGATTGGGGTTGATTGGCCTATGACTTATGACGACCTTTCGCCCTACTACGACGAAGCTGAATATTTTATTGGCGTGGCAGGTGCGAGAGATCAGCAGGAAGGTATTCACGGAATTACTTTTACTGAAGGATATAATTACCCCATGCAGCCTATTCCTCCCACGGTATTGGATCAGGCATTTTCAAAAGCGCTAAAAGGGGTGAAATTTGGTGAAAATGAATTGCGGGTCACTGGCACGCCAGCGGGGCGAAATGGACCATCAAACAAACATTGGAAGACAAAAAAACCATATTCTAACGGACGAAGACTGTGTCAAGGTAACACCAATTGCACTCCTATTTGCCCTATTCAGGCTAAATACGATGCCACGATAACGCTTTCCGAAGCAATGAATACTGGGAATGTGGATGTCATGGCAAGATCTGTGGCATACGAAGTGATGATGGACGAATCCACCAAAAAAATTAATGGCATTAAGTATAAACAATATGAAACTCGCAAGGGGCCAGAAACGGGCAGCGGGATAGCCACGGGCACAACGTATGTGGTAGCAGCACATGCCATTGAAGCGGCTAAATTATTTTTGATGTCTACCAGTCAAATGCCAGAAGGAATTGCAAATTCTAGCGGGCATATGGGGAAAAATTTAATGGATCATCCCATGTTGTTGAGTTGGGGCCTGATGCCCGAAAACACGTATCCATTTAGAGGCCCTTTGTCTACTTCTGGAATTGAAACTGTAAAAGACGGAGCCTATAGAGAAGAGAGGGCAGCCTTTCGAATAGAGATTGGGAATGAGGGTTGGAACTGGCCTACAGGTGCTCCCTATTCAGACCTTACCAATGCTATGAAAGACGATATCATTGGAGTTGAACTGATCGAAAAATTGCAACGTGACCTTCCTAGACAATTCCGAATCGGATTTTTAATCGAGCAAGATCCTGACGAAAAATGTTTTATTGTACCTTCAAAAACGAAAACCGACAACCTAGGTATTCCCAGGCCAGAAATAAACTATAGTTTTACGAAATATACCATGGATGGGTTCGAAAAAGCACGAGAAGCCACCGAACTAATCTTTGAAAAGTTGGGAGCCACAGATTGTACCGTAACCAAAGAGAAGGAAATTGAAGATAATCCTATGTTTAACCCAACCAAGTTCTATCACAACGACCAATGGTATTATTCCTTTGGTGCAGGACACATTATGGGTACACATCGCATGGGTGACGATCCCGAAACTTCGGTAACCAATGCCGATCTTAAAAGTTGGGATCACGACAATTTATATATTGTAGGCTGTGGTTCGTTTCCAACTGGTGCGACATCTAACCCTACTTTGACCATGCTCGCTATTACACTGAAAGCGGCCGATGCATTGATAAAAGATTTAGATTCTTAAAAAACAAAAACAACTAGCATGAAACGAGTTTTATTATTGTTGATACTGATTTCACTAACACCATCAGTATATGCCTGGGGGCCCAATGGACATCGAATCGTAGCGCAAATCTGCTATGACAATCTGGATCCTGACGTTCGCGATAGGATTGATAAGGTGCTGGGCAGCGATTACCTTACTCAGGTGGCTACTTGGCCAGATTACCTTCGGTCCGAACCCAAATGGGATTTCACACAACCTTGGCACTATGCAACCATCAATCCCGATAAATCGGTAGCAGAGATCATGGCCAAAAATGCGGAAAATGATACCATTGATGATGTCATTGAGGCCATACAGTTTATGAGGGACATACTGAATAAAAATGCAAAGGAGCGTGCAAAATTCGTTGCACTCATGAAAAAACACGATGTCAAACCCCTTAACGGATCCATAGATGCTACGGCATTGGCATTCCTCATTCATTTTATAGGGGATGTGCACCAACCCATGCATGTAGGAAAAAATAAGGATTTTGGTGGAAACATGATTCGTGTTCAGTTCTTTTCTGAAAAAATGAATCTACATTCCGTTTGGGATGCTGGGATGATCGAGCAAGAACAATTAAGTTTTACCGAACTCGCCAGTTTTGTAAACAAGCATCAGTCTGGAATGAAACCGGAGTGTGAGAAAGACGCTATCGAGGAATGGGTGAAGGAATCGGTGACGGCTCGTGAGCATATCTATAATACATTATACGATAAAACAGACAAGGTTTCAGGCTTACCAGACCTTGAATATGTCTACCAACATGACAATATCGTTGTGGTGGAGAAACGCTTAGCAGCGGCTGGATTTAGGGCCGCAGCCATACTGAATTCTATTTATCGCTAACCGTTTTGCATATCGGTCTTCTAGTTTGTACAAAAACGCAACAACTTCTAGTGAATTAGCCCAACCACCCGTCTCGATCCAGACTACGGTATTGAATGGCTTCGGAAATGTGAGTGCCTGAAATTTCTTCGGAAGCCTCTAAATCGGCAATGGTTCTGGCGACCTTTAATATCCGATCGTACGCACGCGCCGAAAGGTTCAAGCTTTCCATCGCATTTTTAAGTAACTCAAGGGAAGCGGCATCCAATTTACAGTAGCTTCGAATTTGTCGCACTCCCATTTGTGCATTGTAATGAATGGACGCTATGTCTTTAAAGCGTTGGGACTGTCGCATGCGTGCCTTGGTCACGCGATCTCTAATAATCGTGCTCTGTTCCCCTTTTCGTTCGTCGCTGAGCTTTTCAAAGGGTACGGGAGTTACTTCAATATGGATGTCGATACGATCCAAAAGGGGGCCCGATACTTTGCTCAAGTAACGTTGCATTTCGTGGGGAGACGATGCAACTGGAGCCCCCGGATCATTAAAATAGCCGCCTGGGCTAGGATTCATACTA
>Ga0316204_10007502_pt1 | contig 15874 bp, 14 predicted proteins | sample 6monrhotite_MG_2_FD_205661 | JGI IMG/M metagenome (GOLD analysis project Ga0316204, IMG submission 205661) | Microbial mat bacterial communities from mineral coupon in-situ incubated in ocean water Damariscotta River, Maine, United States -... | ecosystem: Environmental > Aquatic > Marine >... | reverse complement strand
CATCGATCACAAGTGCGATACCCGCAACGATGATAACCATCCAACCTTCAATGATCTGCGGCTCGAACGCACGCCATATCGCCTCATAGATAAGGTAGAGCCCCACCAGCACCAGGGTAACTAGATTAATCAGGGCGGCAATCACCTCGGCCCGTTTGTAGCCAAAGGTTTTGAAACGATCTGCAGGTTGTCTGCCTATCTTGCGTGCCACCCAGGCAATCAACAGCGAGGCGGCGTCACTGAAATTGTGCAGCGCATCGGCAATCAAGGCGAGACTGCCGGAGATAATACCGCCGATCACCTGCGCCAGGGTCAGGAGCATATTGATGGCGATGGCGGCAATCAGCCGCCGATCGCCCATCGTTTCTAAGTCATGATGATGCTCATGCCCCATTGCGTTATCTCTCACTCAGTCCATTCATGATCATTCATGCCAATATTGTGCCTGACTCGCACGTTGTAGTCTTTGTCTTCCGGTAGCGGCAGCACAATAGAAAAATCTCGACCATGATCATGTTTGGCTGAGCCGGAGCGTGGTGAAATGGACAGCCCATTACTTGCTAAAATGTGGCCGTTCAGGCTGACCAATTCAACATCCACATGACCGCGAAGACTCTGGTTTTTATGCCCCTTACGTTTGAGTTTTCCCTTGACCTCTACCCCCTGACTCGTCATTTGAACATGGACCGCAGTAACATTGGCTAAACGGGAATCCAATGTTTCTATAGGAACTGCATGCTAGAGATCAACAGGCTCATGGGCATAACTCGTAATTGGCAGGAAAAAGCAGCCTATTAAGGCAGCAGCTATTGAGTTACGGAAATTATTTGAGTTCATATTTCTTCCTCTGGTTACGATTGTAGTGATTTAAAACGTGCTTTTGAAAAGACGCTATAGAGTGCCGGAATAACAAACAGTGTTAATAACGTGGATGAGGCCAAGCCACCTACTACCACCGTAGCAAGAGGCCGTTGCACTTCGGAACCGACACCCGTTGCCAAGAGCATGGGGATCAACCCTAAAGCAGCGATGAAAGCAGTCATCAGTACCGGCCGCAGCCGCGACAATGCGCCCTCGAAGACGGCTGTGTGTTGATCACAGCCCCCCGTCAAACGTTGATTGATGGAATTGACCATCACCACGCCATTGAGTACAGCGACGCCAAACAGGGCAATGAAGCCGATCGAACCGGGCACCGACAGGTACTGACCTGAGATAAACAACGCAGCGATGCCACCAATCAGCGCCAGTGGCACATTGAGCATAATCAACGCGGCCTGACCGACAGAATGAAAGGCAAAGTAAAGCAAAAGAAATATCAATCCTAACGACAGCGGCACGACAATCATCAGCCTTGCCTGAGCACGTTGCTGGTTTTCGAACTGACCACCGAAGACGACGGTGTAACCGGCAGGCAGATCGATCTCGCTATCGATACGTTGCTGAAGTTCTGCTACTAGGCCACCCATGTCACGCCCTTCGACATTGGATTGAATCACCACGCGACGTTGCACATCATCACGACGAATCTGCGGTGGGCCGGATTCTATGGCAACTTGAGCCACGTCTCCCAACTTCACCCAGGCACCATTGGGCGCTTGCAGGATCAGACTGCGTATCGCTTCAACGCTGTTGCGATGGTTTTCAGCCAGCCGCACGTAGATGTCATAACGCTCGTTGCCTTTGATTACCTGGCCCGCCTCACGGCCTCCGATGGAATCACTGACAAGATCCATTACCTGGGCAACTGGAATACCGTAACGCGCCAAGGCATCACGATCAGGCCGCACGGCCAGTTGTGCCTCACCGCCGATCTGCTCCATCTCAACACCACGAGTACCATTCACCTGGCGCACCAGGGCCTCAATCTCTTTGCCGGTTTTGGCCAGTTGATCAAGATCGGCACCAAACAATTTTATCGCCAGTTGTGCTTTAACACCGGAGAGCAGTTCATCCACACGCGTAGCAATCGGCTGCGAGAAGGAAAACAACAGACCGGGATGAAGCGACATTTTTTCTTCCATCAAGACTTGTAGTGCTCGGCGGTTTGATGCAGAAGTCCACTCAGAAACCGGTTTCAAGCCGACATAGATCTCCACATTGGAGACCGGCTCCGGGTCGCCACCGATCTCAGCACGGCCGACGCGGCTGGAGACGTAGAGCACTTCGGGAAAGGTCATCAACTGCTGCTCCAATTTTTGCGCAACCTCAAGCGAGGTGTCGAGACTGGATGAGGGGGCAAGCGTGACACGAATATTGAGCGTGCCTTCCTCTAGCTCCGGTACGAATTCGGTGCCCAGAAAAGGCACTAGTGCCAACGAGCCGACAAACAAGACCAGTGCTGTACCAACTACCACAGCACGCATTTTCAACGCACCAGCCAAGGCCTTGCGATAGAGCTTATCCAGCGGCTTCATGATGAAGCTTTCTTTCTCCTTAACGCCGGTTTTAAAGAAATAGGTTGCCAAGGCTGGAACCACCACCAAGGCAACCAGCAGCGAAGCAAGCATGGCCAGCACGATAGAGATCGCCATTGGTTGGAACAGTTTGCCTTCCACCCCTTCAAGGCTAAACAGCGGTGCAAAAACGATAATGATAATCATCACCGCATAGAACACCGGTCGACCCACTTCGCGAGCCGCCTCCTGAATACGCAGGGCAATACCGTGATCGTCACTGGCTGCATCGTAAGGATGTTCAGTACCTGATGCCAGCTGCTGCTGGGCATGACGATGGTGACGTGCATCGGGTCTGCTCAGGTGACTAAAGATATGCTCCATCATCACCACCGAACCATCCACCATCATGCCGATGGCGATAGTCAATCCACCTAAGGACATCAGGTTGGCCGACACACCCCACTGCGCCATCACCATCAACGCCAGTAATATAGAAATAGGCACCGAAATCAGCACTAAAAAGGTCGCACGCAAATTGAGCAGAAACAGCATCAGGATAATAACGATCAGAACAAAGGCCTCTACCAGCGCTGTACTGACCGTCTCTACCGCTTTATCTACCAAATCTGACTGGTCGTAGACCGCTTCGATAGTTACCCCGTCGGGCAGGGCCATTTGAATCGCGGGAATTCGATCTTTAATGCTGTCGATAGTGGCCTTGGTATTGGCCCCCATACGTTTAAGCACAACTCCCGCAACCACTTCACCCAGGGATTCAGGACTACCGTGGTCATTGCGCCGGGTCATGGTCACAGCACCCTGGCGAATCTCAGCGCCGAAATCAACCTTGGCCACATCGCTGACCCGCACCGGCACGCCATCCACATCCATGAGCGGGATATTGCCGATGTCGCGTAACCCTTCATCACCACTACGAACCCAGCCGACCCCGCGAATCACCAGTTGTTCTTCGCCGCGATCCAGATACCAACCCCCGGCGTTGCGGTTGTTGGCCTCAATGGCTTCAGCCACCTCATCGCTGGAGAGTCCATAGGCGAGCAGGCGTTGGGGTTCGAGTTGCACTTGATATTGACGTACCTCACCGCCGAAAGAGAGCACTTCAGTAACGCCAGGTACTGGCATCAACAATAATTTCACGACCCAATCATTAAGACTGCGCAAGGCAATGGCGTCGTACTCCGAGCCATCTTCAGCCAGCAGAATATACTGAAACACCTGGCCGAGGCCGGAGGTGTTTGGCCCCATGCCTGGTGTGCCGATGCCGTCGGGAATTTGCTCCTTCGCGGCTTGCAGCCGTTCAAACACCAGTTGGCGAGCGAAGTAGATATCCGTGCCCTCTTTAAAGACGACGGTGATAACAGAAAGACCCGTTTTTGAAATCGAACGAACTTCTTCAACATCGGGAAGCGCATACATGACCGCTTCGATAGGGAAAGTAATGAGCTGCTCCACTTCTTCAGCAGCAAGGCCTTGTGCTTCAGTATTAATCTGCACCTGAACATTGGTGACATCGGGAAAGGCATCGAGATTGAGTTTGGGTAACACTAATGCGCCACCCACCAGGGTGGCTAGCAGGGCGAGCACTACCAACAGCCGGTTTTCGATCCCGGCATCAATTATTTTATTTAACATGATTTCGCCCCTTAGTGGTTATGCACAGAAAAACCGCTTTTGGCGATTTCTGACTGAACAAAGAACGCACCTTTGCTGACGATAGTAGTGCCTTCGGCAAGGCCGTCGATTAACATCTGATCACCGACGGTGCGCAGTACCTCGACCTCTTTTGGCTCAAAACGACCAGGGACAATTTCGACAAACACTTGCCAGTCACCATCGGCTGCTCTCAACACAGAGGCCAAGGGTACAACGATGCCTTCCACCTTCTTCTTACCTTCAATCACAGCGGTAACAAATTGACCAGGATGGAGTTCATCATTGCGGTTTGCGACTTCGATATGCACGGCTAAGGTGCGCGTTGTTTCATCCAGGGTATGACGGGCTTGCGCGACTTTGCCACTGAGCCAGCGTTTGCCGACCTGTACACGAGCGGGTGATCCCAGCGCGATACTAGCGGCATCTTCCGGCGTCAGTCGTGCCTCAACCCAGAGCACAGATTCATCGCTGATCTCCATCAATACATGGCCAGGTTCAATCAATTCGCCCACCACAAAATCATCACTAATGACGGTGCCATCTTGAAACGAGAGCAGACGAAACTCACCCGTTGCATGCGTTGCGTCGCCCGTTTTAATCAAAGATTCAATCTGTTTATTGGTCATGCCATAGGCGCTGACCTTGGCATAGGCTTGCTGATAAGCGATCTGGGCCGCAACAAAGCGCTTCTCGGAGATCACTTTCCGGCCCAGTTTTTCCATTCGGCGCAGTTCCACTTCGGCTACCATTAATGTCCCCTGAGCTTCGGCCATTTCGACACCGGAAAGAGTCACCAGGGGCTGGCCCTTTTTGACGCTATCGCCAAGCTGCGCGTGGCGCTTCATTACCTGGGCCGGTGTGCGCGGAGTGACCTTGGTAGTGCGGTAAGCATTAAGTCTTGCTTCGCCTGGAGCCGTGATTGCCTCTCCCAGTGATTGGCGTTTAACAACCAAGGTCTCGATGCCCGCCATCTGACGTTGGGCGTCGCTCAATTCAGCATCGCTTGCTGCCTCGCCATGATCGTGGCCGTCATCACCAGCTTCGCCGTGGTCATCGTGGCCAATATCCTCGTGGCCATGCTCTTCCTCTTCGTGATCATGTCCTTCACCTCCAAGGTCATCGTGTTTGTTTTCCCCGAAATCGATGCCAGAGAAATCATCAAGAGCCATCTCCTCGTCATGGTCGTGCTCATGGCCTTGTGCTTCAGCCAGCACCATGGACGGACTTGCCAAACTCAATAACGTCAATAAAACCAATGTGTGCTTCATTTTGTTTCTCCGGAATTCGTTTCGATGCTGTTATTTGCCAAGCCCAGCCACTGCTCAATCTGGCCTGTAGCCGCCAGCCAGGCGATGGCTGACTGCCACACCTGTCCTTTCAGATCAGTGGCTGTTGCCTGGGTATCGATGTTCTGTTTGGCCTGAATAAGAAAATCGGTGGCACTCAATTCGCCTGCCTGCCACATTTTTTCCAGCAAAATCATCTGGTCCCGATGGGCTTGCTGCCCGGCGCTATTCCAAACACGCCAGGCCGCAGCGGTATTTTCAAACCGGCCCAGCGCAGCGACTAAGCGAGCCTTGGCACGCCGGTAGGCATCGCGGTATGCCTGTTCTTCGGCAACCGCTTCATGCGATGCAGCACGTATTGACGCTTGATAGCTGTTACGCACAAACAAGGGAATCTCGATGCTTAGCCCTAGCAATGTCTCTGAGTCTTCGCGGCCAGCGCGAATGCCGATGGTGGGATCGACACGCGACTCCTGTTCGGCCAGGTTTATACGCGCCTTGGCCATCTCCATACGGTTTCGTAACATGGCCAATTCAGGTAAGGATTCAAGCAGAGAGAAATCAGCATCTTCAGGTGCTGGTGCCAATTCTCGGGGAAGCTGCGGCCAACGTGCCGTGGCCAAACCGCTGACCGCCTGTAATGCGGCTTCGGCTTCGGCCAACTCACTATTACTGGCCGCCTGAGCCATCAACGCTTCGCTATAGGTAACCTGAGCAAAGGTGACATCCAGCGTCTCCATGTCACCCGCCGCATGGCGTTGTTTCACCGTATCGATAAAGCCTTTCATCAGCTGGCTACGGCGAAGCGCTAACGATTGTGTCTCTTTGGCAGTGAAATAATGCACAAGCGCGTCCAATGCCTCGACGGCTGTGCGTTGGCGAACTTGCTGCAGGTTGGCTCTCGCGGACTGAGCCTCCTGACTGGCGATACGGATGTGCGCATCTTGCTTGTCGCTCCAATCAAGAGTCTGGCTGAAGCCGATGGTTGTTGTGTTGATATCTGTACGTTCAGCCTCAAACTCCAGCACGGGATTGTGGAGTGGTTGGTCAGCGCCTGTGGCGCGTGCGCTAGCGGCTTCAAGTGCTGCTTGTGCACTCTGCACAGCAGGACTCTCCGTCCATAGTTGTTGAATGAACGCCTGTAGTGGTGGATCGATTTTTTGTACCGCAGAGGTGCTGATCGATAACTGAGATTCTTTATGGTTGGGCGCAACAACCGCCCAGGCAGGCAGCGCCAGACAAGCGCAAAAGCCCGCGCAAACAACACGGTGTAATAACATTGTATAAATCCTTTAGATGCAACAAAGCATATGCCGCCACGATAAATTCAACGGCACAGATAAAATCAAAAAGGATTAAACGATGGGAGGTCTAAGCAGTGGGGTGATGTATAGGGAAGGTAAGACAACTGCCAAGGCGGAACGATAGTTTCCGTCAGGGATAATTGCCTGGCTGGAAAGCGCTTCAAAAATACCCGTCAAATGGGCCGCACCATGGCAACAATGATCCTCGTGGTGCAGATCGCCATCAGGGTGATCATGATCGTTGGCTACCAAATCAACCATCACTACATCATGCCCCACCATTGCCTCGGGATGGGAATCCCAAGCAAAGGCCAAGCCTGTGTAAAGGTTGGCGAGTAGAAGAATGAAGGTAATTGCTTTTTTCATTAGCAAAGCATTCTGATTAATTAATAGCACCCTGTCAACTTTACCCTTGGGGAGTGTTTTTGTTTAGAAAAACTGCGTGTGTTCAAAACGTAAACACAGAATGTCAGCATAGTGTTTATAAGAACCTTAGCTGGACATATTGATTGCTGACTGCACAACGAAGTCACTTACCAACACGATGTACATCGACACAATGGTTGCCATACTTGAAGGATAGGCTAGGTGATGCTCCTGAACCCGACAATCACTTTTGTAGAAAATGGCGGTGGGGCGCTGCATGAGAGAATATCGGCTTTCAGGATAATAGTGTTATGTAGAAATTGAAAATCAAATGACTGTAATAGTATCGAGTCCTGGTAATTAATAAGAAAGTTTGAATGGCTCTTAATCGTCTAACTGCAGTAGTTTGACAGCTTTTCTCTGAATGGCATTTTTGGATCGGTGAAAATTAATTACTCCTCGATCTTTAATGATGACTCAATCTGATGAAAAATGGGACCAGCCCCGCTGAGGGAGGGGAGGAGAGGTTGCCGATGTGCAGAGCCGATCCCGTGAACAACTTATGTGAATAGCTAAGGGTTATTGAATGTTTGCCATCATGGAGTCCTGATATAACAATTCGACTCGACGATTTTCCTGCCAGTTATCCGGTGACACTCTGGGTACCTTGCCGGCCATTCCACTAACACGCAGCTGTGACTCAGGCACACCCGCAGTGATTAACTGGTCTGCAATATTTTGTGCGCGCTGTTCACTTAGCCTTTGGTTATAAGTTTCCGGGCCGCGGTTATCGGTGTGTCCACTGATGACTAGAACATAGTTCGGATGTTGTAACAGGTAATCGCTATGTTCTTGCAGCGTAGCGCGATCACTCTCGGTCAATTCATTTTTGTTAAAGCCAAACTGAAACAGCAACTGCTGTGGCGGTGGCAATACTACCTTGGCATCTTGCTGTTCTAGTATTTCAATTTGTTCCTGGCCTGCCCCTAAAATTTCGCTTAGCAGCAGCGCTTCATCTGTCATCGATTCATGGCTGGGCTGCTCTATCTCATCAATCACAATTGTTTCAGCAACAGGTTCGATCTCATCTTCAATCAGATTGAGTTCAGGTTGTTCATCCGACAACTCCGACATGTAGCCATCCATGTTGGCGATGGCTGTTGCTGTGGGTTCTTGAATAGCTAAGGTTTGCTGTTCTTGTTCAGTGTTTATTTCAGACTGAGCAAGGTTTTGTCTGTCACTGGCACAGCCTACTGCCATTAATAAGGGGGCGACCACCACGGCCGTGGCTAGATATTTTTTACGGAAATTATTCATTGTCTTACTCCTCTCGTTTGTTGTTGTCTAACTGACAACTTCATTAAACGAAACAAGCCTGGCAACAAATGGGACTAGACAATGACGAAAAGAAAACCAAATCTGACCAATTATGACAAAGGCAACACCACTGAAAATATCACCCCTTTGTCATCTTCAATATTATCCACTTCTACATGACCGTGGTGATATTCGGCAATTAGACGAACGATATAAAGCCCCAGGCCAAGGTGAGGCTGATCACTCTTGCCCTGACGTACGCTGACCATGGAATCAAACAGGTTGGCGCGCATTTCCTGCGGCAAGGGTGGGCCCTGGTTGGCGACACTGATTACGACACTGTCGGACTGTTGTACCAGTGAAATGGAGATGGCGGTATTCTCCTTGCCAAAATCCAGTGCATTACTGATTAGTTTGTCTAGCAGCTGGGCTATTAAATCGGGCGAACCATTCACCTGGAGCTTTGTTGTTGCAGCACTGAATTCAAACTGCTGTTGAGGATGGGCCAGACCATAACTCTCGACACAGGCGGCTACCACATCATTAATGCAAAATGGTTTTGCCTCTTCCTGCTGAATGGTCTGCTCCAGGTGAGTGGCCTCACTCATGCGTGTCAGAATGCCACTGAGTCGCGCCACACCATCATTGGCTCGCTGCAGATAGGTGTTTGCCTCTTGTTCTGATTGAGTCTCTGCCAGATTGTCCAGCGACGAGCGGACAATGGTGATTGGCGTACGCAGTTCATGACCAAGCTTGCTGGCCATGGTTTCCAGATAACGATTGTATTGGCTCAGGCGTTCATGCATGGCTGCAAAACTGCGGCCCAGATCACCCAGCTCATCGCCAGCGCGGGTTAATTTTATTTCGTTCTGAACACGGCCATCGGCGGTTACGCTTGCCTCTACCTCGTCACGTAAACGTCTTACCCGCATCGACAGGCGGGTGGCAAAGATCAGTAGTACACCTATGGTTAAGGCAAAAGCCAGCAGGCTCATGTTGACCAGGGCTTCGATGGCACGGTTTTGCAAGATGAGAATGTTGTTGCTGGTCTCTTCGATGGCGACGGCGCCCACCAGTTGTTTATCAATATAGATAGGGTGGGCCGCACTGATCAGGCTTACCTTTTGATCTGTGGTTTGTTGCCAGCTTACCTGTGCATGACCAGACAGGGCCGATGTTACCGTGGGGCTGTTAATTCGCGATACAGATGACAGCGGGTCAGTGAATTTGTCGCTTGGCTGGTCCAGTAACAGACGATAAAACAGCCGGGTAAAATTTGAGAATAACGAGCGCTGTTGTTCTTGGTCTGCTGGGTATTTTTCGCTTGTGTTCAGGTTGTCAGTCAGGCCGATGACTCGGTAGTCGGCATCAATCACCCAGACCCTGCTTTGTGGTTTTTGCAGACGCTGCAACAAGGTTTCCATCTCTGTCGTTGGAATAACGATAGTGCCAAGTGCAGCGGCGTGTTCAGTATTGGCGCTGGCGATGATATCTTCCACTTTACGTTGAACTGGATCATCGATATCGGCAATGGCAAAGGAGAGTTTGTCACCGATCATCGCCACAGGAATACGCAGTTCGATGTTGTAACCACCGGGCACGTCCTGCCATTCGCCCTTGATGCGAAACTCTGGACTCAGTGGCAGATGTTTTTTTGGATTAGCCGGCATGGCATAGGCGCTGACCCAGCCAGGTGAGATGGTGGTTAGACGAAAGCGTTTGAATCCACCCTGCTGATCCTGAATGCCAATTCGCAGATGATCACTCCTGTCGGCACGCAGGCTATTCGGCTGACGATAAACAAGCTTATCGTCCTGCACCTGCAGTAACAGATAGAGATACTCATTCCATACCCCAAGGCGATAGTCCACCTTCAAGTCTTTGTCGTTCTGCGCCTCACCCATGCGCTGAACCCTATCTTCATAAATGCTCCAGTCATCGGCATAACCATCCAGTTGAATGGCAGAACGCAAAGGACGGACATAGATATGCTTGCTGCTGACATCTGGCTTGCCATGCTGCGGCCGTGATTTGAAAAGCTCATGCTGGTCATCCATCAGCGAGGCAACAATGGTCACGCGGTCTAGCAGGCGTTGTTCCTGGGCAGAACGCAGGTAAGACTCTAGCGCTTGAATATATTGATAACCCAGCCACGGCAGCACCAACAGGCTAAGCGATGCCAGCAGCAGTTTGCTGCGAATGCTGATTTTGAATAGCGCTGTTTTGCCTCTGGCCATGATGACTAGCTACGTTTGGGTTTCCAGCCAGCGATAACCCATACCATAGACACTATCGATGCCTTCAAATGTGTTGTCGATCTGGCTGAACTTTTTGCGAATACGCTTGATGTGAGAAGTGATGGTGGCGTCATCCACTACCACATGGGCCGCTTGCATCAACTGTTCGCGGCTCTTCACATGGCCGGGGTGGCTGGCCAGGTTATGCACCAGCCAGAATTCGGTCAGGCTTAGCTCAAGGGGTTTTCCCTGCCAGCTAACACTGTAACGATTCATGTCGAGCAACAGATCACCGCGGCGGATTTCTGCCTCGGGCGACTGCGGTTTTTGCATGGCATCAATGCGACGAAAAAAGGCCGCTACCCGGGCGCACAGATTGACGATGCTGATGTCTTTGGTGAGATAGTCATCAGCCCCCAGGCGCAGGCCGGAGATGGTATCCAGATCGCTGTCGCGGGCGGAAAGAAAAATGATCGGCAAAGTAGCGGACAGTGTGCGCAACTGGCGGCACAGCTCAAAACCGGCATCAATCTCATCTTCAAGACCGATATCAAGCAATACCAGGTCGGGCAGCTGTTGCGCGAAACCGGCCTCGGCCTCGGCTCGATTGGCATAGGCCTGCACCTGGTAGCCTTGTTTGTTCATGGCCTCAGCATAATTGTGTCGAATCGCTGTTTCGTCTTCGACAATGGCAATACACCTGCTCATCTTTTTCACTCTCTATTAACTGCCGTTTAAGCTAACACAGCCACCCCATTTTGTGCGCAGTGGCGCTGTCATTGCCATTATTCATCATTTTTTATCCACTGTTTCGCCTGCATTGCTTCACCGTCGTGCCCGACTTGCCAGCTTTAATAATTCACAGAGATGAATCCTGATACCCAAGGAGCGGGCACAAGTACCCAAACAACGGGCACAAGCACCCAAACAACGGGCACAAGCACCCAAACAACGGGCACAAGCGTAGGCAGGAAGGCATATCAGGTCACAGAAGGCTCGCTGGGACACTCATAGTGGAGAAGACAATGAAAAAAGCACCGAATCAGACAAACAAAAACAATAATAAATCCGTCGTTGTTTACGGCTGGGACGAGGCCTGGGGGCTGCTAAGCATGTTGCTAGTCTATCTCGCTATTTGTGCCGCCATCATGACGGCTTTGAGTCTGTTTGCCACACCCGTGCAGGCAGATGAAACCATGGCAGAAATTGCGCAACTGGACGATGTCAGTCAGGGCAGTTTGCTATTCCAGAACAAGTCCGGCCGCTACCATCAAGCGCCAAGCTTGAATACCGATGTCGCCATCCATGTCAGCGGCATGATCGTGCGTGCCAGTGTGCGGCAGACGTTTAAAAATGATTCTGATGCCTGGGTCGAGGGGGTTTATGTTTTCCCTCTGCCTGAAGATGCGGCGGTGGATCATATGCGTATGCAGATTGGTGAACGCATTATTGAAGGGAAAATCAAGCAACGTGAAGAGGCCAAGCGCACATATGAAAAGGCCCGTCAGGCTGGCAAGAAGGCGGCCTTGATAGAACAACAGCGCCCCAATCTGTTTACCAACTCGGTCGCCAATATCGGACCGAATGAAACCGTGACCATCGAGATTGAATATCAACAGCTGCTGCGTTTTGATGCCGGCCAGTTTCGGCTGCGTTTTCCCATGGCCATTACACCACGATATATTCCGGGCGCAGCCTTGCCAGAGAAAGAAACTGTCAGCGGATTTAACGGCCTGGGCTGGGCAATGAATACGGATCAGGTGCCGGATGCCTCGCACATCACGCCACCAGTGTGGCAGGGTGAAGGCAAGATAAATCCTATAAGTTTGAGCATTGAACTGAATGCTGGTTTTCCGCTGACTCAATTGAGCAGCCCCTATCATGCAGTGCAAACCAGTGAGCACAACGGCATCCACTACATTACTCTGGCAGATGAACAAACTTATGCCGATCGTGACTTTGAACTGAGCTGGACGCCGCAGGCCGGGCAGGCACCGCGAGCGGCCCTGTTTACTGAACAGCAGGGGGCTGAGCTGTATCACCTGTTAATGGTGCTGCCACCGCAGCTTGAGCAAGGCAGCCGCCAGTCTCTGCCACGTGAAGTGATTTATATTATTGATATCTCCGGCTCCATGGGCGGCACTTCGATTAAACAAGCCAGGCAGGCTTTGTTAATGGCGCTGGATAGATTGCAGCCAGGTGACAGTTTTAATGTCATTGCCTTCAACTCGAATACAGATCAGCTGTTTAGTTTGGCCCAGCCTGCCAGTAGTCATAATTTACAGAGAGCAAGGTCTTATGTGCAATCACTGCAGGCCGGTGGTGGCACCAATATGCGCCCTGCACTTGAAGCCGCTCTACAGAATCAGCGAGAAACCACAGCCCTACGCCAAGTTGTCTTTCTTACCGACGGTAGTGTCGGCAATGAAGCGGCCTTGTTTTCCCTTATCCATCAACACTTGGGCCAAAGCCGCCTGTTCACCATTGGCATTGGCTCGGCACCTAATAGTTATTTTATGTCTAAGGCTGCTCAGTTTGGTCGTGGCAGCTTTACCTATATTGGTGATGTTAGTGAGGTGCAGAACAAGATGCAGGCCTTGTTTCAAAAACTGGAAAGACCTGTGATGAGTCAACTGGTGGCGGAGTTTGGCAATGCTGATGTTGAGTCTTATCCCAAACGACTGCCTGACCTCTATGCTGGCGAGCCGTTGATTATCAGTGCCAAAACTGATTTGAATAACCAGTCTGTGACCATCAACGGTCAACGCCAGAAAACTGCCTGGCAAAATACTCTGCAAATAGATCAGGGCAAGCAGGATAGTGGTATCGGCACGCTTTGGGCGCGGCGCAAGATTGCTGCGTTGATGGATCAGCAGTACGAGGCTGGCGACAAACAAGCCATAAAACAACAGGTCATTGCTACAGCGCTGCAACACCATCTGGTCAGTAAATACACCAGCCTGGTAGCCATCGATGTCACGCCAACGCGCCCCGTCAATGAAGTCGTCGAACAGCAGGCCATGCCAGTCAATTTGCCTCATGGACAGGTGGCGGAAAAGGTCTTCGGTCTGCGAGCAAAAACCGCTACGGCGGCGCCATTACATCTGCTGTTGGGAACACTGTTGTTACTGCTGGCGTTGTTGCTAATGCCGCGCCGTATTAATGAGGAGGTTTGAGATGATAAAAGTTCGCACTGTTTTGTTCTGCATCGCCTTAGGCCTGAGTTGTTGGCAACTGGGGCAGGGGGGGTATCTGCATGCCAAGGCGGTGCTGGCGCAACAGCTGATTGAGGATGCATGGCAACAAACGTTGGAAAACCTGCAACACAATAAACCTTGGCCCTGGGCCGATACCTGGCCGGTAGGCAGGTTGAAAGTGCCGGCACATGATATTGATCTCTATGTGCTGGCAGGTGATAGCGGTAGCACGCTAGCCTTTGGTCCCGGTCATCGTATCGGCAGTGCACGGCCGGGTGAATTAGGCACCAGCCTGATTAGCGCTCATCGCGACACTCATTTCAGCTTTCTTAAAAGGCTGGTCGTCGGTGATGAAATCTTGTTCCAAGGGACGGACGGGTATTGGCAGCACTATCAGGTTAGTAACAGTGTGGTGGCGCATGAATCCAGCGCTATCGTAGATATCCGCGCAAATAACAGACTGGTGCTGGTGACCTGCTATCCCTTCGACGCCATCATGCCCGGCGGGCCGTTAAGGTTTGTGGTCTTTGCAGAGCGGAAAAAAAACACTCTTAATAAGAACGCCTAAAGAGGTAAATTAATTTTGTTAATTCAAATTTGAGGGGATAAACAGTGTCAGATTATTTTGGAGCGGAACTTATTCTGCGAACGGCAAAAACCGGCCAACAGGAGGCATTCGCCACGACAACCACATAGCACCTAACCCACCCCATAGCTGACATTCGCTGCTGTATATGACAAGCCCTATATTGGCTTGACAATCGTCAATATGTACATACAATGTATTTATGATTAAATTCGAATGGAATCCAGCTAAAGCCACCAGTAATTTAAAGAAACACGACGTTTCTTTTGATGAGGCTAAGTCTGTCTTTTATGATGAATTAGCGCTCCAATTCTTTGATGATGACAATTCTGAAGATGAAGATCGTTTTCTAATGCTAGGTGTTAGCAGCGAAGCCAGGGTGCTTTTGGTCTGCCACTGTGAACGTGATGCTGGCAACACCATTCGAATTATTTCTGCACGTAAAGCGACCAAAAACGAACGCCAATTTTATCAGGGTGATCTGTCATGAAAAAAGAATATGATCTTTCAAAAATGAAGGCACGAAAAAACCCATATGCCTCGAAGCTTAAAAAACCTGTCACGATGAGACTGAGTGAAGACGTGATCGATTATTTTAAAGAAATGGCCGAGGACTCGGGTGTGCCCTACCAAAGCCTTATAAACTTGTATCTCAGAGATTGTGTCACTCAGCATCGTAAGGTAGATATTAGCTGGAACCCGCATTCATAATCTTTTGTTGGATTAAAAATGGGGCTGTCTCTGAATTTTATTTTGAGACAGTCCCTCACTTAATTGGAATGCCTTTCAAACTTTCTTGGCTATGGTTTAAATATCTGTCTGTTCAGCCAGTTCCAAGGCGTCATCTACTTCAACACCTAAATATCTAACGGTGCTTTCTAGTTTGGTATGACCAAGCAATAGCTGTACGGCACGCAGATTCTTTGTCTGTCGATAAATCAATGAGACTTTAGTCCGTCGCATTGAATGCGTGCCGTAGTCATTTGGGTCAAGACCGATAGACTCAACCCATGATTTGACGATTCTGGCATATTGACGCGTCGAGATATGAGGTGAATCACTAAACCTGCTCTTAAACAGATAGTCATTACTGGTTAAATTGGCACTAGATACCCATTGAGAAAGGGACTCTCTTGTCTGCTCAGTAATTTCAAACTGAACGGGTTGTTTAGTTTTTTGCTGCATAATCATGGCGCGCTTTGCAATGCTATTGCCATGCGAAATTTCTCGCACATGTAGTTTAACCAGATCACAGCCACGCAGTTTGCTGTCTATTGCCAGGTTAAATAAGGCCAACTGCCGAGTTCTATTGGCTAACTGCAAGCGAATGCGTGTCGCCCAAATTTCCTTCAACATAAGTGGTGGCTTTTGGCCGATTAATTGTAAGCGGTCGATAAACCCCATCTAACAATCACACAGCAACATTGCTATCGTTTTGATTTCAACATAATCAAGGCGAACCACATGAAATCAGATCCGAAAAAAGACTTCTGGCAACAACACATTCA
>Ga0316204_10007501_pt1 | contig 15875 bp, 14 predicted proteins | sample 6monrhotite_MG_2_FD_205661 | JGI IMG/M metagenome (GOLD analysis project Ga0316204, IMG submission 205661) | Microbial mat bacterial communities from mineral coupon in-situ incubated in ocean water Damariscotta River, Maine, United States -... | ecosystem: Environmental > Aquatic > Marine >... | reverse complement strand
GGCAGCGGGCGCTAAAGTTGAACTTCCCATCACATCACTAGCCACAATGACACCGGCAGGGCCATTACCTTGCACTGCATTTAAATCAATACCAGACTGACCTGCAATTTTACGTGCTAATGGTGTAGCGTATTTATTATTAGGGCGTGCAGCCGGTGTTGATGACCCTGCTGGTTGTATTTGGTGTGAAGATGTAGAGCTGGAAGAAGTAACTTCTTCTGTAGAAGATGATGACTGAGCGCCACTTGACTGTACAACTGCACCTTCTTTCACAACCTGATCTTCTTTTTCAACCAGGTATGCCATTGCAACGCCCACTGCTACAACACTATCAACTTCTGTCATAGGACCGGACAAATAACCTTCACGGAATACTTCAACATCCATAATGGCTTTATCTGTTTCCACTTGCGCAACAATATCACCGCGTTCTATTTTGTCGCCTAGTGATTTAATCCACTCCACTACTATGCCTTCAGTCATGGTGTCTGATAATTGCGGCATCACAATTGTGTTAACAGTACCTTCAGGTTCTTGATTGCTTGCTGCTGGCATATCACCTGAATCATCAATTTTTTCTGAAGCAGCTTCTTCAGAAGCCATTGCTGTAGTTGTTGCGGCAACTGGAGCTGCGCCATCTTTTTGCACTTCTGCTTCTGATGCTACGATGTAAGCTATTGCACCCTCTACTGGTACAACACTGTCTACCTCAGATATAGGTCCCGAAAGAAAACCTTCACGAAAAACTTCAACATCCATAATGGCTTTGTCAGTTTCGACTGTGGCAACAATATCGCCACGTTCAATCTTGTCGCCGATATTTTTTTCCCAACTTACGACAACACCTTCAGTCATGGTGTCGGATAATTGAGGCATTTTTATTACATAGGGTTCAGACATAGTTATCCAGTCTCAAAGCTAGCAACTTAATAGATAAGGATCAGGTTTAATTCTAATCCTTATTTATAAGTTTATTATTTTCCAAACATTTTCAATACGGCTTTAACAACGTCCTGTGCTGATGGGATAGCTGCTTTTTCCAATGCGTGGTTATAAGGGATAGGTACATTTACAGCCGAAACGCGCACCGGTGGCGCATCCAACTCATAGAAACATTCTTCATTGATTATGGCCATTATTTCAGAACCGACGCCTACTGCGGGTTCTGCTTCTTCAGCAATCAATGCACGATGTGTTTTACTGACAGATGCAGCAATACCTGCCCGATCTAAAGGACTCAATGTATAAAGGTCAACGACTTCTGCATCTATTCCATGTTGCTTGGCCAGGATATCAGCAGCCTGCAGACACCAATGCACAGAAATATTATAACCAAACAGTGTCACATCTTTACCACTGCGTGCAACTTCAGAACCTTCTAATGGTAAAAAGAATTCTTCATCAGGCACCTCGCCTTTCATGTTATACATGAGCTCATGCTCATTTATAAACACAGGGTCATCACAACGAATAGCTGATTTGAGTAACCCATAAGCTTGCTTAGGACTGGACGGAGTAACTACACGCAAACCAGCAATACCCATGAATACTTTTTCCATACGTGCAGAATGCTGAGCACCTAATTGATGAGCTGTACCACCCGGTGAGCGGACAACAATCGGTGCACGTAATTGACCACCTGACATATAATGTATTTTTGCTGCTGTGTTAAAGATCTGATCCATTGCCAACCAGGCAAAGTTCACCGACATAATTTCTATGACAGGACGAATACCAAGGTAAGAAGCGCCGATACCCAAACCAGTATAACCATTTTCGGAAATAGGCGTATCGATAACTCGCTCAGGGCCATATTTGTCATAAAGCCCTTTTGTTGCTTTATAAGTACCGCCAGCAACACCAATATCTTCACCCATACAAATAACGAGTGGATCATTAGTCATTTCTTCATCATGTGCACGTTGCAGTGCTTCCCAAAACATAATCTCGGACATTACTTAGACCCTCCATTAACCCAAGGGTCATTTTCGACCAATGTATATTTCTCTAACATCTCTAATGGTGGCTCCGGTGATTCTTCAGCGAATTTAATGACTTCATTTTCTATCTGATCTAATATCTCAGAGTCCATTTGTTTGTAATCATTAAGTGTTGTTTCACCTGCTTCAATTAAACGATCACGTAACATAATGATTGGGTCACGACCGCTCCACATACGCTCTTCATCTTTAGGTCGATATGCATTTGAGTCAGACATAGAGTGGCCACGATAACGGTAAGTCATGAGCTCAAGGAAATAGGGCCCTTTACCTGAACGGACATGCTCAATTGCTTCTTGTGCAGCTTCATATACAAGCTCGACATCTTGCCCGTCTACTTGCTTAGAAGGAATATTATATCCAGAGACACGTTTGTACTGGTCGATGACCGCAGTCGAACGATCAATACGTGTACCAATCCCATATAAATTGTTTTCACAAATATATAAAACGGGTAGATCCCAAACCTTAGCCATATTCAATGACTCATGGAATGTACCCTGATTATTAGCAGCATCACCGAGGAAACAAATACTTATTTCATCTCCGCCTTTCATTTTAATGCCTTTAGCGACACCTGCCGCAAGCGGAAATGGTCCACCCACTAATGCATAACCACCCATGAAACGTTTATCCGCTCCAAATATATGCATAGAACCGCCTAAGCCTTTACAGCAGCCGGTCACTTTGGCGAACAACTCAGCCATTACCATTTTTGGATCAACGCCACATTTAATCGCGTGTATATGATCTCGATAGCTTGTCATAACATAGTCATGACCCACTCTCGCCGCTTCCAGTACACCAAAGGCACACGCCTCTTCGCCTGAATACAAATGCAGGAATCCACCAATTTTGCGTTCAACATATGCCTCATAGCAGCGCTCTTCAAAGCGGCGGGCATACAACATTTCTTTCAGTAAACGTTTCTTTACTTCAGAGTCCATATAATTTCACTCGTCTAAATATTCACTAATCTATTGTTTCTTGATGATAAATTATGTAAATATGTTAAAAATTCAAACGCGCTATGATCTTCTTTTTATGCCCTAAGGTCAAGAATTAAGACACTGTCAAAATAGGCCGTAATGTCATTATTACTATATAAATTAAATAGTTAAACAATTATTCGACTTTCCATCTATTTTTAGAAGAGAGTCATTTTCCAAGCCAAAACAAGCCAAAAACCTTATTGAATGATATAGTTTATGCTCCAAAACTGAGTGAAAACACCGAAAATACATGAATTCAATACAATCTTTGACCATCACACGCCCAGATGACTGGCATTTACATGTTCGAGATGGACGCGCCATGGCTAACGTCATAGGCCATACCGCTCAACAATTTGCCCGCGCTATTATCATGCCAAACCTTAACCCACCGATAACAACAGTCGAACAGGCGCTAACTTATCGTCAACGAATAATGAATAGCTTGCCCGTATCAAGTGATTTCGAACCACTCATGACGCTGTACCTCACCAATAACACCTCAGCAGAGGACATCAGACAAGCTAAAGAAAGCGGGTTAATCCGGGCAGTAAAATTATACCCTTCGGGTGCCACTACTAATTCAGATGCAGGCGTTACTGATATCACTAATACCTACGACACTTTGGCTGTTATGGCCGAACTCGGACTACCTCTGCTTATCCACGGAGAAGTCACCGACCCTGCAATCGATGTCTTTGATCGTGAAAAAGTCTTTATCGATACCCAACTGATACCAATGTTGCAGGCTATACCAAACTTGAAAGTTGTACTTGAACACATCACGACTGCAGATGCTGCTGCCTTTATCTCTCAAGAAGACGACCGAGTCGCAGCTACCATTACTGCGCATCATTTACTTATGAATCGTAATGCGATGTTTCAGGGTGGCATACAACCTCACCATTATTGCTTACCCATACTTAAACGTGAAACTCACCGTCAGGCGCTGGTTAAGATTATACAAAACGGGCATAAACGCTTTTTTCTTGGTTCAGATAGTGCACCTCATGCACAAAATAAAAAAGAAAATGCCTGCGGCTGTGCTGGCATTTATACCGCACATGCCGCCATTGAACTTTACGCCGAAGCGTTTGAACAAGCTGATGCGCTAATAAACCTGGAAGCCTTCGCAAGCTTTAATGGCCCTGATTTCTACGGCCTGCCACGCAACACCGATAAAATTACGTTGATCAAAAAAGATTGGCAAGTGCCAGAAAGCTACCCGTTAGATGACAAAAACAATATTATCCCGTTACGTGCAAGTGAAACTATTCACTGGCAAATAAAAACTTAATATGAAACAACTGGCAAAAAACTTCCTCTATTTTTTAGGAATCGATTCATCAAATGTCAGTCATACTGAAAAATTAATTGCAGGTATTGGTGGTTTTCTAGGTATATTTTTCATCAGCATCATTTCGCTTCAGTTTGTTGGAGCAGAAGGGGCGGCCTTCATTGTTCCTTCAATGGGAGCGTCTGCTGTACTGGTTTTCGCAGTGCCTCATGGGAAACTTTCCCAACCCTGGTCTTTATTTGGCGGCCACCTTGTTTCAGCGGCAATTGGCGTTGCTTGTTATCAAAATGTTCCGAATGTCTTTCTTGCTGCTGGTATCGCTGTTGGTTTATCGATTACTTTCATGCATATTTTAAAATGCATACATCCACCTGGGGGCGCTACCGCACTGGCCGCTGTTATCGGTGGACCCGCTATACAGGATCTGGGTTACCTATATATTCTCAACCCTATCTGGGTCAACACTTTCATTATATTTATTGTCGCAATCTTGTTTAACCGTATTTTACCCTGGCGTCATTACCCGGCTAATATGATGCGGTTTACCGAAACGAAACCGCTTTCATTTCAAGACGAAACCAGACAGTTTGATAAAAAGAATATTGAGCGCGCTATTTCCGAGATGAATCTTATTGTCGACATAACAACCGACGACCTGCAAAAACTATTTGAACTCACTCAATATCGCTCATCTCAACATATGTCTGCAGACCAGATTAAATTGGGAAGCTACTATACAAATGGCAAACACGATAAGGAATGGTCTGTCAGACAAATCATTGATGAAGCTGATTCAAATGACCCTGATAACGGACTCGTTATTTTTCGTGTTATCGAAGGCATGGGCGCACGAAATTCTGATAGCTGCAGCAGACAAGAATTTGCAGCATGGGCAAGCCATGAGGTTTCCCCTAATAAAAAACCATAAGGATTACAGCCCTAATCGTTAGTATATCGGCGTTACTTTGTAACCTTGATCTGATAACAATCTCAATAATCCAGCTGAACCTGTTAAATGCATCGCACCCACTGCAAAAAAGCTGCCACCCTCTTCGATGTGAGGAATCATTCGTTTAACCATAATTTTATTTCTATCGATCAAGAATTTCTGTAAAAATATTTTTTCTATTTTAGCGTCTTCCAGCATGAGTGAATTATTTACTAAATTAGCCAACGCTAACAAATCTCGACTCAAATAAGTCTTTAACAAAACTGGATATACTTCATCAACTTCATCAATACGTTCCACTGTACTACGCAACATTACAATTTGATCTGGCATGGAGAAAACATTCAGGACATTTGCATGCTCTTCAATTGTTTCCAGGCCACATGATATTTTTCCTGCCCGAATAGCATCATGATATATCGTTTCATCTAACATCTTACCCGTTGGCTTTGGCATACTTAACATAAATACGAGCGTAAATGGCTTCATGTTTTTTATAATAGGCTCAGGGTATCCTCTTTCTTCAGCAATCTTGATAACCAACTGATAAAATTCTTCATTATTGATAACTGACCTTAATGTTCTGCCATCACTAAAAAAAGTAGCCTTCATTTCTGCCGCTATTGTTTCAAAATCCATTTTTACTTCTGTACATACACGTTTTGATTGATCAAAAAAAACTTGCGCTTTTTTAAATAATGCCCAGATACCAGGGTCATCCACATGCATCGTACCCATTAGATAGCTTGTTTTTTGCTTAGCAGACTCAATTTTCCATATAACACCTTTTTTATATATAGTCGGCGTAACTTTGTCTTTGAGTGATTCTGCCCACACCAATCCACTTACACTCAATAGCAAGCTAAGTACTAATCCATTTAAAAGGTATTTCATCCCTATATCCCCTGAACACATTGATCTACTAAAATTATTTTTCATTAATGATCGATTTTAACCTGATCATTGGTTATTCTGTAGCAATGATTGAAGATAATCCATCTACTTTAAATATGGCAAATCGTTTTCGCGGATATATGCCTGTCGTCATTGACGTGGAAACTGCTGGTTTTGATGCAAAAAAAGATGCATTACTAGAAGTTGCAGCCGTCATCGTTAGCATGGACGACAAAGGACAGCTATACCGTGATAAAACACATAGTTGCCATATAGAGCCTTTTAAAGGCGCCAACCTTGATCCTGAAGCACTTGCTTTTAATGGTATAGACCCATACCACCCCTTTCGTATGGCAAAACCGGAAAAAGAAGGCTTACAGGAAATTTTTAAGGCTATACGTCAGGCTCTCAAGCTAAACAATTGCAAGCGTGCAATATTAGTCGGCCACAATGCCCCTTTCGATCTTAATTTTATTAATGCGGCTGCTTTACGCTGTGAAATAAAAAGAAACCCTTTCCATCCATTTAGTACTTTTGACACAGTTACACTAGGTGGTGTGATGTATGGACAAACAGTACTAGCAAGAATAGGAGAATTAGCCGGTATCAAATGGGATCATGATGCTGCGCATTCAGCCGTTTATGATGCTGAACAAACAGCCGAATTATTTTGCAAAATGACTAATCGCTGGCAAACATTAGCCATGCTGGATGAAACATCCGATAGTTTTGGTTGAAATTTAAAACTGTACAGGCTATAACGATAAAAAAATAAAGGGGATATTTGTATGATTACCAATGACTTGGCAATCATTATCGTAGACGACATGGAATCTGGCAGAATGTTGGTTTCCACTGCATTAAAAGAAGCTGGCTTTGAAGATATACGTTTAGCCACGAGCGCACATGAAGTACTCGATGAAATTGATGAACGACAAGCAGATATCATTCTTGCGGATTGGCTTATGCCTGAAATGGATGGCTTAGAACTGACCCAAAAGATTCGTCAACAAGACGAAGATAATAATGGCTACACTTCTATTATATTATTTACTGCTAAAGAAGGCACCGACAATCTGGTACACGCTTTTGACAAGGGTGTTGATGACTTCCTGACTAAACCCATCAATATTCGTGAGTTAATTGCTCGCGTTCAAGCTGCAGGCCGTGTCAGTGTTTTGCAAAACACTTTATATGAAGCCACTCGCGAAATGCAGGCGGCCAACGAAGCGCTAACTGAACTTGCACAAACTGATCCATTAACCAAGCTTGGCAACCGCCGCTATATGCAAATGCATTTAGAAGCAGCATTGAAAGAATCATCCACAAGGGGAGGCGGAACCTGTTGCGCTATGGTTGATATCGATCATTTCAAAGACGTAAATGATACACATGGCCATCAGGTAGGTGACGAAATCTTAATCGGTGTGTCCAAACGTCTCAGACGTGCAGTCAGACCAACTGATATACTTGCTCGCGTTGGCGGTGAAGAATTTGCAATCATTATGTATTACCAAAACGATAGTAATTTCCGCCATTCAATCTTTTCTCGTATACAACAGTGTGTCGGTTCACGACCAATCAAAACATCTACTGGCGACTTAACTGTCACTATCTCAATGGGAGTTTGCTGTCGCTTCAGTGGTGACCCAGATATGGATATGGATATGTTAATTCGTTGCGCCGATCAGAAAATGTACCGCGCAAAGAAAAAAGGTAGGAATCAGGTTATTTATTAAATTATAACCTTCAATATATAGCTAAAGTAACTATTGAAAAAAACATCCAACTATTACACTGTCAAAATTAAAAAAGGCGTACTGAATAATTTCAGTACGCCTTTTTTACAACAAACAGCTATTCTGATGCCGCTACTTTAGCCGTTGCTTCCTGAGTCATTTTTTGTAATTCACCTTTCTGAAACAATTCTAATGTGATATCACATCCACCAATTAACTCACCGTTAATATAGATTTGGGGGAACGTCGGCCAGTCTGCAAAACGAGGTAAATTTTCAAAAATTTCTGGGTCAGCCAAAATATTTACATACGCAAATTCAACACCACAACCTTGAAGTGCTTGAGATGCTCGGCTTGAAAAACCACAACTTGGCATTTCAGGTGTTCCTTTCATGTAAATTACGATCGCATTTTCTTCAACTTGCTTTTTGATTCTTTCCAAAACATCCATCAGACAACCTCATTAATTTGTTTGATTACAGTTAGCACTACACACACTCATTCCAATTATGAAACAGCGCTATTTACTGGGAGCGGAGTCTAACCTGTGTAAAAACAGATAAACAGTGCTAATTAGTAAGGATTAACCATGTTTTTAACTAGCTTGACTGTTTCCATAACACTCAAAATGGGGACATTTTTTAAAGATTCAAGCTACTTGTCACTAAAACAAGCTCAAAAATAACACAACCAACTGTTTTTATTGTTTATTTTAACATCGAGATTAGTGAGACCATATCAGGCAGGATCGACATTTAGCTGCAGCCAATATTCCAGCAAAGCCATATGCCATAATTTATTGCCTTTTATCCTGGTCAGGTGTTTTTCAGGCTGCTGCAATAATTTCTCGACATATTCTGATTGGAACAGTCCACGATGACGCGAAGCGTCAGATAACAAAATTTCTTTCATAAAGGTTAAAAATTCTCCACGAACATATTTTAACGCCGGCAAAGGAAAATAACCTTTCGGACGGTCAATCACTGAGTCTGGCAATATGCCACGTGAGATAAATTTAAGCGGGTGCTTGCCTCCATTTTTCATTTTCAGTTCCGGTGGCATCTGTGCAGCCAATTCTACCAATTCATGATCAAGGAATGGTACTCTCGCTTCAAGCCCCCAGGCCATCGTCATATTATCAACCCGTTTCACAGGATCATCGACGATCAGCGTTGTTACATCCATACGTAACACTTTGTCCATAAACGTGTCTGCACCTGGCTGCTCTAATAATGATTCTATCAAGCCAGATGTATAATCAGGTCCATGAAAAGGAGAGCGAACCATGTCAATAAATTCATCGTGATCACGGTCAAAATAATGCTGCCGGAAACGTTCCAAATCCGTGCCGGTTGCATTTAACATTTGCGAATACCAGAAATACCCACCAAAAACCTCATCTGCGCCTTGGCCACTTTGTACTACTTTCACATGTTGAGACACTTGTTCAGATAGTAAATAAAATGCAACTGCATCTTGTCCCACCATGGGTTCTGCCATATTCATTACCGCTTCAGGTAATCGTTTTAACACATCACTATTTGGCACAAGAAATTTATGATGCTGAGTACCATACATCTCAACAACCTGGTCAGAATAATAAAATTCACTACCACATTCTTCTTCGCTGTCTTCGAAGCCAACGGAAAATGTTCTCAAGTCATCAACACCCGCCTCTGCTAACAATGCAACAAGCAAGCTTGAATCCAGTCCACCTGATAATAAAACACCTACAGGTACATCTGCTATTACTTTTCGCTTCTCTACTGATTGCCTGAGTGCCACATGAATTTTATCCAACCATTCATATTCACTAAATTGTTTTTCAGGTCGCGTCGCATTCAGCGTCCAATAGGTGTGATGGTGTTGCTTGCCATCAACAGAAATCGTGAAATACGAACCTGGCGCAAGTTTCCTTGCCCCTTGCAAGATAGTACGTGGCGCAGGGATAACAGCATGCAACGTGAATTGATGATGTAGTGCAATTGGGTCAATACTTTTATTGACACCACCTGCGGCAAGCAAGGCTTGTGGATTAGATGCAAATCGGAAATGTTTTTTATCTTCAGAAAAATATAATGGTTTAATGCCTAGTCGATCTCGCGCAACAAATAATTGCTGCTTTTTACTATCCCAAATCGCAAAAGCAAACATACCATGCAAATGTAAAACACAGTCCTCCCCCCATTCACTATAAGCTCTTAGAATGACTTCGGTATCACCAGTGCTGACAAACTGATGACCTTTTGATTGCAATGTATTCCTTAGTGCCGGATAGTTATAGATCGTCCCGTTAAATACCAGAGATAACCCGGCAGTTTCATCAACAAAAGGCTGGTTTGCACGTTCTGATAAGTCAATAATTGATAGTCTTCTATGCCCAAGCGCAACTGGACCATCAAAATAACTACCTTCGTTATCAGGACCACGACGTGCCAAAGTGTTCAGCATCGATTTTATTTGTCCGACATTTGGACGTTGCTGATCAAATCTTAGTTCACCACATATACCACACATATCAACCCTTATCTTTAATTTTCAAGTGACTTTTTATTCAATACGTATTTGATTACGCACCGATCTGACGCCTTTTACCGCTGTTGCCACATACGCTGCGCGTGTTTTTATTTTCGCACTTCTAACAAGGCCTCTGAGCGTTACGACTCCACTTGATGTAGTCACGTTGATATCAAACGCCGGGATTACAGCATCATGCACAAACGCAGAATTAACTCGATTAGTTATAGAAATATCTTCTGGTGAGGCAGTAGAACCCGTATTTGAGTTACTTGAAGTTGGTTTCATTAAATTCAAACCCACACAACCTGATATCGATATATATAATAAGATCACGATTAAATTTAAAACAGTTTTTCTCATTTTTAATTCCTTAGTTATAAATTAACCGTCTTCACGGTTATTTGGCTTACCCCAGCCACCACCACCTGGTGTCTCTACGATTAAACGATCACCCTGAACGACTTGTTTCGATATTTTTCCTAGCATACTTTTTCCATTAATAGAATTTACACCTGGTTTAGCATTTTTACCACCAGCCGAGCCCCAGGGAGCAGATAGTCTGCGCTCGGTTAACAAGGTAATTTGAGTTGATTTCAGGAACTCAAATTCACGAATAATTCCATTGCCGCCTTTATTTTTTCCATCTCCACCACTATCTTCACGAATAGCATAACGACGAAGTCTTAAAGGATAACGTTTCTCTAAAACTTCTAGTGGTGTGTTTAATGTATTGGTCATATGTGTTTGCACTGCATCCTGACCACGTCCTTTTGAACTAGCCCCCATACCACCGCCCATAGTTTCATAGTAATCCCACAATTGTCCCGCTACAGCAGATCCCATGGCCAGATTATTCATACTGCCATGACTCGCAGCAGGCATACTATCTGGAATTGCTTTACTCAATGCCAGCAATAACACATCAACCAATCGGGTACTCGTTTCAACATTACCCGCAGCAACTGCAGCTGGGCGATTAGCATTTAATATCGACGCTTGCGGTACCTTTAGTTGAATCAGTCTGAAACTACCATGACAGGCAGGAGTATAATCCGGCATCAAACACCTGAAAACATAATACACAGCTGCAGCAGTAACCGACTGTGGACAATTAATATTACCTCCCACTTGTTCTGCGCTACCTTCAAAATCAACAACAACATGATCTTCACGCACTTCAATTTGTACTTTTATTGCTAAATTTTCATGTCCCAAACCATCGTCATCCATGTAATCTACTGCACTGTAAGTCCCGCTTGGTAATTTCAGCAGCATTGATAACGATAATCGCTCAGCATAATCATTAAGATTTTTTAACGCATTTTCAAATACAGAAATTGACATCTTTTCTATCAAGGTACCTAACCGATCTACACCAATACGATTAGCACTGATTTGCGCTATGAAATCGCCTCGAGCCTGACGTGGATGGCGTGTTTTTGCTGTCAACTCTGACATAGTTAATTCATCAATTTCATTATCTCTAAGCAAGTATGTCGGTGGAATAATTAAGCCTTCCTCAGATAAGGATTTAGAAATAGGCATAGAACCCGGTGTATCGGCACCAATATCTGCATGATGTGCGCGATTAACAATAAATGCACATAAAACACCATTCAAAAACAAGGGGGCAATCAAGGTAATATCAGGTAAATGTGTACCGCCCAGGTAAGGGTCGTTCAAAATCAACATGTCGCCACGGCACCATTGTTGTTGACTAACGATGGCGGACATTGCAAATGCCATGCTGCCCAAATGCACAGGAATATGCGCCGCCTGAGCACATAAATGTCCTTGAGAATCAAAAATAGCACATGAAAAATCCAACCTATCCATGATGTTAGGCGAGAATGCAGTACGTCTGAGCACGACGCCCATTTCCTCACAAATCGCATCAACTCTATTGGAAAATATACTTAAATCAATGGCATCCATGTTTCTATTCTAGCACCCACAAGACTATGCCCCCCACAAAATCATATTGCAATATGCTTCGGCCTGCATATAATGATTGGCTAATAGTAGATTAATATACTAAAGCATTATTTATAACAACACCGGAGAATTAATATGAATCCATTAAAATCTGTACTAGGAACCATTATTTCAGGTTTCGTCCTTGCCCTGATTTTCGTCTTTGCGCTAAAAACAGGCAATGGAAACCCTATTGAGTGGACTGTCTGGATCCATGCCATTGTTGGTGTTCTCTGGATCGGGTTACTATACTACTTTAACTTTGTTCAGGTTCCAGGTGTTGGTCAGGCACTTGCCGAAGCCGACAATGGTGGCCCAGGTGCGGCTGCTATCAACAAATATATAGCTCCACGTGCTTTGTTATGGTTCCGCTGGGCAGCTCTTGCTACATGGGTAACCGGTGCTGCTGCTCTGTGGAAATACGGCGTACTAACTGATGCTTTCATGCTGAAAGAAAATGCTATTGTAATAGGTGTTGGTGCATGGCTAGGTACAATCATGCTATTTAACGTATGGGTTTTAATCTGGCCAAACCAGAAAAAAATCCTGGGTATGGTTGAATCAACACCTGAAGCCATCGCCAAGGGTAAAGTTGTTGCATTGATGGCTTCACGTATCAATACTGTTTTATCTATTCCAATGCTACTAGCCATGACTGCAAGTTCATTTCACAATGGTGGCATGCCTCTATAAACAAGCTAGACAGTTACACAAAAAACCCGGCTATCTAGCCGGGTTTTTCTATTTCGGACAATCAAAAAAATAGTGAAAAACAAGGCAAATAGTTGTTATTAACGAGTTTTATCGTTAATATTATTACCTAATTGATATCGGCAGCTCTTTTGGGGCTGCCTTTTTCGTTTCAAGAGTTCTATAGACTATGAATAATACATTGATGCAAACATACAGCCCACAATCGGTCACTTTTGAAAAAGGTGAAGGCATTTTTCTGTGGGATGAAAATGGAAAACAATATCTCGATGCACTGAGTGGAATAGCCGTTTGTGGATTAGGCCATGCTCACCCGGCTATTGCTGAAGTTATTGCTGATCAAGCAAAGACATTAATCCATACTTCAAATTTATACCAGATAAAGCATCAACAAGACCTCGCGGATCGTTTATGCGAAGTCAGTAAAATGGACAAGGTTTTCTTCTCCAATTCAGGCGCGGAAGCAAATGAAGCTGCAATAAAACTAGCTCGATTATATGGCCACCAAAATGACATTGATTTACCTGAAATAATTGTCATGGAGGGCAGCTTTCATGGGCGCACACTTGCCACATTAACCGCCACCGGCAACAGAAAAGTGCAGGCTGGATTTGAACCTTTAGTTCAAGGTTTCGTACGTGCACCTTATAACGATCTTGAAGCACTTAAAAATATTGCCCAGAACTCTGACAACGTTGTCGCTATTCTTGTAGAACCTGTTCAAGGCGAAGGTGGAATCCAGATACCGGATAAAGATTACCTGAATGGTATCAGAGAGATCTGCAATGAAAATAATTGGCTCATGATGCTGGATGAGATACAGACAGGCATGTGTAGAAGTGGTCAATGGTTTGCATTTCAGCATAACAATATCCAACCGGACGTTATGACACTCGCTAAAGCACTTGGGAACGGTGTACCGATTGGTGCTTGCCTTGCACAAGGAAAAGCTGCAACCGTTTTTCAACCTGGCACACATGGCTCAACTTATGGTGGCAACCCCTTGGTTTGTCGTGTTGCTAAAACGGTTATCAACACGCTAACTGAAAATGATTCTGCAGCTCATGCTCACCAACTTGGAAATTACATTATCAATGGTTTCAATAAAACCTTAAAAGACATAGAAGGTATCAGAGATATTAGAGGCATGGGCTTATTATTAGCCATTGAACTTGATAAACCTTGTGCCGAACTAGTCTCTATCGCACTTGAGCAAGGCCTGTTAATTAACGTAACAGCAGAAAGTGTAATTAGACTTTTACCACCTTTAATTATGAACGAAGAACAAGCTAATGAGCTTATTACAAATCTTAGTGATATTATTCGTTCATTCCTTTCCAAATAAATAAACAAGCAGGCTCTATCATGTCGGTACGTCACTTTCTTACATTAATGGACTGTTCTCCAGAAGAATTGCATTCTATTATTCAGCGCGCTATTGAACTGAAAGCTATGCATAAAAATGGTGTTATTCATGAACCATTGAAAAACAAAATGCTAGGCATGGTGTTCGAGAAATCATCAACACGTACACGCGTTTCATTTGAAACGGCCATGACTCACTTTGGCGGAGGCGCTATCTTTCTTTCCCCAAGAGACACTCAACTTGGTCGCGGCGAACCAATAGAAGATAGCGCGCGTGTTTTATCCAGCATGTTAGATGTCATTATGATCCGAACTTTCGACCATGACACAATAAAACAATTTGCCAAGTATTCATCTGTACCTGTTATTAACGCACTCACAGACCTGACACATCCCTGCCAGTTACTGGCTGACATTCAAACTTATATTGAACATCGCGGCAGTATACAAGGTAAAACTGTAAGCTGGATTGGCGATGGGAATAACATGTGCCATTCTTATATTAATGCAGCAAAACAGTTCGATTTTAAATTGAAAATTGCCTGCCCTGAAGGTTATGACCCAGACGAGGCCATATTAAATTCAGCCAGGGATCGCGTAGAGATTTTTAGAAAACCACATCAGGCTGCTGAGCACTCTGACTTAATCGTTACCGATGTCTGGACAAGCATGGGGCAGGAAGAAGAACAAACTAAACGTGAAGCTGCATTTAATGGATACATTGTAACCAAAGACATGATGTCACTCGCTAATAAAGATGCCTTATTCATGCATTGCCTTCCAGCACACCGAGGAGAAGAAGTTAGCGCAGAAGTTATTGATGGTGAACAAAGTGTCGTCTGGGATGAAGCAGAAAATCGACTACATGCTCAAAAAGCCTTATTGGAATTCTTACTGGCAGGTTATTAACCTAAATGTATTCATTACTATCCATCGATAATATTGAATGCCGCTACCGAGGCGTAACGGTCGTTCATAACTTGTCGTTTGATATCCCCAAAGGAAGTATCGTTGGTCTTCTTGGTCCTAGCGGCTGCGGTAAAACAACCGTACTGCGTGCAATTGCAGGTTTCGAACCATTACATCATGGCGAAATAAAATTAGCCGGCTCTATCATTTCCAAAGCAGGTTATACGCTAGCACCTGAAAGAAGAAAATTAGGTATGGTGTTTCAGGATTACGCTTTATTTCCACATTTGAACATCATAGACAACATCTGTTTTGGTCTGAAAAAATTATCAGCATCAGAAAAAAATACTATCAGCCATGAATTGCTAGAATTGGTTGGCATGAGCGGCATGGGTAAACGTTTCCCACATGAATTATCAGGCGGACAACAACAACGTGTCGCGCTTGCTCGCGCATTAGCCCCACACCCAGACATCATCCTTATGGACGAACCTTTTTCCAATCTGGATGTGGAATTACGCGAGC
>Ga0316204_10007498_pt1 | contig 15877 bp, 9 predicted proteins | sample 6monrhotite_MG_2_FD_205661 | JGI IMG/M metagenome (GOLD analysis project Ga0316204, IMG submission 205661) | Microbial mat bacterial communities from mineral coupon in-situ incubated in ocean water Damariscotta River, Maine, United States -... | ecosystem: Environmental > Aquatic > Marine >... | reverse complement strand
GGTGACGGTGGCGGTCCTGGCGGCGGCCTGCCCGGCGACGGCGGCGGTCCCGGCGGCGGTCCTGGCGGCCCCGGCGGTCCCGGCGGCGGCCCCGGCGGTCCCGGCGGCGGTCTGCCCGGCGACGGCGGCGGCCCCGGCGGCGGCCTCCCCGGCGGTGACACCGGCGACACCGGCGGCTTCACGTTCACATCCGCCGATGTCCAGTCGATCCTGGACGACAACTGCAGCGGCTGCCACATCGGCGGCGGCTCGTCGGGCGGGCTGACCCTGGATGACGTCAACGACTCGGTGAACGACCCCTCGGATGACATCCCGTCCATGGACCGCATCGAGCCCGGCGACGCTGACAACAGCTACATCTGGTTGAAGCTGAACAACACCCACACCGCCGCCGGCGGCTCGGGGGGCGATATGCCCCCCTCGGGTGCCCTGGCCAGCGACGATCTGAGCGTCATCGAGACCTGGATTGAAGAGGGCGCGCCGGAGTAGTCAGAGAGTCGGCTCCGCAGAATTTACATTTTCCTGAACCGCCGCCTTTTATCGGGTGGCGGTTCCTTTTTTTGAGGCTGGAGATTGATCCTTTTCTCTACTCGGGGACTATTGAAGGTAGGGCCTTGATCCGACCGCCCACCTCATCGGGGAACACGTATGCGCCGCCAGTATCTGTCACTCGCTCTCCTGCCGCTCTTCATCGCTGGGTGCGCCCCATCGTCCACGCAGGACTTTGGCGCTGAGCTGCACAACCTGACGCCGACTGCTGAAGAGTCGGAGTTCATGGCGCACGTCAGCGCCGAAGCGGACACCAACCGGGAGGGCCTGTGTGTCAGCCTCGGTGTCGCCGAGGTGACCGCCCGCGGTCAGATCGGCGAGGTGACCCAGACCGCCATCGTGCTGAACAACCGCTGCGCCGCCACCGACATCCCCGTGCGCGCCTTCGAGTTCATCGACGTGGACGGCGCCTTCGAGATCGCCAGCGACGTGCCCTCGCTGATCCCCGCGGGTGAGTCCGTCGAGATCCTGGTCGACTTCGAGGCCCACTCCGACATCATCCACCTCGCCGAGTTCCGGCTGCTGCTCGAGGACACGCAGAGCCCCGTGCAGATCGCCGAGCTGTACGGCCTCGTCGGCTCCAGCACCGATCGCTCGGGCGACCCGCCCGACGCGTCGACCGGCGGCGGCGCCTTCACCACGAACACCGGTGACGTGACCGTGATGGACGGCTCGTCCAGCTCGGATCCCGAGGACGACCCGCTGACCTACCGATGGACCTGGAACTCGCTGCCCGAGACCTCCGCCATCACCGACGCCGACATCGTCGACGCCGAGGACGTCACCGCTGAGTTCACCCCCGACGTGGACGGCGACTACCGGGTGCGCCTGGTGGTCTCCGACGGCACCTCCACCGACAAGACCTTCGCGATCTGGTCCGCCAGCTCAGCGGGCGAAGAGAACACCGCGCCCACCGCGGTCGCCGGTGACTCCCTCTTCGTGACCACCGGCGCCGTCGCGAGCCTGGACGGCTCCGCCAGCTCGGACCCCGAGGGCGACACGCTGAGCTACGCCTGGACGCTGACGAGCCCCGCGACCGGCTCGGCGCTGACCTCCGACGACCTCGTCGACGCCGACACCGCCAACATGACCTTCACCCCGGATGTGGCCGGCTACTACATCGTGAAGCTCCAGGTCAACGATGGCCTCTTCGCCGACGCGGACTTCGTGACGGTCTTCGCCTCCGACAACTCGGCCCCCGTGCCGCTCGCCGGCGACGATCAGCTCATCCTCCTCGGTGAGACGGCCGGTCTGGACGGCAGCGCCAGCTACGACGTCGACGGCGACACCATCAACTACAGCTGGGTGCTGCGGGACTTCCCCGCCGGCTCCGCCCTCACCTCGGCCGACATCGTCGACAACGATCAGGCGGTCGCCTCCTTCACCCCGGACGTCGCCGGTCGCTACCGGGTCCGCCTGCTGGTGGATGACGGCACCGAGAGCGACGGCACCTCCGTCATCATCGACGTCGAGGATCCGGTCGATCCCTGCTTCGACGACGAGTACACCTTCGAAGAGGCCGCCGAGTGCGCGGACGTCTGGGACTGGAACGACTGGTGGAACTGGCTGCGCGAGGTGCTGGGCTTCTGAGGCCAGGCTCGACTGATCAGCTCCGCGTGCCGGGGGCTTCCCAGTAGCTGGCGAAGCCCTCCGACAGCTCCCCGGTGAGGTAGCGGGTACCCCGGGGATCCTTGCGGGTCCGGTTGCGCAGGTAGCTGTTGATCACCTTGCCCGACTCGTCCTGGTGAAGGTCGGGGCGGTCGAGGTTCATCATGAGGCGGGTCACCCCGCTGCCGCCCTTGTGGACCATATGAATGGTCCCGTCCTCGTCGACCGAGGTGACGATGGCGACGTGGGTGATGTCATCGTCCAGCCGGCCGTTGCCGTTGCGATCGTAGGTGTTCTCAAAGAAGGCGACGTCGCCAGGGGCGGGGCGCTGCTTGTCCAGGACGCCGAGCGTCTTCGCCTCCTCGAACATGGAGACGCTGCTGCCCTTCACCGAGAACCCCGCGCGGGCGTGGGCGGCCTCGATGAAGCCGGAGCAGTCCCAGCGGTACAGATCGCCGCCGTGGGTGAGCCGACCCTTGCCCAGGTAGTGCTCCGCGGCGTCGGCCACGGGCGCGCCGGGATCGTCAGCGCGCTTGACCCGGGCCACCTCAGCCTCGGGCTCCGGCTCCCGGTAGTCCGGGGGCGGCGGGAGCGCGCCGATAGCTCCAACGGGGCCGGGGTAGCGGATACCGGCGCAGCCGGAGGTGATGAGTAGAAGCAGTATGGCTCTCATTCGACGCATCATAGCGGGTCTTGACGCGACAAGTGAAATGGTTTGACCCGGGGATCGGGGCCCGCTACGGTCGCGTGATGGAAAACAAGACGGGCTTCCTCGATCTCTGGTCCGGCGTCGGGCTGGTCCTGGCCAACATGATCGGCGCCGGCGTGCTGGTGAGCACGGGCTTCATGGCCCAGTCCCTGGAGGCCGGCCCCATCCTCTGGGCGTGGGTCTTCGGCCTGGCGCTCGCGCTGCTGGGCTGCCACGCCTACGGCGCCGTCGCGGCGGTGAGCGGTAAGTCCGGCGGCGAGTACCAGTACCTGAAGAGCTACATGCACCCCTACCTGGGCTACCTCGCCGGGTGGGGCTCCCTGCTGCTGGGCTTCTCCGCGCCCATCGCCGTGGACGCGCTGGCGATCGGCGCCTACGCCAACACCTTCATGGATGGCGAGGGGCTGAACCCCCGAATCCTGGGCACCGTCACCGTCATCGCGCTGACGGGCGTGCACGCGCTGAACGTGCGGTCCTCCAAGTGGAGCCAGAACGCCCTGGTGATGGTCAAGGTGGTGTTGATCCTGGGCTTCATCGGCTTGGGTCTGTCGCTGGGCAGCAACGCCTGGCCGCCGGAGTGGGTGCCGCCGAGCGGCGCCGCCGAGAGCTTCCCCTACAAGGACATCTTCCTCCAGCAGTTCTGGATCGCCTTCGCCTTCGCGGGCTGGAACGCGGCCATCTACGCCGCCGGCGAGTTCAAGAACCCCAAGCGCGACGTGCCCCGGGCCATGCTCATCGGCTGCACCATCGTGGGCCTGCTGTACCTCGTGGTGAACTGGGTCTTCGTGACCAACCTGACGCCGGAGATGGCGACGGTGGTGTTCTCCTACGACGACACCAAGATCACCCTGGGCCACGCGGTCATGGAGAGCCTCTGGGAGCACGGCGGCACCTTCATGTCCGGCTTCGTGCTGCTGGCCTTCGTCTCCGCGATCAGCGCGATGACGCTGGTGGGCCCCCGGGTCTACGCCGAGATGGCCCGCGACGGCTTCCTGCCGAAGTTCTTCGCCATCGAGGACGGCCGCCCGCCGGTCGGCAGCCTCATCCTGCAGGGCGCGGTGGCGCTGGCGATGGTCTGGACCCACAGCATCCTGGAGGCCGTGCAGGCCGCGGGGCTCGTCATCCTGTTGTTCTCCGGGCTGACCGCCCTGAGCCTCTTCAACATCAAGCGCCGCGCCGACCTCCCGGATCCGCCGCCGCTGGCGCTGGTCACAGGTGGGCTCTACGGACTGGTGGCCTTCAGCCTCATCGCCGTCGGCGCCATGAACTTCGGCCAGCTCCGTTACGAGGTCGGGGGCCTCGTCGTCGTCGCCACCATCGCCTTCTTCGTCACGAAGGTCTTCAAGAAGGACACCTGACAGCAGGTCACTCGACTGCGATCTTCCTCGCCTCCTCGATGACGGACCACTCCGGCTGCTCGCGCAGGGGAGTGAACCGGGGCTGGATGTTGATGGCGTCGGCCAGAATCGTCGGGGTGGGGGAGAGCGCGAGCGCCCGCGTCAGGTTCGCCATCGCGAGCTCGGGCTGCTGTCGCGCAAGCGCAATGAGCGCGTACTCCTGGAGGGCGTCGGATTGAAGCTGAAGGGTCTCGGTCTCCAACCCGGGGTGAGGCCCGGCCTCACGCCATGTCTCCAGGTTCTCCAGGACCAGGGTCAGATCCTGATGGGCCAACACTGAGCGGCCGGACTGCCTCCAGGCCGCACCGCGTCGCAGGAGCAGGCGCTGCTGAATCAAGAACGCCTCGGGGGTGGGGGGCTGGTGAGAGCGGAGCCCCGTGAGGTGGTTTGTGAGGTAGTCGAGCGCGTACTCCTCCTCCGCATGCATGTTCAGGATCGGCATGAGGTTGGACCAGAAGTGGGCGAAGTAGTCGGGGCCGAGCGCCGCCCGAAGCGGGGCCTCAAAGCGATCGAGTCCGGTCTGGAAGAGCCTCCGGGTGTAGCCGCCCAGCGTCGGATCCTCCGCCAGAGCGCTGATGAGAAGCCGATCGGCCTCTTCGCTCCGCCCCAGCTCCTCCAGCGCCGCGGCGCGGGCCACGACTGAGGGGACGTCGCTCGCGTCGCTCAGGATCTCCAAGGCCCGATCGGGGTGGTGGGAGGCGAGCTGGTGGTGTGCGGTGAGCAGGCGGGGGTGCTCGGGAGCTTGCAGCTGAAGGCCCTGAAGCCTGACCTCTCGTAGCACCACCTCGTTGACCCCCGCCTGCAGGGTCGGCTGGCTGATGGTCAGGCGGAGCGGGCCTGGTGTCGGGGGCTCGGTGATGGGGATGACCATGCGGCGCTCGATGTCATCGCCGGAGAGTCCGCAGCTCCCCAGGCCCTCGGAGGCGTTCAGCTCCAGCCGCAGGGTGAGGGTCTCGCCGAGGTGTTCGATGAGAGGCGCTTTGTGGAGCTGCGAGTGCATGGCTGTACAGCGCGCTTCAAACATCACCACATTCCCGCCGCCGTTGCTCTCCAGCCCGAGGTAGACCTCGCCCCCGTCATTCTGCAGCGACAGTCGCCACTTACTGGACCAGTCCATCCGCTTGAGATCGAGCACGACCTCGACGCTGGCGTAGTCCCCATTCCAGCTCAGCGGGAGCGCCAGCGACTCTCCGATCTGGCTGACGGTGTGGCGCATCCCGCCCAGCTCCGGTGCCCAGCGCGTCCCCGTCGGGCTCTGGAGCTGGAGGCCCGCGGGCAACTCCTCGCCGAGCCGCAGAGTGAGCACATCCTCGGCCAGCAATGAGACGAGCTGAGCGTGTCGTCTCCACAGCGCTGCATCATCGCCGCCCAACCGGATGAGGCGCTCCAGAACAACGAGCTCTTTGTTGGGGCGGAGATCGCCCGCATAGCAACGGCGCGCGGCATGTAGCGCGGCGGGGGCCAGCGAGATGCCCGCGTCGGCGGCGCGCTCATAGTAGTGGCCGGCGGTGGTGAGGGTCAGCGCGCTCTCCGGGGAGGACTCGGCGAGCTGGCCGGCGCGGTAGAGCGCCAGCGCCTCCACCGGTGTGCCCACGGCGAGCCGCGCCAACACCTCCAGGCGCTCGATGGCGATCGAGGCCTGACCCATGGCGTAGAGATCCTCCGCCCGCCGCCAGGCCTCGCGCAGAGCGCCCTCGACCTGAGCGGGCGGGGGCACCGCGGCCGACTCCGGTGCAGCCTCCAAGGGAGGGAGCACGTCCTCTCCCGCGCCAAGTACCCAGATACGCTGCTCGCCGTCCGCGGTGAGGACCACCAGCTCAGCCTGGGGATCGCCGTCGACCTCCACAAACGCCAGCGCGGTGAGCCCGCCGATGGTCAGCTCCGTGAACTCGCCGCTGGCGTGATGGTGGTAGAGGGTGGTCCAGGTCTCCAGGCGGCTCCAGACCACATCCTCAAAGCCGTCTCCGTCGATATCTCCGGCCTCGAACAACGACAGCCTCCCCCAGCCGAGATTGTTCGCTCGCCCCCACCAGATCCGCTGGGTGTTGACCAGCGGGGAGAAGGAGACGCGCTCCAGGCGCTCGTCGCGCAGCGCCAGTGAGTAGACCCCGCGAGGAGCCATCGGCGCGTTCGGGCCGAAGACCCGCTGATTGCGGGGGAGCGTTGTGTCGTGAATCTGCGTCGTGAGGATGAAGGGGCCGTTCGGGCTTTCGGCGACCGCCATGTTCTCCAGCCTGCCCAGCTTGTCCCGGGTGATGAGGTGGAGTGCGCCATCCGCGCCACGCCTGAGGATGCGGACGTCGTAGCCGCCCCAGTCCGAGGTGGTGAGCACAAGCTCCAGCTGGCCATCGCCATCGAGATCGAGCGCCTTCAGGGCGCGAATCTCCGAGTCGATGTCATTGAGCGAGGTGTCGGCGGGGACGAGCGTCCATCCGTCCGTACCCTGTACGATCTCCTCCAGGCGCCGGTTGTGCGCGAGGTAGACCTCCGCCTCGCCATCCCCATCGAGATCGGCCCTCAGTGACGCAAAGTGGTTGAAGTCAGGCACGGTGATCTGTGGGACGAGGACGCCGTCTTCCAGTGCCAGCACGGTCAGCCGGGTCTCGTCGGGATGACTGCCATCGATACCCTCGCGCGACAGGAGCAGGGGTGTGCCATCTGGGGCCTGGAGCCCCCGGGGATAGCGGGTGGTTGGAGCGGGTACCTCTCCAAGCGCTGGCAGGTGGCGCTGGCTGGGATCGACGAGCTGAAGCGTGTCCTTGCCCAGTGTGTGGAGGGCCAGCTCCTGCTGGCCGTCACCATCAGTATCCCAGAGGAAGGCATCGGAGGCTGTCCAGGGGGTCCGGGTTGCACCGGAGAGCTGGCTCAGGAGCGCCGCGCTGTCATCTGGAGAGGAGGACAACGCGCCCTCCAGATCCCGCGCACTCAGCGCGAGATCGCGAGCCAACCGCGCAAAGGCTGGCAGCTGTATCGCCTCTGGTGAGCGGCGCCTCAGAGTGCTGATGAGTGTGCGAAGTTCGGCCCAGCGGTGAGCGTCACGCAGGCTCTGTCCCAGGCCCAACAACGCCCGGCGCTGCGTGGTTGGGGTCTCCGCCAGCGCGTATCCGGTGGCGTAGGCTGTTCGGCTCGGCGCTCCCTCCCCTCTGGCGCGCAGGGCCTCCGCGTGCTCCAGCCACACCAGCGCCAGCGCGCGGGTCTCGTGGTTGTTGGGATAGTCAACGAACGTCTGGAACAGCGCGTCGGCTTCGGCGAGCTCGCCGCTGGCATAGAGCGCTTCGATGCGGTCGTTCATCGCCAGCCGTCGATGTTCGGCTTCGGCTTCCCGGGTCGACTCCTCCCGCGCCACCCCCCAGGAACTCCAGGCGTCGCCCATCACCGTGCTGACGCCGCTGATGGCCACGACCAGTCCCGCCATGACCAGCGGCGTCCGCTGCCGACGGGCCCAGGCACGCCCCAGCCGGAGCATCGACGGGGACGCGGCCAGGACCGGTTCGTCATCCAGGTACCGCTGCAGGTCAGCGAGCATGGCCACGGTGTCGGGGTACCGATTCGTCGGCGACTTCTCCAGGGCGCGGAGCGCGATCGCCGCGAGGTCGGCGGGAGCTCCGCGTGGTGGCTGCGGCTCCTCCGTGAGGATCCGGCTCAAGGTCTGGACCAGGTTGCCGCTGTTGAACGGCGGCTGTCCGGTGAGCATCTCGTAGAGCAGGACGCCCAGCGCGTATTGATCGGTGTGGGCCCCCACGGCGTTCAGATCGCCCCGGGCCTGCTCCGGGGCCATATAGGTCGGGGTGCCGATGACCTGACCGCCTCGCGTGAGGTCATCTCCCAGCGCGCGTTGAGAGTGAGCTCGGAGCGCCTTCACGAGCCCGAAGTCTGTCAGCATAGGTCGAACGCCATCCTCCAACAGGATGTTCGCCGGCTTGATGTCACGATGCACAAGCCCCAGCTCATGAGCGTGCGCGAGCCCGTGCCCGATCGTCAGGGCGATGCTCGCTGCGGTGTGTGGGGGCAGCGGGCCGTCCGCGAGTCGCTGCTGTAACGAAGGACCGTTGATGAACTGCATGGTAAAGAAGACCCGGCCTTCAACCTCGCCGCTGTCGTATACCCTTACAATAGAAGGATGATTCAGCAGCGCGACCGCCTTCGCCTCGCGGAGGAAGCGGGTTCGCTCCGTGTCCGCGGCGTAGTCCCCGGCCAGCAGAACCTTCAGGGCGACCTCGCGCCCCAGGCGTGTATCGCGTGCCCGGTAGACGACCCCCATGCCTCCGCGGCCCAGCTCATCCAGCAGCTCGTAACGCTCGACCTGCTCCGGTCCGGTCCGTTGTTGGACAGTCGTGTGTGCGGAGACCTCCCAGGTCGGGGGGGCTGGAGGCTCTTCGAGGCAGAGCGTCTGGAGAGGGGAGGGGGGGGAGCCGGGGGGAGCGATACGCCAGGGGGAGAGCGCTTCCGCCACATCGGACATCGCCGGACGATCTGCGGGCTCGGGGGCCGTCATGGCCTGGAGCAGCACGCCGAGGCTTCGCGGGAGTGACGTCGGCGGGGCCAGGGGAGCGCGCTTCAGTCCGGCCAGCGCCATGAAGCTGGTCGGGGGGAAGGCCGCGCGGCCTTCGCAGAGCTCAAGGAGGAGCACACCACAAGCATAGACGTCCGAAGCCGCCCAGGTGCTGGCGTCATCGAAGCCTTCGGAGAACCACTCCAGGGGCGCGTAGTGTGGGGTCGCCGGGCTGCGGACCCCGGAGGTGGTCAGGCGGGTGAGATCCGCGACAGCGGCGACCCCGAAGTCGAGCAGCGAGAGGCCGCCGGCGCTGCTGAGGATGGCGTTGTCTGGTTTGACGTCCCGGTGGTAGATGCCCGCGTCGTGCGCTGCGGTCAGCGCGTCGGTGAGCTGCCAGACGATGTGGAGTGCCCAGTCCTGCGGTAACGCTGGTTGTGTGAGGTAGGCCCGCAGCGGTCGCCCTTCGAGCAGCTCAAGGATCAGCCAGAGCTCACTCCCGTCCTGGTGTAGCTCCCGTACATCAACGATCGATGGGTGCTGGAGGCGCTCCAGCACCGCGGCTTCGCGCCGGAGGCGGGTGACGGCGTCCGGTGTGGGGGTCACGAGGCGCTTGAGGGCGGCGCGCTCTTCGGGATTTTTCACATGATGGCATGCGTAGACCTCTCCAACGGTTCCCTGCCCGAGGAGGGCATCAAGAACCCAATCCTGGATGCGGACTCCAGACTCCAACGGCATGTAGACGCACCACTCCCACAAAACAACAGCGTAGTCCCGGACCTCCACAGGGTTCTTGTTTGTGACCCGCTTTTCAAGACAGGGCTCGGGACGGCGGGCAGAAATTCTGCGTTGTGGGACTATACTTGTTGTATGGGAAGCCTTTTCGAGGTCGAGAGCGGTCGTCGCTTTCCGCTCGCCGCTCGTACCGTGATTGGCCGGTCGGGAACCTGTACGGTCTGTATCAACCAACTCTCCGTCTCTGGCGAACATGCGCGCCTGGCCTGGATGGGGGGGCGCTGGGTCATTCGTGACCTCGGCAGTCGGAATGGGACACAGCTCGCCGGGCGACGCCTCCAGACTGGTGAGGACTACCCCTTATCCGTGGGCGACGCGCTGATCTTCGGTGCCTGCTCGGGCTGGACTTTTGAGGACGATGCGCCGCCGCTCGCCGTCGCGAGGCCCTTGAGCGGCGGCTCGGATCGTCTGGCGGTTGGGGGGCTGCTCGCGCTCCCGAGTGATGATGAGCCCGTAGCGGTGATCTACCAGAGTACAGACAGCGACTGGGTCATCGAGCTGGATGGCAGCTCGCGCTCGGTCAGGGATCGGGAGTTCATTCAGGTCGGCGAGCAGGCGTGGCAGCTGCTGTTGCCGCTACACCTCGCTCGAACGACGGAGCCCGGAAGCGGGCCGGAGCTTCGATTTCAGGTCAGCCTGGATGAGGAGCATGTCGTCGTCGTCGCGATCGAGAATGAGGTGCGCTTCGAGCTCGGGGCGCGGGCGCACAACTACCTGCTGTTGACGCTGGCGAGGCAGCGCCTCTCCGACCGGGCGGCCGGATTGCCGGAGGCGGAGCGGGGGTGGATGCATCGGGATGTGCTGATTCGTGGCCTTCGGTTGGAGCCCGGCCACCTGAATCTGCTGGTACATCGCGCTCGGACGGCCTTCGTCCAGGCGGGGCTGACGGGCGGGGGAGGGCTGCTTGAGCGGCGGATAAATAGTGGGCATATACGGCTCTCAACCAAGAGAATTCAGGTCTTGAAATAGTCTGAAATATGCGTACTCTATCCACGCGTCTACTGTGTGTTCAGCCTTGGGAGGTTGAATGCAGAGTGTTGAAGAGAGGCCCGAACTTCGCGCGCTTCAAAAGCGCCTCTACCGACTGACCATCCAGGATCAGCTGCTGTCCAGGCGGCCTTCCGCGGCGGGACCGCGTTACGCCCGGCGGGCGCAGACTGTGGACGCGCTCTGGGAGAGCGCGCCGTTTCCAGAGCACCAGGACGCGATGCCGGTGCCGTCGTTCGAGGCCGGCTCGATCGACTACGCGACCTTCGTGGAGGCCACCGGCGGCTACCGGGGGCCGGTCGTCATCCGCGGCTTCGGAGCCGAGACCGCCGCTGTACGGGCCTGGACCCCCGGATCCCTCGTTGAGCGTCTCGGGGACGCCCTCTGCACGGTCGTAGAGATGGACGAGGTCGCCATGACACAGCCGCACTCCAGCGGCCGCATCCTTCACCAGATGCCCTTCTCGGAGTTCATTCATCGCATGGAGGACGAGCCGCTCTACCTTCACAACAGCACCGAGTTCGTCCAGCAGTGCCCCGAGCTGATGGAGGAGCTCTCACTACAGAGCATCAACGCGGCCTTCACCGACCCGAGCTCCACCTGGGACGAGCTGTTCTCCACCAACCTCTTCATCGGCGGCGAGAGGGTCTTCAGCAACCTGCACTGCGCCCCAGGGGGCAACTTCTTCTTGCAGATTGCCGGCGGGAAGCGCTGGACCCTCGTGGCGCCCGAGCTCTCGCCCTACCTCTTTCCGATCCTCTCCCGGCCCTTCAACCACTGCCTGTCGGTGTACGGCAGCTACCGCAAGCACGCCCACGCCAAGGAGGACTGCGCGCTCTTCCGGTTGCCGCGCTTTACCGTGGACCTCGCCCCCGGTGACCTGCTCTACAACCCGCCGTGGTGGTGGCATGAGGTGGAGAACACCGGCGCGACCATCGGCTGCGCCATCCGGCATCTCCCGAGTCCGCTGTCGGCATCCCCGACCTGGCAGAACCATCCGCTGTTCTCCGCGCTCTCGGTCTACCCACAGCTCTGGGCTCTCTCGGCTTGGAACTACCTGCGGCATCAGGTCCGCGGCGATGGGGGCTCCATGCGTGCCTTCATCAACCCCCGCCTCGCCAGCGAGTTGAACCGGGCCCGCAGCCGGTAGCGACCGCGTCTTAGCCGCCAACCACAACCGGGGTATCCGCCCCGAAGGGGAGAGCTGTGTCTGCCTTCACCACCTCGATCATCGAGCCGTCCGCGCTCACGCCCGCCGAGCGGGCGGCCTTCACCGACGAGCTCTTCGCGTCGCACCAGCGGATCTTCACCGGCATCGACCGCGCCGAGTTCGCCGCCTACGTCGTGGACTCTCCGGCTGCCCTCACCCGCATCCACGTGCTCCGGGATCTCGAGGGGACCATCCGCGGCTACACGGCGTTCCACCGCTTCCACCGGGAGCGGGCCGGGGCGCCCACCCTCATCGTCCGCCTGGAGTCCGGCTATGAGAGCGAGTACCGCCGCCGCAACGTGCAGGGGCCGTTCCTGATAGCGGAGGTGTTGAAGCTCTGTCTGGGGTTCCCCAGGCTCCCAAAGTACATCCTCGGCAGCTTCGTTCACCCCTCGGCCTATGTGGCGCTGCGGCGACACACCCGGGAGATCTGGCCGCGCCAGGACCGCGAGACGCCCTCCGACGTCCGGACGTTCATGTCCGAGCTGGCGCGCGACTTCTCGCTGGAGCCGGTCGACGAGCGGCCCGGCGTCTACCGTGTGGGCTGGGTGACCCGGGAGTCCAGGCGCGAGGGGAGGGTCTGGCGGCAGCGCATCGACGCGGACGCGAGCTACTTCGTGGAGCAGAACCCGGAGTACCGGACAGGGCAGGGGCTGCTCACGTTGATCCCGCTCCACCTGCGGGCGCTGATCCTCGGCGCGGGGATCTTCCTCCGCCGCAACCTCGGACGCTCGCAGCCGGTCCCTGCCCCACGCTCCGTGCAGAGCGCGTGAGAGCGGGCCCGCTGTCTGGTTCAGCCCTCGCCGCAGGCGTCGTACATGTGGGTGAGGAACTTGTCCCAGACCCGGGTGGGCCGCCAGACGTTGCCGAGGTCCTGAAACATGAGCGCGAAGGCCATGGCCTCGCCGCTCTCCGCGCACTCGACGATGCCCGACAGCGTCAGCACTCCCGAGACGCTGCCGGTCTTCACCCGGACCTGATCCTCCAGCGGGGTGTTCTGCATGCGTCGCCCGACCGTGCCGTCGCGTCCGTACACAGCCATGCTGGTCATGGCCTCGTACTTCCACGCCGGGTTGGAGTAGAGCGCCTGAAAGACCCCCGCGAGCTGCCGCGGGGTGATCCGGCCCTGGCGGGTCAGGCCCGAGCCGTTGTAGAACACCGCGCCGCTGGTGTCGATCCCGTACTTCTCCAGGGTCTGCCGCGTCAGCTCCTGGGCCCCCTCCGGGCTGCCATCACCCAGCGCCTCCGCCGCGGACACCCGCACCAGGGACTCGGCGATCTGGTTGGAGCTGTACTTGTTCATGTCTCCGATGAGCTGCCAGACCGGTCGGGATGAGGAGTAGGCGACCAGCTCGGTGTCCGAAGGCGTCGCTCCGGCCCGGACCGCACCCTCGACGGTCCCGCCCCAGCGCTCGTAGATCTCCACGAAGGTCGCGCCCGCGTAGGCGAGGGGATCGGCCACGTTGCGGTAGAAGCTGCGGGGCTGGCTGTTCAGCGAGACCCGCCCGGAGACCTCCAGCGTCGGACCGTTGGGGCCCTCGACGCGCATCACGCCGAGGGCCCGGCCGCCGCCCGCGGTCGTCACGGCCTTGTTGTTGATGTGGAAGTAGTCCGTGGGCATCTCCAGCGTGACCTTCGCGGGCTCCCCCGCGGTCTCCGCCGGGCCCACCTTCACGGACACCGAGTTGTAGTTGACCATCAGCGCGGACACCGGCGCCTCGTAGGCCGGGCCCATGTGCCCGTCGTCGCCGCCGGGCCAGCCCGGGATGCCGTCGATCTCCCCGAAGAGGGTCGCGTCGAGCACCACGTCGCCCTTGATGACGTCGATCCCAGCGCCCTTCACGTCCGTGACGAGCTTCCACCAGCGCTCGATGACGAGCTGCGGATCGCCGTCTCCGACGATGTAGAGATCGCCGTCCAGCACGCCGCCCGACAGCTCACCGCTGTAGCGGATCTCGGTCGTGCGGCTGTGGGCCGGCCCCAGGTTGTCCAGCGCGACCAGCGTGGTGACGGCCTTCTGGCAGGAGGCGGGGTTGATGGGGTTGTCCGCCTTGTAGCTCCACAGCTCCGCGCCGTCCGCGAGGTTCCAGACCACCGCGCCCACGTCGGCGGCGGCGATGGAGGAGTCCTTCATGGTGCGGTCGAGGTCGCGCTCCAGGTCGCTCAAGTCCAGTGCATGAGCGGGCATAAGCCCCGACAAGAGGAGGAGGGAGATCATCGTACTATTCCCGGGTCTACAGGGGCGTCGCGTCCCTGATGATAACTGGACATGTCAAGAGTATCTGTTAGCGTGGACGCGTTCCCGTGCTTTTTTGGAGTCGCTCGATGATCCGGAACACCTCAGCGGTCCTGGTCCTGTCTTCACTCCTCGCGCTCGGCGCCTGCAAGCAAGGCGCCCCCGAGCCCGCTGGTGAGCCCGATGTGGTCGAGGTCACCCCGGAGCCCGAGCCCGAACCGGAGCCCGAACCGGAGCCCGAGCCGGAGCCCCCGAAGGAGTGGAACACCCAGCTCACTCACTCGATTCGGCTGCTCGCCGGTCTCGATCTCCCCGAGGACTCCGAGCTCTACGCGCTGAGCCAGACCGACGCCTACAAGGCGATGAAGTCCGATGTGGACAGGGCCTGGACGACCTACGAGGAGAAGGACCGCAAGAACATCGAGGCCTGGCGGGCCGAGACGCTCGCGGAGATCCCCGCGCTGCCGGTGTTCTATCCCTTCTCGGGCCCGGACATGCTGAACGCCGTGACCTTCCTGCCCCAGGGCACGGAGTACATGATGTTCGGCCTGGAGCCGGTCGGCACGATCCCGCAGCTCACCGACGTGACCGATGCTCAGGTGATGGACGGCGCCCGCAAGACCAACGCGGCGCTGGTGAACATCCTGGGCATGAACTTCTTCCACACCAAGATCATGGCCGTGAACATCGGCTCCCACCCCTACAACGGCATCGCCGGGGTGATCTGCTGGTTCCTGGCCCGCACCGGCCACGATGTGCTGGACGCTCGCCACGTGATGCTGGCCGCGGACGGCTCGGTGGTCGATAAGCCTGATGCGCCGCCGGCTGATGCAGTGACCGGCGTCGAGGTCCACTTCCGCGTCACGGGGGAGACCTCGGACGACGCGGTGAAGGTGGTCCGCTACTTCCCCGGCGACATCTCCGACGACGGGCTGAGCCAGCGCCCGGGCCTCTCGGCCTTCATCCTGGGCAAGGGTGAGGTGGTGACCTTCCTGAAGGCGTCCAGCTACCTGATGTTCCGCAACAGCTTCGATGACGTGCGGAGCACGATCCTCGCGCGCAGCGTGGCGGTGATCGAGGGTGCCAGCGGCATCCCCTACCACTACTTCACGGAGACCGCCGAGTGGGATGCGCGCATCCACGGTATCTACACCGCGCCCATCCCGCTGTTTGAGGTTCGCTGCCAGCCGGATCTGGCGAAGGCGAGCGCGGCCTCTTCCAAGGGCGAGCTGCCGTTCAGCTTTGATTACACCCACTGGAAGTCGCATCTGCTCTACGCGGTGCGGCCCGAGGGGCGTGATCTGGAGGTTCCGACCTTTGACGCCTCCAGCGCGGTCGGCGAGTCGACCTACTGCGCCAACGGCCAGCTGGTGGTCGACGGGCGCTGACTCATCGCGGCCCCTGGCAGTATGGAGACGCTGAGGGGCCATGCGGGTGAGGCTGATAGCAATCCGTCGCGAAGGGGACGGATACCGCAGCGTCGGACACCGGTGGCAGCGTGAGCGTTGACACCGCCTGGCTCCTGGACATTGACTGAACGGTTCATCTCAGAGCGGGTGTTGCTGGCAACCTGTTGGCTAGGATGCCCACCACCGCGATCCCGTACCATTGCGGATCGCCGCGCCCCCGAGCCCGCACCTTCCGTCAGCACGCGCCGCAGGGCGCGCCAACTGCAGAGGCGTACCTCTGCGGATCATGTCGTGGTCTCACTGAGTCCCCATCTTCCGCCCGAACGCGCCGCACGGCGCGCGCCAACATCGAAGGGGTACCTTTGAGGAACGCGACGTCCCAGCGTTTCACGGTAGAGGGTGTTGCGACGTCAGATGCCTCGCCGCAAGGCGACATCAGGAGGCAAGACCTTGCGAACACGTGGACGGTTTTCGACGGAGCCCAG
>Ga0316204_10007497_pt1 | contig 15878 bp, 15 predicted proteins | sample 6monrhotite_MG_2_FD_205661 | JGI IMG/M metagenome (GOLD analysis project Ga0316204, IMG submission 205661) | Microbial mat bacterial communities from mineral coupon in-situ incubated in ocean water Damariscotta River, Maine, United States -... | ecosystem: Environmental > Aquatic > Marine >... | reverse complement strand
GATATGCTTTGAAAGAGGTTCTTTGTCAGAAAGGGCGTTAGCCAATCTTGATATGCTTTGAAAGAGGTTCTTTGTCAGAAAAGGCGCTAGCCAATCTTGATATGCTTTGAAAGAGGTTCTTTGTCAGAAAGGGCGTTAGCCAATCTTGATATGCTTTGAAAGAGGTTCTTTGTCAGAAAAGGCGCTAGCCAATCTTGATATGCTTTGAAAGAGGTTCTTTGTCAGGATGGGCGTTAGCCAATCCTGAACTGTTTTCAAAGCGGAGCCCGTTAGATACCACCTTACTTGAACTTCGCCCTGCGGATAAAAATCTATTAAATGAATCCATATCCGGAAACCTTACGGGATAAAGTGCTATTTTAGTGTACATATAACAAGTTGTAAACAATTTTGACCCATCCTGAAATATGTATACAAAAACCAATTAGCTATAAATTATTCGTTTTTAGATTTTATTGTCTCTTTTATTACCCATGTCATCTATCATAGCAATAAACCCTTCTCTATAATTACTACTTATGGGAACTTCCTTAGCGTCAATAACTACAGCGTGTTTTTTGACCGTTTCTATATGTTTTAAGCCTATAATATAGGATCGATGTATTCGTGTAAAATACTCTTTTGGAAGCAATTCTAAGACTTCAGATATTTTATAGCGAGCCAAAATAGGTCGTTTATCTGTATGGAAGGTCACATAATTGCCTTCACTTTCAACGTATTTTATATTTTGAATAAACAACTGATGAAATTCTGATCCACTTTTAATAAAAATTGTTTCATCAGAAATAGCAGGAGAAACTTCAGAACTTGATTTTGTTATTGTACTGTTTTTTTCCAAAAACTGTTTTGCTTTCATAACCGCTTGAAGCAATCTGTTAAATTCAATGGGTTTCAAAAGATAGTCGACTGCTTTAAGTTCATAACTTTCCAAAGCATATTCTGAATAAGCGGTAGTAAATATAATAAGTGGTGGATTTTGCAAAAATTTAGGAAAGCTAATCCCCGATAATTTAGGCATATTTATGTCTAAGAAGATAATATCAATTGTATGCCGTTGAAGATATTCAAGCGCATCCAATGGGTCTCTAAAAGTTTCCTTTAATACTACAAATGGAATGCTACTTAAATGAAACTTAAGTACATCAATAGCAGCGGGTTCATCATCTATTATAACACAGTTCATAAGTAATACTAATCAAGTTGGAGAATAAGAAAAGATATAAAATATCCATTTTCTTCTTTTGTTTCCAAAGTATGCGTATTTGGATATAGAATGGAGAGTCTCTTTTTTAAATTATCAAGTCCGAAACCTGAAGGCTCATCAACTACCCCATAAAAACTTTGATGTATGGTGTTGGTTACTTTAAAATATAACTTTTTTTGTTCCACCTTTAAAGAAATATCAATTATTGATTTTGTTTTAGGATCAATTCCGTGCTTAATTGCGTTTTCAACAAAAGGAATAAGTAACATAGGACTTATTTTAACAGCATTTACAGTTCCTTTAATAACAAAATTTATAGATACATCATCTTCTTCGGCAATTCGTAACTGATACACCTTAATGAAATTTTTAAGATGATGAATTTCTTTTTCGAGTGCTACTTTATCTTCATTCGTTTCATAAACCATATAGCGCATCAATTCTGCTAATTTTGCTATGCCATCTGCCAATTCGGGTACATTGTTTTTTAATGCCTTAGCATAAAAACTATTGAGCACATTGAACAAAAAGTGAGGATTTATTTGAGCCTTCAGAAAAGCCATTTCTGTAGTTAGTTTCTCTTCGTATAAAATGTGCTTTAGCTTTTCACTCTTAAACCAGGATTTAATTAAGGCATACGATAAACCTAGTAAGAGTATAAAAAAACTATTCATAGCATTATATCTCAAATAACTCAGATAAGACTCACTTTCAGTAGAGAAAAAACCAACTAACCAATAATAGTCAATAAAGCTTTCAAACAAATTAATGAGAACAAAAGCACTTATTAAAGTAATTATTAAATGTGGGATTTTTTTTAGACGTAAAAAACTAGGAACAATAAAAAAGGCGGTAGAATAAAATATAAGTTGGTTCATAAGAACTCCAAACAACACTGCAAGCCAAAATGGACCTTTACCATTCCTAAAATCAGCTATCGTATTTATATAATTTAAAATCAAAAAATACGCAGCTCCCCAAATAAAAATATGTATTGAAACTTCAAGATATTTTTTCATCACCCCTAATCTAAATATCAAAAATAGTTTTTTAAATTCCATTTTTACTGCTCTAGGGATAAACCAATCACTTTAAGTGACCATTCAAGTCATTCACGTGAAGTTTGCGTTATTTCATATAATAAGAAGCTTCTGTCACATTTAAAAGCCCAACAATCACATTCATTTTATTTTACAATATTAACCCACTACCATTGCTTCAAATTAATAATGAAACTTTAATATAATGAAGAAATCAATAGTAGTCATAATTGCATTAATCTTTGGATTTAATTCATTTGGTCAAACACGTTCCAATAAAGAATTAAAAAAAGACATCGATAAATTATTTGAAAGTTATGGGCATTACAATCGTTTTACAGGAAATGTATTAATCAGTAAAGGTGATAAAGTGATTTATCAAAAAAGCTTTGGATATGCCAACATAGAAAATAATAAAAAGAACACTAAAAAAACAATTTTTAGCATTGCCTCTGTAACCAAACCTTTAACAGCTGTTGGTATTATGACATTGGTTGACGCTGGAAAATTAACACTAGAAACCACGTTGAATACGTATTTCCCAAATTTTATTCCTGAATATTCTAAAAAAATCACCATTCGCCATTTATTAAACCATAGTTCTGGTATGCAAGCAAATATTGGTAGAAAAGACGATAATGGGAATGGTTTTATGCCAGGAAAAAATAAAATAACACCATATGAGCTTTTGGAGAAATTTAAAGACACCAAATTAAATTTTGAACCTGGAAAAGGGTATGAATATAATAATTTTGGATATACACTTCTTGCTTATATTATTGAAAAGGTAAGTAAAAAATCGTATGCAGATTATATGGACGAAGCGGTTTTTAAACCAGCCAACATGAAAAACACCACGGCAGATAGCAATAAATTTAAGAATAAAACAGCGTTTCCACATACTGGCTTGGGCTTCAATGAATTCGAATTATTTCGTAGCGAAAGCCATCATTCTCTAGTTATGGGAGCAGGTAACATTAGGTCAACTACGGGAGATTTATATAAATTTTTGAATGCCTTAGAAGATGGTAAATTGTTAAAACTTTCTTCTGTAGACAAACTATATAGTAATACACAAGAAATAGGTATTGAAAACTCTAAATATGGATTTGGATGGAAAATAGAGCATAAATGGGGAGAAAAGTGGAGAAATCATACAGGCTTGCTTCAAGGATACGCTGCTATCATCGGTTTATTGCCAGAAAGAGATATTAAAATTATCATCTTAACCAACGCAACTTCTACAGATTTAGAAAGTGAAAATCCTTTTCAAGGAAAAAGTCAGTTTGTTGATGGAGAAATAATTGATAATGTTGTTGCTATTTTACAAAACAAGAAGCCAGAACTACTCCCATTAGAAGTTAAGAACTCGCCTAAGAACTCTGCAGATTTCAGCAGAACCTATGCACTAGATAAAGAACATGCATTATCGTTTACTAAACAAGGCGATGCATACTCACTTTCAACAAAAAACAATGATTCTTGGTCTGTTTTCACATATCCGTTTTCAAAGAGTATTAAAGAGGAGAGTTCTTCTTTAAACGTTGCCTCATTTTTTGCAAATGCTTGGAGTACACAAAATTTTAAGGGTCTTTCTAAGCATGCTACTAAAGAAATGAATGGTCTTTTTGATACAGAAGAAGGAATCAATCAGTTAAAAGGAATTTGGGCTTCTTTTATAAAAAACGCTGGAGCATTTAAATCTTATAATATTTTTAAAACTGAAGGTTTAAAAAACAAGACGGTACATATTAGATTTCATTTCGAAAAAGATGACAAAGGAATTGTATTAGGAATTAATTCAGCAAATCTAATTCAGGGAATGTTTAAGGACAATAATGTTAAAACAAGTCATGTTACAGAAGTGACGTTAATCCCCGTTGGAGAAAATGTATTTTTTATCAATGGATTTCAAAATGGTGGCATGCAAGATTTAAAAATAACAGTATCGAATAAGGAATTAATCTTGACAGATGGTTCCATAAATTTTAAAGCTGAGCTTATAAACCCTTAGCAGAATAATAAAAGCCAGCAGCTAACAACGTAAAAAAGTAATAGCAACTAAGGCACTAACCTGAATCGCTATTTTATTTTAATCATGTAAATTGTTGAATGGTAAAATAGAGTGGTTGTAATCCATACTACTTTTATACAAACTGCTACCCAATATTAAAAAAATCACTCGAAATCGATGAGCAATAAAAAAACAACTATAGAGTCAATTCAAAAAATTATACTCACCCTCGGTCTAATTGGCTTGATAGCTAACAGTGCGTGGGCACAGAATGCTAACTTTTATTTTGTGGCAAGTCCCATTGCGGAAAATGTCTATAGCATCATTTCACCATCATTTGGTTTACCTACCCCTGAAAACAAAGGCTGGAATTCCAATAGTCACTTTGTTGTTACTGAAAAAGGTGTTCTGCTTTTTGATACTGGATCCTCTGAATTAATCGGCAACAAAATTAAAAGCGCCATTAAATCAGTCACTGATCAACCGGTTCGTTGGGTGATTAATTCGCACAGTCATGCGGATCATTGGCTAGGTAATGCGGCGTTTACCGATACGGGCGCTGAAATTATTGCAAGTAATCAAGCGCTGACAACAATGAAAGAGGATGGACAAGGAGCTGTGGAATTTTATTCTCGCGTGACTAAAGGTGCAATCGGCTCTACTCAACTTGTGTATCCAACTTTGTTATTGGCTCAAGAACAAAAACGTAATTTCGGGGGAGTAGATGTTGAATTCATTTTTTCTAATGATGGACATTCTCCAGGAGATGTTTTGATGTGGTTGCCGAAAAAGAAAATTATATTTGGTGGAGATGTATTAAGTTCTGATTGGATGCCGATTATTACGGACCATGGTAATGTTCCGAATTTAATTAACACCCTTTACGCCATAGCAAAGTTAAACCCCACTATTATCTTAACGGGACACGGTGGAGCAACCACGGTAAAGTCGGTAATACGAGATGCCGATTTATTATCAAGCATTTGGAAGCAAGTAAAAGCTGACTATGAAAATGACAAAAAATCTAATGAAACGCTGTTAAATGTTAGAGTTAAACTGGGGCCAAAATATAGACTCTTATATAAAGATTTCGTCTCGGAAATTGAGCGACATGTTAATCTAATGTATAAATTACAGCAGTAGAGGATTTTCTGTTAATATACAATATGAAAAAATAAAAACACATTGGATAACAACGTGTATGGCAAATTGCTGGTTCATCAGAGTTTATGCTCAAAAACTACTTTGAGTGAAAAACTGTTTACAACAAAACCTATAAACAATACGGGCTTCAGGCTAAAACGAAAGGTTTGCGTATTTTTATAAGGTCGCGAAATCTTTGGGATTTCGCTTTGATACAAAAAAGAAAAAACAAAACCAAAAGATTTCGCTATGTGCGTGGCGGAAAGCAAACGCTAGTTCGCTCCCGTACTGTTCATAGCCAGGACCGTTGTAGCCAATTAAAAATAGAAGACAAATTGATGACTTCAAATATAGATTTAAGTAAACTATTAAATTAAATCCCTTCTGCCAATTGCTGAAGCTGAGCACCAAACCAAAAGATGTCATGTTGCTCAATTAAAGCCTTGTCAATTTTTCCTCCAATAATATCGTTGGCAAAAGATGGATACAATACAAAAGGACGTGCCATCCCCACAAAATCAAGTTCATTATTTTGAAGAGCTTGTTCCATCACTTCCTTGCTTCTAAATCCACCTGTCAACAATAATGGAATTTTGGTTCTTTTACGCGCTTTTACTATAAAATCCAAAAAAAAGGCCTCCCTCTTAAGAGTACTCTCTTTTTGTTGTCCTCCCATCATGGCAGGCATTTCATAGGTTCCACCCGAAACTTCAATCAAATCAACCCCCTCAGTCGAAAGCATATCTATAACTTGCAAAGATTCTTCTTCTGTGAATCCTCCTTTTTGAAAATCTGCTGAATTGATTTTAATGCCGATTGGGAAATTAGCGCCTACTTTTTTTCGCATGTTGCGATATATTTCAATGGCAAAACGTGCCCTATTTTCAAGGATTCCACCCCATTGATCAGTTCTTTTATTGGTATGCGAGGATAAAAACTGACTTACGAGATAACCATGAGCACCATGAATTTCTACTCCTTTCCACCCAGCCTTTTTGGCAATAGCAGCAGTATTGCCAAATCGTTCAATAATTTCATGAATTTCGGCCTCTGTGAGCGGCCGAGGCCGCTTTATCATTCCCGGAATATTAAGTTCCACATCAGAGGCACTTACACTTGTTTGGTTAAATAAAGGAGCTTGTCGCCCAGGGTGGTTAATTTGCATCCAAAGCTGACTCCCATGTTTCTGAGCCAATTCCGCCCATTTTTGCAGCTCTGATAAATACTTTTCACTTTCTACTACCACATTATGTGGTTCTCCTATCGCACCCGAATCTATCATAACATTTCCCGATATTAAGAGACCGGCACCTGATTGGCTCCATTGTTTGTATAAGTTGAAAATTTTTTGAGAAGGTCTGCCACCTATATCTGCCATGTTTTCACTCATAGCAGCTTTTACAATTCTATTTTGAATTTCAACTCTACATGGAAGGATAAAAGAGTCTTTTAATTTTGTCATTGAAATTTAAGTTATTCGTTTATCTAAGTTCCAAACTGTTTCAAATGATGGTCTAAATGTTTCCAAATGAGCCTGCCCCAATCTGTTTTGCTTAAAGGTCCAAAGAATGGGTGCGGTTTTAGATTCGGATTTAGTTGAACTTCTTCCAAAAGATTAAGAAGCTGTTTTTTTCTCTCATCAAATTCAATTGAGGATATTTGATTCTTTAAAACATTCATTTTAGAAGGAGTTGGTAACCCCTTTGGCCATGGCAATATATAGAGAAATGACCAACGCCCAAACCAAGTCCTTTGAATTGAGGGACCTTCATAATCATCCTGCTCTATTTTGCCAAGTCCAAGTTCCAATTGAATGCTACAATGTTCAAGCATTTGATTGATATTCATTTTTCCCCATTTTCCTTTATTCTCTTTTTCTAAGGCATATAATCGCTGTATAATAGCTTGATAGTCTGATTGATTGAAAATGTTTGATGACATAGTTGTTACGTGAATTTTAATAAAAAACTAACTTTTGAAAACCTTATTCTCCTTTTCTATAACAGACATTGTTAATCTGCTCACATTGACTAATTTGCCTTCTTCATTGGTGATATCAATTTGCCAAATTTGAGTTGTTCTTCCTAAATGAACTATTGTTGCTTTTCCATAAACATATCCTTCCCTCACTCCTCTCAAATGATTTGAATTAATTGCTAAACCAACACAATAGTATTTTGAATTATCAACACATAGGTTTGCTCCAGCACTTCCCAAGGTTTCAGCTAAGGTAACGGAAGCGCCGCCATGTAAAAGCCCGTGAGGTTGATGAGTTCTTTTGTCAACCGGCATTTTTCCTTTGACATAGTTTTCGCCAATTTCTGTAAATTCTATCCCTACGTTCCCCAAGATATTATGCTCATTATTATTGAAGTCTTTTGGGTTAATATTTTGATGATTTTTAACCATTATTCTAAATTTTAATTTCGTTTTATTGTCAGGTACATCATAAAGTGATAGGCGGCAGCAAATGGAACCAAGAAATAAGGAAGCAATGCCAATGGATATAAATTCATGCTATGATTTTCTCCAAATGCCATTGACTGTAAAGAAACACCCGGGCTACTGCTTATACTTAAGCTATATGCCACAACGAAATCCAATAAACCAAACACTATCAAGAAATAGTAAACTCCCTTAGTTGGTTTTCCTCCTGTAAAGATTTGAACTAAGATGGTAAGTGCAATTACCGCAGCCATGAAGTCACCAAAACCTGAAACGTAAGCGAAGGTTGTACCTGTGAAACCACGGATATTTTCCAAAATAAAAAGTGTGCCCATGAATCGGGTAGACTGAGCGAGAGTCAGCCACTTTAACGACAAGCCATCACCAATAAAATAATCTTTGAAAGTAAATACCAATACTGATGGCCAAACTAGATTTAATATCACTATTACCCATGCCAAATTAGGGTTACCAAGTTCAAATTGCCATGATGTGCAGAAAAAATACATAAGCACTCCCCAAATTGCAATTACAGAAGAAATTGTAATCGACTTTTTCATTGAAGCTCCAGAAGTTCTATAAGTTCCAAATGCGATTAAAGGCACCAAGAGGGAGCTTCCAATTAATACTATTGAAGTGATTGTGTGCGCTGCTATTGTTTCCATATAATAAGACTTTCCGTATCTTTACTTCCAAAATGGAAGCAAATATAATAATAACTTTCAAAATGGAAGTGATATGAATAAGGATAGTTTTAGAAGTACGTGCCCTATCAGTTCTTCGTTAGATTTATTTGGAGATAAATGGACGCTTCTTATAGTTAGAGATTTACTCTATTATGGAAGTCGAACATTCAAGGATTTTTCACAATCAGAGGAACATATATCAAGTGCTCGTCTAGCAGAGAAATTAAAAAAATTAGAACAAATTGAAGCTTTGGTAAAAGAAAATCACCCAACAAGCAAGAAAGTTTTCAATTACAGCCTGACCCAAAAAGGAAAGGATTTAGCTCCAATTATTGTAGACTACATTGCTTGGGGGAATAAATACCTTAACAACCATATCTCAGAGGAATCCAAAGTATTTGCAAAAAACTTGGAGAAGGATAGAAAAGGAACTTTGAAAGAAATAATGAAATAAAACTGGCTACAACAATGTGTATAGTGCATAGCACCCTGCGGGATGCTACGACACCATACACGGGACGTTAGTGGCAATTTTGACGTATATTCTAATAAATACACTAATACAATGTTAGTAGATGAAACCTAAAACTAAGTATGCTAAAAGTGGCGATATCAATATTGCATATCAAGTTATAGGAAAAGGTCCTATTGACATGGTTTATATCCCAGGATGGGTTTCGAATATTGACATGATGTGGTCTGAGCCCAGACTTGCCGCTTTTTTGACTAAACTTACTTCATTTTCCAGGCTAATTTTATTTGACAAAAGGGGAACCGGACTTTCAGATAGATTGAACAAATATTCAACTCTTGAGGAGCGAATGGATGATATCCGTGCTGTGATGGATGCAGTTGGTTCTGAAAAGGCTATATTATTTGGTCATTCGGAAGGCGGTTCAGTAAGCGCACTGTTTGCAGGTACCTATCCGGATCGTACAATCGCCTTGATTGCTTTTGGTGTTTTTGCCAAACGAAAATATTCCAAGGATTATCCGTGGGCTCCCACTGATGTTGAACGTGAACGTTCCTACAAAATGATAGAAGAAAACTGGGCAGATGGTGACATGCAAGGTCTTCGCGCTGTGGTTCCAACATTAGCAGATGATATTAAGTTTATGGATTGGTTTGCCAGCTATTTGCGCGCAGGTGCAAGTCCAGGAGCAGCATTGGAGCTGCAACGGATGAACACTGAAGTTGATATTACTGGTATCCTAGGCTCAATAAAAGTTCCTACCTTACTTCTATTTAGAACCGATGACAAAGATGTTCATGTAAATGAAGGCAAATATATTGCAGAGCGTATCCCGGATTCAAAACTAGTTGAACTTCCGGGTGGTGATCATCTGTTTTGGGTGGGTGATTCTTATTCTGTTCTTGCTGAAATTGAAGAATTTATTACCGGGGTAAGACCAAATAAAGTGTTTAACCGAGTTCTTTCTACCATACTTTTCACGGATATTGTTCGTTCTACGGAACATTTATCTAAAAGTGGAGATAAAGAATGGATGGGTGTTTTAGAAAGGCATAACTCAATAGTAAGAACGGAGTTAAGGCGATTTAACGGTAAAGAGATAAAAAGTACTGGGGATGGTTTTCTGGCAACATTTGATGGACCAAGCAGGGCAATTCGCTGTGCTGAAGCCATTAGGGATGCTGTGAAGATACTTGAAATAGAGATAACTGCAGGTATTCATACCGGTGAGTGCGAGATATTTGATGCGGGTGATATTGGAGGAATTGCCGTTCATGTCGCGGCAAGGGTTTTAAATAAAGCAGAACCCAGTCAAATATTGATTACCATGACAGTTAAACATTTGCTCGGTGGTACGGGACTGCAGTTTGAAGATCTTGGAAATGTCACACTAAAAGGCATAGATGAAATATATAGCCTATATGCCTTGCAAAAACAAACTTAACATCAAATATATATTGATAAAAAAAAGCCACTAACACTGTATATGAAATCATAGCACCCTTCGGGATGCTACGTTTCATACACAAGACCGTTGTGTTTCATGCATAAAGAATACTTAAGATAAATCTAATTAAGGTAGTTGATAGAGTTACCAGAAAATAAAATCGATATCATTGGACATATTTACCATAGTTGGGTTTAGTTTTTTCGGGATTGCGAGCTTTCTAGCATTGTATTATTCTCTGCGAAACGGTTTGAAGGACGATGGCTATTTGTTTCTCTATTTCATGCTGTTTTTACTGTCTTATGAGCTATTTTACAAAACACTGATTCATAGCAAGTTTATTTACAGCTTCCCTGTATTGTATATCAGTGGAAGGTTTTTTAATCTTTTGGTTTATCCAGTTTTTTTGTTCTTTACCCTTTCTATAACCAGACCTAAATTTCGATTGAGAACAAAGCATTGGGTTCTGATCCTTGCAGTACTCGCTTTTGTTCTTTTTAATTATTTACCAGGGCTCAACTTAAGCATAGACCAAAAACTCCAAAACCTTGATCTATTTTATGAAGACACCCGGCCCGGATCATTTAATTACTGGAAAAAATGGCAGACACTATTGAAGGGAACACTTATTCCTCTTGTTTTTGTAAGTTTAATCACCTTTGAATTCCTTCGTTTCAAAAAAAGCAATAAGAGTAAAGCTAAAAAAACGCTCTTATATATTCTACTCTCCTTAGCCTTCATTTTTTTCTTTTTTAGCTTGTTTTCTAACGCTATCTATCAAAGTTTAGGCAATGCAACTGGTTGGTCTATGATTGAGTGGCCGGTAGATATCCTTTTTCTTTCGGTTGTAATCGCTCTACTTTCCATCATCACCCTACTGGTTAATAGTGGTATTACTTTATTACCTCCATCAAAGTATGCTTCGAGCTCTTTGAATGAAGAGGTTTATGATCAGATTATTTCACAGACATCACGAGTAATTAGAAAAAAGCAATTGTATAAACAGCTTGACTTTAACTTGCAACTCCTCACTAAAGAATTGAACTCTAACTCAAGCTATATCTCCCAAGCCATTAATCATAGATTGGGGTTGCGGTTTAACGATTATATCAACCAATTCAGAGTAGAAGAAGCAAAACACCAGCTCCAGTCGCCAGAAAATAAGTACTTAACCATTGAAGCTATTTCAGAACTGTGTGGGTTCAAGTCCAAATCCACTTTTTTCAGAGCATTCAAAAAAGAAACAGGCTTAACCCCAAAACAATTTATGGAAGCCAATAAAAGGAGTTCTAATTGATAAATCAACACTCAATTAGCGTTTAAAACAAGCTTGCAATCCTCAAATAAGCTCACTTTTGCCTTCGAACTAAATAATGCAAGAATGAGACTAACAAGTATTTTATCGCTCCTTTTGATTAGTGGTTTTTTTTGGGTTCCAAGTAGCTGTTTTGCTCAGGAAAAAAGCAATGATCACTATGTTTTCTATTATTCAACAGTTGAATTTGTAGAAACCCCACTATCACCTTTGAATGGAAGTGTACCTCTAAGTAAAGAAGAGGCTATGAAACGAAATCACTACCGGTTTTTTTATAACGACAAACATAAATTGGTAGCTGTTTCTTTCTTTAATGGCAATACACCAAAAAACCCTAACCATACAGCTAACCTATTCACCTTGGCACATTCTATGAAATTCGATTATGGAGATCAATCAGAAACGATATCTTTCTATAACAAACGCGGAGAACCCGGTAAAGTACTTGGCAACTGTAGTCGTTTTGTCTACACTTATAATGACTTGGGGTTCAGAAATAGTCTCTATTTTCTGAATGATCAAAATGAACGACTTACCAATAGCTGGGGCATTTATGAATACAAATGGGAATACCTTGATGATGGAAGCGTAATTGAAGAACGACATGACCGAACGGGCAATCAAGTTTCCATTCGTCCAGGTTTTGAATTTCACCGCCTAAGATTGTATTTCAACCCATCTGGCCATATCGCATTAATGCAAAATATAGACTCAGATGGAAATTTAGTAGAAAACAACTCAGGGGCTTCGCAGGACAGAATAACAACCAATTCCGAAGGGAATTTCCTGGAATGGAATGTCCTTAACAATAGAAATGAACTTGAAAAAGGTAATGGTCCAAATGTGGCAATAGGTAAACAAACATTTAATAAATACGGGTACGAAGTATCCCTAGAACATCAAGACGAAAAAGGTCAAATTATTGCCAGCCATTATGGGATATATAAGAGTAAAACAGAGTTTGATCAATTTGGAAATATTCGAGAACGCTCCTTTTTTAACGAAGATGGATTGCCAGCGACACACAAAAATGCAGGGTATCATAGACTTGTGATTACATGGGATGAGGAGGGAAACAGAAGGAAAACCCTAAGATATTTTGATATAAAAGGTGACCCAAGCGCACATGCAACTAGAGGTTATCATAAAGTTGCCTACCAGTATGATGATCAAGAACAGTTAATCAAAATCAGCTATCTCTCAACTACAGGGGAGTTGATTAACCGTAAGGATAACGGTCGCGCCTATTCTATTTTAAGCTACAATAAGGATGATGGCGATGTAAAATCAAGTCATTTTAATGCATCTAATTTAGAACTAAAGTCAACTCCGAAAAGCGCTGCACAATCCAGAGATACCCTTTACAAGAAGATAGATAAAAGTGTCCGTGAATATTATCAGGATAATAAGTTTAACGGTGTGGTATTGGTGGCAAAGAAGGGAGAAATTCTTTACCATAATGCATATGGATACGCTTCTGTTGAAAAAAACATTAAAAATACGGACTCTACGGCATTCCTAATTGGCTCAACCACAAAGTCATTTACGGCTATTGCTGTTTTGCAATGTGTCGAAAAGGGGCTACTAGATCTTCGTACTCCCGTTCGGGACTATTTACCAGAGCTTAAAGGAGAGGCAGGTCAGTTAACACTTCACCATTTGATGAAAAATTCATCAGGGCTGCCAGTTCACCTAAATCGTATCACAGAACTAGAGTACCGTGATATAAACAGTGAAGAACTTATTGGACTGTATAATACTATAGAATTGTCATTCACTCCGGGTACCAAGTTTGATTATTCAAACCTCAATTATCAGCTTTGTGCCTTGGTAGTTGAGAGGGTATCCGGGCTAACCTATATTCAGTATATGAAACAGTTCATATTCAATCCTTTGGAAATGAATCAGTCTGGAATACAGCGAACAACCGACCATCTTGCGCATCGGGCAACAGGCTATGTAATGGAAGAGGGTAAAATGCAACATTCTCCGAAAAACCATCTGGCTTATGCAATGGGGGGAGGTGATATTTATGCTAATGGACTAGACCTGCTAAAATGGGACCAAGGACTTTATGATGAAAAACTGCTTACTCAGGAAAGTTTGGATTTACTCTTTGACGGCAACCCTGATGAATATGGAGGATATGGATATGGGTTTAAAATCAAAATGTATAAAAGAAATGATACAACCCATGGGAAATTAGTCAGGCACGGTGGGTCCATGTATGGTTTTGTTTGTAATATCCATAGGTATCTGGATGACCAAGTAACTATTATTATTTTGGGGAATATTCGGCCCTATCCAGTTATGGAGATTACCAAAATAATTGAAAAAACATTATTAGAGAATTCTTATTTCCAGTAGATTCATTTCAAGGCACGAAAACACAACAAGGTATATAAGCAATAGCGGTTTGGGTTTTAACTTGAACCGCTATTGCTTTTTATTAAGTATATTGATATCCGAAAGTTAGTACGTATAAATCCGCTACTGCTCTTATACTAAACGTTGGCAATAATTAAATAATAAGAAATATGAACCAATTAAAAACAATCTTTTTTACTCTCTTAACAGTATTAACTATAATGGCATGTAAAAACGAAAAGGGTAAATCTAATACAGAAAAAAGTGACATTGAGGAATCTTCAATAGAACAGCAGTCAAGTCGAGAAGAACAAAAAATTGTATTCCAAAAAACTTTGACATTACAAAATATAACCTTCGATATAAGTAATACTGGAGAAGGGTCTATTACTCAACTAACCATTCAACCTAAAGGATTAGAAATAGATAATCAAAAAATAGCAGTTGAATTAGACGGACAGGTTGTTAATGCTGAAATTGAAGATTTAAATTCAGATGGATTTCCTGAAATTTTGATCTACACAATGTCTGCAGGAAGCGGTAGCTATGGCGATGTTATTGGTTATTCTGTAAATAATGGAAAGTCTATAAGTCAAATTTACTTCCCAGAGATTACTGAAAACAATGAAGCAAGTAGCGGCTATATGGGACACGATGAATTTGCTATTATAGAGACCTCTTTAGCAAGAAGATTTCCAGTTTACAAGGATGGTGATACAAATAACAATCCAACAGGAGGTACTCGACAAATAGAATATAAACTAAAAGATGGTGAAGCATCCAGACTATTTGTAATAGATAAAATTAGTAAGTATTAATAAAATTTATTTAATAAAAACTATTGCCAACAATTGCTAAACCACGCAACTACTCATAGCCGAGACCGTTGACAGCCATTAATAAAAACAGGGGGAAATGAAATTATTGAAATCAAATTTATCTATTTTGCTGGCAGTACTTTTTTATTTTGGAAGTATTACCAATATATTTTCACAGTCATCACTTTTCAGTTTTGAAAAATATATTAACGCTAATGGCGATACGTTAAATTATAGGCAACTTATTTCTGATTATGATACTGTAACTAAATATCCACTAGTAATTTTTTTACACGGTTCTGGGGAACGAGGGGATGATAATGAATCCCAATTAAAATGGGGAGTAATGAATTTTGCAACCAATCAAAATATGAAAATGCATCGTCCCATTATCATTGCTCCTCAATGTCCTAAAAATATGAGCTGGGGAAACTTTTCTTATGAAGACATGTCGCTTCAGCCAACACCTAGTGAGCCCATGAAACTTTTAATAGAACTAATTAATGAGGCAAAGCTCAAATTACCAGTAGATCACAATCGAATTTATATTACAGGTCTTTCGATGGGAGGCTTTGGTACATTTGATGCAATTTCACGGTACCCAAATTTATTTGCAGCTGCAGTGCCTGTTTGTGGCGGTGGTGATGTTTCAAAAGCACCAGCAATCTCTCATTTACCAATATGGATTTTTCATGGAGCACTAGATGCAGCAGTAAATCCCGTTCTTTCACAAGATATGGTTGAAGCCTTAACTATTGCAGGAGCTCATCCGGGGTATACTCAATATCCTGAAGCCGGCCATTTTTCATGGATTGCAGCTTATAGCGATGGAATGATGATGGAATGGTTATTTAGTCAGCGAAAGTGATTTTAACAAGACATTCTTTTAATAAAAAACAGCAGCCAACAACGGCTATAATCCAGCGC
>Ga0316204_10007496_pt1 | contig 15878 bp, 14 predicted proteins | sample 6monrhotite_MG_2_FD_205661 | JGI IMG/M metagenome (GOLD analysis project Ga0316204, IMG submission 205661) | Microbial mat bacterial communities from mineral coupon in-situ incubated in ocean water Damariscotta River, Maine, United States -... | ecosystem: Environmental > Aquatic > Marine >... | reverse complement strand
CAGCCATTGCACTATCTCTATTTATGATAAATGCAGATGTCACCCAAAATAAATGTAATTTTTTTTTCTTGTCTATTTCAGTCATTGTTATAATAATACACACAAAATAAAAGTGAGTATTTAAACACTATCAAATTACCAGCATGCCAGCAAGATCTGGATGTGAAATCTTCTAATCTTTTGGGTTTGCGCCAAAAGACACAATGAAGTAAATACCATCATCAAATTGATCAAGACCAATTATTCCATTAAAAAAACCAACTAATAATAAAACTAATAATAAATCAAATTATCAGTATGTCAGCAGAAGAATCAAAAGAGAATTTCTTAAATGTATTATTAATAAAATGAACACTTTATATTTAATTCTCTCTCAAAAGTAAACAAATATGAATAAATATCTCATCATTGCAATCATCGTCGCGTTCCTCTACTTTAAAAACAAAGAAGGTATGTCTGGAGCCGGTAAAGGCTTCGGAAGTGGTTTCGGAAATAAAAAAGGTCTCCTTAAAAGTGGTACATTTACCGACCTAAAAAAGAATGCACAACAAGTCTACATGACGGCAGCACAACAAAGAGTTGATCAGGAAGAAATTGAAGCAATTAAAGTTCAAGGTGCAGATTCTGACAGATTGAGAAAAGATTTTTTAAGTACAGGGAAAGGTGTTGAGGATTATTGTAGGAGGTCTTGTGCTCACCTGGACACATTCAAGGCAAACCATGAAAGGTGCATGAATGAGTGCTTTGCCAAAAGAATTTCGATCAATCCATATTAAATTACATTAACAATGTATATTTTTTTCGAATTATAAAGTATAATTAAAAATGGCAGATTATGGTTTTATTGAAACTGGCGGAATCACTTCATTTGTGGTCCCCGGTCTAATTAATAGTGGAGATTCAACAGCTGACTCAATATTATTAGGAAACACAAAGTTGCAGGGGACTGGGTCAGGTGGAGATTATGATTTAAAATTCCAATCAACCGCTCCAGCTGATGGTGCAACACTTATTTACAATTCATCAAATCAAACATTGGAATCAAAAGTCCGTAGACATCCTTGGGAAACAAAGTTTAGTTACAGAAATTTACAAACAACATCAGTGAAAAACGCACTGTTCTTAGGGTCTTCTTCTGCTGTGCCAGGAGATCCCACAATTTATTATTTTACAGAGTCTGCAACTCTTACACATGCAACTTATTCAACTGACTCTGTTCACAATCAGGGTACTTTCACAGGCAATATAACTGTGGGTTTATCAAAAAATGGAGTCACTGTCACCGAAACTTCATTTACGAGTGCTCAATGGACAGCAATTCCAGCATCGGTTTACACTTCAATTTCTGGAAACACTTATATTTACAAATTTGACTTTACCGATACGTCATTTGTTGAGGGTGATTATGTAGAATTCTTTATAAATGCAGGAGGTGCGGCAGGAGGCACAGGAACACAAGTGTTCACAAACAATAGTGATTGGGTGGTGTCTGTAAAAGGTTATTCAACTCCAATTGATATTTAATCCTTCGCACCCATTGATTGATTTATATTAAATTTATTTTGAACATGAACAATAAACAATGAACCACTTACAGGCAATACTATTTTCATCCATTATCGGTACACTCTACTACAATAATATGTCCCTGTCAATACCAAAAGAAAGCAATTGTTCTTTTAGTGCAAACGTGTGGACAGACATCGGAGCGTTTATTGTGGGAATAATAATCATATATAAGGGAATTTTTAAATATAATGATGTAAAACTAACATTTATTGGTTCAGCAATTATTGTGGAGCACATACTCCAATTATTTCACAACAAATTATAATAAAATATCATCATATTGGTTAATCTGCAATCTCGCAATTTGTCCTTCCAAAAATTTGACAGTGAGACCATTTGGATGTCCATCAATGTCATGTAGATTGCCCTCTGCATCTGCTGTGGATATCAAATACTCTAAATTTTTTCTGTATTTTCTTGCTTTTTTTAATTGTTTAGTGAATTTTTTGTGTTTTTCAAGTATCATTTCAATCATTTTTTCGTCTTTCATTATGTTTGCTTTGCTGTGAATTTATTCTTTCGAAATCCCATTTATAAAAATGGTCCGAATTTATTCTTCCGCAGTTAATCTCCGTTCGAAATTCGGATTCAAATAATTTAATAAATTGTTTATTGAATAAAAAATGACAAAACAACAAAAAATAACGGTGCAAGTGACGGAAGAATGTTACAGAAATATGATATGTGATTTGGCTGCAACACATCCAGAAATATTCACCTCAGAAAATATGTCGATGTTGTATGGGGACGACGAAGAGAAGTGGACATTTGAAGGAATTGAAAATTTTTGTGATGAATTTGTTTTGGGGACGGAACCGGAGATTTGGCATATAAATATTGAAAAAATGAAACGGGAATTTAAAGAAGAAATTGATTTAATCAGAAAAATTAGCAAAACAAAACGAAAACAAAATGAGATTCTCAAAAATATTCAAAAAGAAAGAACTAAAAAAACTATTCAGAAGTAAAGAAATATTGTCAGTGATTGGTGGAGCAATGGTTGGTCTGACCACAATCATTTGGATCGAACATACACGCGACCAGGCACTCGAAAGAAAAAGATATAGAGAGTTAATGAACAAACTTTTAAATGCAGACACTGTAACATTGGAAAAAATGGCCATTTTTTATGGTCTCAATGTGGGACGATAAAAACATTGATTGACAATAAATAAATTTATTTTAACCATTCCATCAGAGAACGTTGTCCTTTTTTCTTCTTTTTTCCAACTTTACTTTTTTTGACGACCTTTCTTTTCTTCTTGGGAGGTTCACTGATCATTTGATTTGGAGGTCTGGTCCTCTTCTTCACCGGTGTTTTATTTTGAGATGAACTAGTTTTTAACTTTTTCCCTTTCATTTTGTTAGTCTTCTCAGTCAACAGTTTATTTGCGAGATATCTCTTGGCAGCCACTGGTATGCGTTCTGTCCTGTGATTTCGATTGTTTGGTTTACCATGCTTTGAGAGTTTTTTTCGCAGCATGTACAATGTTTCCAAATGTGACATTTTGATGGGTGCATCAATGAGTGGTTGGAGAATTTCTTCAAGTTTGGGGTTTGGTTTACGTGGATTTCTCCACACCAAAGGCTTGAAGAGTGTCTTTTCGTATATATCAAACACAATGCTTCGTACATGAAGATCATGGATTGGGTAGAAAATTGTGTGTTTGATGTCCCTCAATAGATTATTTGCCGAATGCGTTAACGTGGCAGACCATTTCAATCTTTGTCTCTTTTCACATATACCTTCGACCGCGTGTGTTGCTCCTCTGAGTGCAAGGGCAGCGTATTCTTTAGGTACTTTGTATCCAATTTCGTCATAGTGGCATATGTAATCAGCAGCTTCAGACAGAGCCTTCAACGTTTTTGGTTTGCGTTGTTCTCTATGTTTGACATCCAACAAGTAATTATTTTGCACGAGTGTTGCAATGACGTGCTCGTTTCCACAAAAGGCTTTATCGACGATTCTGAATGGATTTTTTTTACCAGGATGAAACATCAATTTGGCTGCTTCGAATGGACTATCATAAAATACATCCTTTTGTGATGAAAGTTTTTTGATTGAATCAAGAGTGATCTGACCTTCTATATTCATTGAAACAAACTCCAATCGCTTAATACAATTTCTCAAGTCTCCCATGCTTCTGACAATCAACCCTTTGAGTGCTCTGTCTGTTATGTTGATTTGTTGGTCTTTAATTATTACCTTGAGTCTTTTATACATTGCTTGGTGAGTGGGAGGTTCTATATTGAATACAGTGCAATGTTTGGCAATTGTTCTCACCTTGTATTGGTTGTTACTTATGAGGATCACCGGGCTTGTCGCAGCCTCAATCACTTTGACCATGGCTTGTTGTCCTTCTTTAGTGAGACCATCTATTTCGTCGATTACAAAGAGTGTTTTCTTGTGGTGTCTCAATTGAACTTCCACATGGAGAGTGTCCATGATTATCTTTTTGTTTCGCACATCGCTGGCATTGTATTCCTTGACGTACATTTTGTTGTATTTACCCACAAGGTGTGCAAGAGAAGTTTTACCAACACCTGCTGGTCCTACCAACAATATTGCTTCACCAAGCGGTGATCCCATCGGATAAAATTTTTTAATGTGTCTTAAAATGTAATTGGTTACGGGTATATTGCAGCAGAGTTCTTTGATGCTTTTAGGTGCACATCGGTCCTCCAAACTCAATTTATTCATCTTTATTTGTGATCAGTGAAAAGAATTTTAATTTTATAAATACAAATGACAAATTTAGCATCAAAGGTTCCATCATGGTATATAACACCAAAGTATGCATATAGCGTCAATATGTTTTGGTGGCTCATCGAAGAGTGTTGTGTTCCATCAGAAAAATACAAGTTGAATAAATTTAAGCATGTACTCACTGACAAAATGTGGGGAGACCCGTACACTGGGAAATGGTGGGGACCTACACAAGTACTAAAAGATCCCACCAAGTATAAAGAAGATTATGATCGCATTAAAAATGCAGATTTGAGATACCCAATTTTGATGACAGAGAAATTCGAAGTGATTGATGGTAACCATCGCATCACCAAATCTTTTATGGAACGCAAGAAGAGCATAAGAGTGAGAATCATTCCAAGGAAGATACTCAAGGAGTTGATTGTGCACAAGACAACCAAGAATGTTTTTGATAAATTGGACGCGATGGATATGAAGGACGTAAGAAAACTTTATTTGAAAAAAAAGAAGAAAATATTGAAAGTCTGTAGGGAGATTATGAAGATGTTTTGATCAAATTTTGACAAGTTGTTGAATCAAATTTTGATTTTCGAGTATGTTTTATCAAAGCATGCTTGCCCTCGTGGTCCACAACCTAAGTTATACCGTTGAATTTTTTTATATGTGTCAACTTCTTCGATGATTTTTTTAACCGATTTAAGTTCATCAAATCTATTAGTTTCTTTGATAGTTTCCTTTATTTCAACGTTTTTTTTCTCAACACATTTTTGTTTTTTTGATCAATTTTTGGAGTTTCTTCACTTGTAAAATATTTTGAAAATGGTCATAATTGATGTATATGTCATCTTATTGCATCCATTGCATGTTTCTTTGTTGCATTTTAGCGGTAGTGTACATTCTAAGCAGTATGATTTCACTTTACCAATGCACAGTGAGCACACTGGGTACATACTTTTCGATTGGTTACAATCCAAGCACACATCTCCCAAGCAGAACATGCACTTTTCTTTCATGTTTTCGTGGAAGCAGTAGTAATAGATAGAATTGCACATTTTTATTGTATTTTTTATTGTATTTTTTAAATAAAAATTTATCAGATAAATTGATTAATTATTTGTAATAATACCAAATTGCAAGTGCAACGGTACCAATTCCCAATGCAACATATTTATAGTCCGTCTCCATATTGTACATTGCTTCGTATTTCCTGATAAATTGTGTGTAGGACAGTGTTGGTTTGCCTGTTGATTCATTGACGCTGTTATGCACTTTTACGAGCCAACGAGACAACGTCGAACGTGATTCTAAAGCATTTTCAATTGGTATCTTTTTAAGATTTTCAGCATAATGCGCCTGACACATACCACAAGGAAGTATGTAACGGAGATCAGTAAAGAAAGCCTTATATCTTGTTTTGTCATGTTCAGTTGGTTCTTTTGGATAATTTAATGCGACGCTATGAAGGAATACCCATGCGTGAGAGCCCCATATCTTTGGATTCATTGTTAATATATTTTATTGTGTCAAATGACTTTAATTGTGGAAACGAAAATAAATAAATTGAACAACACAAAATTATCTCTTCTTGGTTTTCTTCCTTTTCTTTGTCTTTTTTGCCTTCTTTCCCTTGACGAATGATGTTTTGCGCATTTCCTTGACAAATTTTTGTGAGAAAGACAATGCTCCGAAAGAGTACACCTTTTCGATGGACAATGCTTCGTATTTTTCATCCAGTTTATCAGAGGATTTGCCTCGTTGGATCCTCGTTTCAACATCTTTTCGTTGTTTGGAGGCAGCATCTTTTTTGAGTAAACGTAACATTCTTGCAGCAGACGACTCCTCATCCTCAAAATCAACGCCTTGTTTCGTCATGAAGGGTTGAGGTACATCGATCTGCGCTCTGCAAATTGTTCTCTCTGGATCGATTTCAGGTACCAAAAGTTTAATGCCTCCAGGTCCCACCACGAACGCTTTTGTGTGATGAATTGGAACGCCGTTGTAATCATAGTATTGTGGTACTTGTCCGGGTCCACACTGAGCTGCATTACCAAAATTGAGCCCCTTATTTCTATTTCTGACGAGGTCAAATGCAGCACCTGTACCCAGACCAATACTTGTTCTTTCAATTGCATTCTTGAGACGTCTCCTCAGCTGGATGTACTCGTTGTGCAATCTTGCGTGGATTTGCAATTGGGGATCTTTAAATGCTTTCGCCAAGTGAACACATGCAAATATTGGATGACCGTCGCCTGTTTCTTTGAGGCATCGCTTGTTGATTTGATTCATTGCGTTTGTGACGTCGTGGAATCCAAAAGTAATCGCTGTCTGCGGAGGATTTTTATCGAGCAATGTATCTCCGTCTTTTTCTTCTTGATCAGTCAAGCTCACAGTTTCTTTTTCATGTTTGTATTTTTCGTTGTTGGGAATTTGTGCTCCAGGAAGATTTGCGACGATAAACAGTTTGTCGTTGTCTTTGGTAACGTATGCATTGTAGAACCCAGTTGCTCCACCATACCCATCGTGTTTATGTTCTGAGGGTTTGGATTGGAAGGGATCCGAAGAGCCTCTGTACATTTCACTTTCAAAACTACGAAAGAGCCAATTATTTGGATATTTTTCGATGCCTCTGATCTTTGGCTGGATGTACAGTAGACCTCCATCTTGAGTGTCGTACTTGTTGTAGTTTACAGCGTCTTGTTTGCTGAATGCGTTTATCCACTTGCCTTTCCTTAGGGGGATATCACTGACGCCGACTGTTTTGTAGGGTATTGTTTCATCATTTTCTCCTTTGACTTCCGCATCGATTATTTTAAGCTGCATCGCCTCACTTTGGTTGATCAGGTAGAGACCCTGACCAAGAGATGCTAAATAGTGAGAAAAATCATGAGCAATAATCGCAGCTTCATCACAACACAATTCGTACTGTGTCTTTTTTCTTCCTCTGACAGGAACCGCAACTTTATCAATTTTTGCTTCTTTCACCACCCCATATTGATCATCTAGGCGGGCAAACCCAAAGACTTGTTCTCTCAAGTATGGAATTTTACGATCAGTAAATATGTAGTGACGTCCATCTCCAGCCATCAGCGACTTCTTGAGCATTTCAATATTCTCAACTTTTTGAAGTTGTTCAAATTCGTCAATGAGAATGTTGGCGCCTTTGATCTTGTTGATGAAATTGTCAATTGTGAAAATATAGTCGTACAACTGCAAGTAGGCAAACCCAGATCCTTTGAGACCCTGAATGAATTCAATCGTGTTTCCAACTTTCAGTGCTTCAACTTCTTCCTTGGTGAATTTGACTTCTTCTTTGCGTTTATTGAGCATATTTAAGAATGGGTTCCATCCCCCGATGCTCTTCATATAGTTGTCTGCAAACTGCTCAATGAGTTGTTGTTGTTCTTCTGTTCGCGCAGGCATATTTTTTTCTTTACATGAAGTAAATAAAATAAAATTGGACGACAATATGAATTTCAAAAGAACTGTCAATGACCTATTTCACAAATTTAAAACCATTCAGAAAAAAGCTGAAAAGACATTCGTTCCAAAGAAACCTGGAGACAACACCAACTTCAGAGAGGCCAAAATGAATTTGAAAGGACCTCAAGAACTCCAACATGATGTGCGTGACAGATTGGTGGACCTCCAAAAAAAGATTGCAGGATCAGAACTCGCTCCAGAAGACAGAAACGAGCAAGATCAGGAAATAATTCAGGCGTACTTGGAAGAATATTTTAGGAATGATGATACAATGTTGCGTAGGATTGCCACTCTATTGAACAAACCAAAAGAAGAAATCAAATTCAACAAGACGGAAGCACGGCAGATTGCACGGTTCTCCAACACAGAGTTTCTCAATGGCACTCAAGAAAATGTTGGGTTTCCAATTCTTCCATTGTACGACTACTTGTTTACGCTCGACGACATACTGCAAGAGTTGAATGTGCTCGAGCAGCTCGTCAATAGTTTGGATGATTTGAAACCAGAAGATTTGCCAAATTTTGACAAACAAATATTGCCTGCTGATCATAGACCTTGGGAATTTGTTGATAGGATTGAGGTTGGTACGATGAGTGGTGCGTATGATGTCACAACCGGGCAAGTATTGGGAAGTAAACGTATCATAAAATTTGACAGGATCAAAGACATCGACAATGTCCCAGTGCCTCTGCCTGACGAACCTTTAGAGAAACCACCCGTTGATAAACAGATTACCGAGATCCCAAAAAAACCAACTGTCGATAAACTTGACATAAAACACGTGGAAAAGAAACCTACCGAAGAGAAACCTACCGAAGAGAAACCTGACGAGGAAGACATTAAAAAGAAAGATGTTAAAAAAGAAGACAAAGTTGAGGTTGGCTTGGATGAAAAGAAACACCAACAACAAATTGAAAAGGAGAGAGAACGATTTAAAAAAAACCTCCCTAAAGACTTACAGAAATATTCTGATGAGATACTTAAAGAATTTGCTGGGGATGATTCTGTTGATAATTATTTATTGACTGTTGGTTCTTCTTTGACAATTGACAAAACTGACCCAATCATCACACAATTCAGAGAAAAAAAGAGTAAGGAAGAAGAAGTCAAAAAAGAAGAATCCAATATTGTCAATATGGACATTGGCGACTACACAGGTGAACTTATTCGTGATCAGGAAGAAAAAGAAGATTACAATGACTATGCAAGAAATGTCATCGAACAAATATCAAATATGAATGACAACTTAAAGAATAATATTATTGGAGGCAAAATCATCGATAAAATTGAAAAATTAATTGCAAATAAAGGTAATTTGAAAGGTGTGATCCGAAAGCCTTTGGGTTGGGAACTTGATAATATTGATTTCAGTACATATAAAAAGGGGAAATATGCACACTTGGATGGGAAAATTGATTTGTCTGGGAAAATTTTAGAGGACGTTGAACTTGAGAAGAAGAACGTTGAGACATTTGTTGACAAGCTATTAAGATCAAAAACAAGCAATAAGGAACAAGCAATTAACAAAGCTCTCGGTAGGCTTAATAATCTGTATAAATTGGCAAATGACAAGCAAAAAATATTGAGGGCTGTCGAAATGCTCAACAAAGATGGTGACAAGAGTTTTCCAGGTGATGTTGTCAAATTCGTCGAGGATCACAAGATTGATGTGAACGATGAAAAACTTGATTTCGGATTTTCACAAGAACAACTTGATAAAATTGAAGCTGCTTTTGAAGTGAAAAGGGGAGGAGCTGGAGATATCATAAAAAGAGAAAAGGAAGAGAAAAAATCACCATCCACAATTAAAAAGGCGTTTGGAACTGGAATATTGGTGTTGGGTACTTTAATAGGATTGCGAAATGCGATGACACCCTACACAAATGCTAATGCTACTCACATCATGGAAATGGACAACAATGTGGGTAATTTACAAGCCAAATTTGTTGATTCATACGATTTTGGAGCTGATTTTAAAAATCATGATATTTTAAAAGATGTTGGTGAAATTCAATCTGTGCAAAGTAATTTAAATGATTTGCCCAGAGAACAATTAGCAAGGGCTATCGCGTTTGAAAAAACATTGACAATTCCATTGGAACATGAAGAACAAGAATTGGATGACTTGAAAGATGCATTGGATGACTTGGATATGAAACAAAAGAGAGTAAAGGGTGTTATCGCAAAAGAAAAAGTTGAAAAGGAAATTATCAGAGCAAAAGAAAAGGTGCTCGAAAAGAAAAGTGATGTTGATATTTCGAAAAAAACTTATTTGTTGAACGACGATGTGGCGGGACTAAACATTCCACAATACGATAAAGTAGATGAAAAAATTGAAGACATTGCAAAATCATATGCAGATGGCATCAGGTCTGCGGGGAAATTAATGAAACTATCTTCAGACGTCAAGCACCCCAAAGCGTTAATTGATGATTCAGATTACAAAAAATTCATTGATGCGTCAAAGGAGTTTGTGGAACTCAATGAAAATTTGAGCGTTTACATTAACGCGCGGAAAGATGCTGTTCAAAAATATGTAGAAAGTTTAAAAGAGTTGGAAGACCCAACTCGGGAGGATATTGACACAATCGAAGAGTATCCAAAACAAATTGGTAAATGGGATAAATTTGTGGAAATCAAAAATCGCGAATTGGACAACAAGGTTGAGTCTCTCAAAAAAATCAGAAGAGATATGGTTGAAAAGTTTCAAGATGTGGATATTCAAGAATTCCCGAAACCATGGTCAAAAAAAATAAGAGTTCCTTCCAACAAATTCAAATATTCAGACGAAGTCAAATCCGAGACAGATAGAATATCGAATCAACTCAAAAGAAAAACGAAAGCACAAGTTTTGAAAGATGAAGATGTGTCCATCATAAGTAGAATTGACTTGGAAAGAGCCGTTCCATATCTTCCTGATCAAGTTGCGCGAGAGACAGCTGAGGTTTTAAATAATAAGATAATCAACAATTTAACTTCGATAGTAACTGGTGGGTTTAAAACAACCGGCAAGTGGCATAAATATTTTGAAAAGTTCGCCGACAACATTTATGAAAAGGTGAAAGAAGTGAGACTTGCCGATAAGAATGTGTTGGTGAAGGCGTGGTATAAAATATTCAGTGATGATACATCAAAAAAGATAACAAGTATGATTTTGACAGGTTCTTTTGGTATATTTACTACATTGGTTGCGCAAATATTTGGCAGGATGGTAAAAGATGTGAAAGCACGCAAACAGGCCAAAAAATCGGCTGATAAAATATTCAGAGAAACAGTCAAAGGGTGGCAACAAAAAGGACCACTGTATAAATTTGCATTCCTTCAATATTTTATTGCTCCAGCACTTGCACTGTACACTGGAGGTGCTTCTGCCGCGCTAACAGCCAGCGTGACATCTTTGTTGCCACATATGTTTTCCAAAGAAGAAGCAAGAAAAATTGGAGAAGAATTTAAGAAACCTAGAAGAAGAAGAAGACCGCCAGCAAGGAGGGATTTCAGCGCATCCATCGTTCCTCGATTTCCATTCAAAGCAACTCTTTCGTTATCGGGCATCAGAAACAAAACAAATTATGAACTATGTTGCGATGAAGCAAAACTGTTGGGAGTGCCCGTCCTGAGAGAAATGACTGCAGTGGGTCAAGGTCTCTATAAAATCTTGTATAGTTGGACTCCTAAAAATATTGACCCAGCCGAGCAATATTGGGTAAACGCTCTTGGGTACGATTATCAGATGGAGGTGATTGACGGATTTGCAAAGATGAAGAAGAATGTCGTGTTCAAAGATATGGACGAAATGAAAGATCACGATTACATCAAGAATCCGATCGGAACACTTGCATTGGCAAAACACACTAAAATCAAGAACTATCCCAACAACTATATGGGCATCCGAATGGTGCACATCGACAATGCGGTCGTGGAAACTGTCAAAGAGGCCAAAGAAAAGTATGGGTACAAAGAAAAACTTGGTGGACACGATATACCGAGGAAGGGAGGAGCAATTGGTCTCTGGAAAATATCCATCAACGATGACTCTGAAATACAGCCTTCTCAACCTGATCTCAAACTGAACAATACCAGTCAGGATATTATCAAGTACAACGAAACTGGTGAGAAGATCAAAGCCGAGACATACACTATGGAGGAGATTTACGAAGCGTACAAAGCGTGGAAGAATCACCCTCTGCGTCACTGCGAACAATTCTCCAGAATATACCAACAATCCATCGAGCCTTTGCTTCACGCGCGATACAACAACATCCAGAAGAAATATTCGGCCCAACGACTCATTACTCCACTCAAGATTGATGTCGTCAACGTACTGAAAACACACGACAACAAGGGGAGAGGAGAATTACTCAAAGCACAAATATTTTGCCCTTCCGGATTGATGCCCGTCTTCAAAGATTTCCAAGGGAGAGAACTGAAAAATCCGTACATTATGATCAAGGGTGAAAAGTTCTTGAGTCCTTTGGTGGATGCAAAGCAAACAACGTGTGTGCCAATCATTGAAGCTGAAGAACTCAAGAAAGAAGTGGAGAAAGTGGTCGTTCCACTCATTCCAAAATTTCACAAAGAAGTCCGAAAGGGCAAGCTCGACAAAAAACTCGCAAGGGACCTCTTGGCGAAAGCTGAAGAAGACGCAAAAGACGACGAATTTTTCAAGAAGAAGAAGAAGAAGAAACCTCCGACAGACGAAGTAAAGCTTCAAGAACCACCTTCGTTCGACGATGTACACAAGAAGGTAAGGAAAGACAAAAAAATTATTCCAAAACTTCCAACCTTCTAAATAAAACCTGTCGTCCCGATGTACGTTCACCCTTGAATTATTTTCTTTTCTTAGTAATAAAACGATTTAGACGGATAGATACATCTAACACATACACATACATATATATATCAATACAATGGTCATGAGAGACGCGCAAACACAAGCGAAAATCAAAGCATTCGCAAACAAATACTTCAAGGCAAACGAGAAAAAAATGCTCGTTAAGATCCTTGGTGGTGTACCAAAGTTTACAGACGAAGAAGCAAAACACATTAAACGTGTTGTACCAGCAGCTTTTGCTGTCGGACAAGGAAACGCTGGGTTTCCAATTCTTCAATTCTACGATTATGCTTTTACCGTAGACGAAGCTGAAAACAAATTAAAAGGCCTCGAAACTTTGGCACTCAACCTCAATGACCTCGAAAGCAAAGCAAACCGTGGATTAGTAGACGCACAACTCATCATCCATGGTGGAATCAGAGATGCTGATTACAAAAAACTTCAAGCCGGAACCGCTCAATTTGACAAAAAAATGTTACTTGGTGGTGATCCAGCGAAAAGGAATGACGACGAAAAAGAATTGCTTGGAAAACCAATTTTGAATATGTTAACTGCATTGGGACAAGGTAATTATAAAATTAAATACTCAGGTAACAACAAAGGTGCTTGGGTAGTCGCTGGAGTTCTATCACAAATTGGAGGTGCAAACAAAGGTGGATTTTCAAATCCTTCCATTGCTGGCCAAAGACTCATGAAAGTCAACAAAACCGCTGCGTACCAAAACTTCTTAAAGAGATACTACAACCTTGCTAAAAAATACTCATTAATCCGTAAGAAATCCACCATCGGATTAGACGCTGGTAACGTCTTACACATGAGAAAGGGTCTCAACAAGGGAGAAAACTGGGGAGAAATCACCAGATGTGGACCAGGAACCATTCCAGTCTACAGAAACCGTCAAGGAGCAATCATTCCGTACAGACACGCCATCATAATGGTAGGCGGTAAAAAGGTATTGGCACCAGATGTCGATCCTAACCAAACCACCTGTCAAGCGTCTGTATCTGCAGGTGAATTTAGAGCACTAAGTGGTGGTGCAAGATCTGCTTTCACTCAACTCGGTCAAAGCAAAGCTTTCCAAGGACAAACCCCTGTCGCGTTCAACGCAATGGGAGTACCAGCAGGAATCTTGGGCATCTCTAAAGCATTCGGAGCAAAGAAACGTAGAAGAAGAAAGAAAGCTGTCAAGAAGAGACGTAAGTACAGAGCAGTCTCATTAGCGGATGCTGACCGCCAGTTTAGTGCCCTTGCATTGGGCTTGCGAGGTGACGCATTCAAGGCTAAGAAGATAAAGGCAGCAACCAATAAGAAGAAACCAGTGAAGAAGAGAAAGGCAGCAACCAAGAAGAAGAAACCAGTGAAGAAGAGAGTTGTAAAAAGAAAGAAAAAAGTTGTAAGAAGAAAGAAGAAATAAGTAATTTTTAACAGATACAACCAACCAATAAATTAATAATTATTTAACATGACAAAGTATGACGATATCATTAAAAAGGCATTAAAATTGCCAATCAATCCAAAAATCAACAATTTATGTGAGTGCATCATCCATTTTTTGAAAACAAAAGATAATATGGTGAAATTCTCAAAAACCGAGTGTACAACGACAAACCACACATCCATCATCTCGAGGCAACACGATTTGATAAAACCACACCAAGTTCAAATCGACGTGGATGATTTGGAAGACAAATTCGATCAGTACGAGTGGAAGTTTCGGGTCGAGGGTCATTCGATAGAACAAGTTACCGTGTTGTTTGAAGAAACACTAACATCTCCCAAATCAACATTATCATGTCCACCCATTCCCTTTTTGGCGTTTCATTTGTCAAATGTGAGATTTAGAGTGTGGTGTTCTGACCCATCAGTCAAAATACCAATGAAAATAATTAAACATATCATTAATATAAATAATGGTGATAAAGAGAGAGATTTGCTGAGTGATGGAGGATATGAATTTTGTCCAGGATGGTTTATTAATCATGGTGTGGTCCTCAAAACACCACATAAACAAAAAGAGTTGGAGAGAGAAAGCATGTTCGAGGAGCGCTTTTGTCCATACTCATTGATGTGGCAAATTAACGACTTGATCAACACAAAGGGAAATACTACGGACTGGGTTAAATTTGCTAAAAACTTTGTACACTTTTGGAATAATTATCATGACGCCTACAATGTGTCTGACATGTATAGAGACGAAGATAAAGAATATCACAACAAATTGACTGAACAGACTCTTAAATTGATCAACACACAATTGTCCCGTGATGATCAACGTAAAACATTCACATGTGTCAATTTGACAAAAAGTAAAACAAAAAAGAAGAAATAAGTAATTTTTAACAAAAATAAACAATGATTTTTTATAACTAATTATGTCCACATTAAAGCGGAAAGAGAACAATTGTCTGAGAACATTGAACCATGGATTTATCTGGGGAGTACTGGATAAATTTTCACTGATTCATCAAAACCCCAAAATGCAACCTCTACACTCGACACAATTTCCCTGCACCTTCTATCATCAAAGAATTCGTCATACATGTACAGAAATCCTCCATCTTTTGAAATAAATTCCAAAGCACATTTTTTGCATAATGGGCTCATGTGATCGAAAGAGAACCCATCACCTTCATGGATGTTGCCAGCCCAGAAATACATGGTGCCAATGTGATTGCAATGTCTGCATTTTTTTGATACTACATAATTCGATATAATTTCAGATAAGACGGTCGGAAAATAATTGTTGAGGGTTTTTATTGCTGTGCTGTGTTTAACGGTTTGTCGTTTTTTTTTAACCCCTCCAAGTTCTGTTGTTGGTTTTTTTTTGTGTGTCATTTTGATAAAAAGTAAAACAAAAAAATAATTCAATTCTCAAAATGTTTTATAATTTCCAACATAAAAATGATCCGATGAATTAATTCCTTCCGTTTCGCATTTCGGAAGATTAACACCTTCAAAAGCAGAATAAAACAAACAAATTCAAATACAATCTAAACAAATTCAAATACAATCTAAATACATTCAAATACAATCTAAATAAATTCACATTAAAATGGTATCAAGTAAAGAAGAAAATGAAATATCATCTGAAAATGAAATATCATCTGAAAATGAAATATCATCTGGAGATGAAAGTGACGCATATATGCCTTATTATGATGATTGGGTAAATGCTGCAGAAATGCACAAAAAACACCCAGATACATTTTTTAGAGTATCTCAAGAAGAAATTGATGCGATCGACGTTGATACGCGCGTGAAGATAAGCAATGGGAAAGAACGAGATCG
>Ga0316204_10007495_pt1 | contig 15879 bp, 12 predicted proteins | sample 6monrhotite_MG_2_FD_205661 | JGI IMG/M metagenome (GOLD analysis project Ga0316204, IMG submission 205661) | Microbial mat bacterial communities from mineral coupon in-situ incubated in ocean water Damariscotta River, Maine, United States -... | ecosystem: Environmental > Aquatic > Marine >... | reverse complement strand
TGCACCTTTTTTAAAACTGCAAGAACATGTCCTGGCGCTAAACCATCTTTTTCACCACGGTTTAAGACGACTACCATGTATTGGCCAATTTGTGAGACTCCATTGAAGACAGCCATAATTTGGCCTTTGACCTCAGCCTCAGGCGAACGAGGTGTAAACTGGAACATCTGCTCATGTTCTTCATGCGGGATCAAAACATCATTATTCAATACTTCACGTAAAGCTTTTGTCACTGTTAAGGTTGCTGGTTCATCTTCATCTTTTCCAACTTTAACTAAACGAGCATCCGCCAGATAAATCGCTTCATAACCTAAAACATCACCTGACTCCGGATCAACATATTCTATGCCTGGACGTACAATATTATAGCCACTAAGCGGCTTATCAATATTAAGTGCATAAACACGGTTTCCTGTACCACTAACTAAATGTTCCTCATAACTTGAAACGATATAGGGTGCATCATCAAGCTGATCTTCGGTTACTACACGAGGACGATCTAAGAAGGGACGAATTGCATTCATTGGAATCGTCGAAATTGCTTTATGAATTCCACTTACTCTTGAAGAAGGAGAAAGTTTCACCACTTTTAATCCCGGCTTAACTGGCTCTGTCATTTTTGGTTTTTTCGAAGCAGCATAAGCCGGTACCACACCAGCTTGACCATCTAACGTTATATAAGGTTTACCATCAACCACATACATTACAATAATATCGCCAGGATAAATTAAGTGTGGGTTTCGAATGCTTGGATTAATATGCCAAACAGAAGGCCATAACCACGGGTCATTAAGAAAACGTTTTGAGATATCCCATAAGGTGTCGCCTTTTACAACAACATAACGTTCAGGATAATTTGGTGTCATCACACTGGATAATTCTTCTGCACCAGGTTGATCTTCTATTGCTGCCAAATTAGATTCTGGAGCCGGATCAGGCTCCATCGGCTCAGGCTGAACAATAGGTGCAGGTTGAACGGCCGGCTGTTGAGAGCTACAACCATTCAAACCGAAAGTAATAAGCGCGGGTAAAAGAACAGACGCAAGTCGCAAGCCAGTCGTTTTAGTCTTCATATACATCCCTTAAGTAGAGGGGTCAAAAAATTAAAAATAAATTCGTATTTAATATATTTAGTGTAAAATTTACATAAAATCCAGTTATTTTTCTTTCTTCTCAACACCGTCTTATCTATTAGTATCATCATGTTAGCAGCTTTTCCTACTAATGTACTAGAGAAACCTACGATAAAGTTAATGAAAATTGGTTCTAGCGTAAAAACTCACTACAAAATATAATAGTGGCACAGAGAACAAACAAAATAACTATCTGAAATCCTAGAAAAATGATTTTCAGCCCCCATTAAACAGGTGAGTTCATTTAGATAAAAAATCATGGCCATTTTAAACATTTTACATTTTCCGGATGATCGCTTACGTACCATCGCAAAGCCGGTTGAGACGGTAACCGATAAACATCGCACCCTCATTAGCAATATGCTCGAAACCATGTACGATGCACCGGGTATAGGCCTTGCTGCAACGCAAATAAATGTTCATGAACAAATTTTAGTCATTGACATTTCTGAGGAGAAAAACCAGCCAATTGTGCTAATAAACCCCGAAATTCTGGAAAAAGAGGGGGATCAGGAATATGATGAAGGCTGTTTATCTGTGCCAGGTATATATGAAACACTTCACCGCGCAGAAAAAGTGCGGATTAAAGCACTCAATAAAGAGGGCGAAAGTTTTGAAATGAATGCGGAAGGCTTACTCGCGATCTGTATTCAACATGAGATGGATCATTTACAAGGCAAACTCTTTGTTGACTACTTATCTCAGCTTAAAAAACAACGCATTCGTAAAAAGCTCGAAAAACAACAAAAATGCGCGATGTAACTATCAGCCTTCATAATAATTAAACTTTAACGAAAACCCATTAAATGTCATCTCTTCGAGTTATTTTTGCCGGAACACCGGATTTTGCCGCCAGCGCGCTTTCTGCACTGATTGAATCAGATCATGAAATTGTTGCTGTTTATACTCAACCTGATCGACCAGCAGGAAGAGGGCGCAAGTTACGCGCAAGCCCGGTAAAAGAGGCCGCTCTTAAGTATAATATTCCTGTTTTACAGCCAAAAAACTTAAAAGAAGTTGAAACACAAGATGTTCTACGAACATTTAATGCCGATGTCATGGTTGTCGCTGCTTACGGTTTAATTCTGCCGCAAGCTGTTTTAGATATTCCTCGACTTGGTTGCTTAAACATTCATGCCTCTTTATTACCACGCTGGCGTGGTGCTGCTCCGATACAACGTGCGATTGCTGCAGGCGATGAAGAATCCGGTATTACCATTATGCAAATGAATGCCGGACTCGATACTGGTGATATTTTGCAACTCTTTCCTTGTCCAATTACTGCAGAAGATAGCGGGGGTGACTTGCATGATCGTTTGGCAGACATAGGCGCAAAAGCTATTGTAAAAATACTTAATGATTTAGACAGCGATAAATTAAAACCTACCGTACAAGATGATTCACTCGCAACCTACGCACACAAACTTGATAAGAAAGAAGCGCTGATTAACTGGCAAAGTTCTGCAGCTGAAATTGAGCGTCTTATTCGCGCATTTAATCCATGGCCTGTTACGTTTACTTATATTAATGATAAAGCTTTACGTATTTGGCAAGCAAAAGCACTTATCGAAAATTCAGATCTTGAAGCAGGAACCGTTATTGCCTGTAATAGAAAAGGTATCGACATTAGTTGTGGAAAGGGGACGTTACGTTTACTGAAACTACAACCCTCTGGCAGCAAAGCGATGGATGTAGCCTCATTTATGAATGGTCACGCTAAACAACTTCCTGTTGGTAGCCTATTACAAAGTCCTGTTGCGGAATGAATAGTCGACTCGCGGTTGTAAAAATTTTATTACAAGTTACACAACATGGCCGTAACCTTCCTGATGCCATTACAAAATACGCTGATAAAATTGAAGAAAATGATCGTGGCTTAGTTCAAGCAATGAGTTATGGCGTTATTCGTTTATTACCGCGATTAGAATATATTGCCCATCAGCTTATCAGCAAACCCCTTAAAACAAAGGATTATGACGTTGTTTTGCTTATCCTTACAGGGTTATACCAACTAATCGAAATGCGTATTCCTGATCATGCAGCCGTTTCTGAAACCGTTAAGGTGACTAAAGCATTAAAAAAACCATGGGCTAAAAATCTGGTCAATGCCGTATTAAGAAATTATCAACGTCAGGCAAAAACACTAACTAATCAAATTAAAAATAATGAGGTTGCTGAATTTGCACATCCACAATGGTGGTTAAATATCATTAAAAAAAACTGGCTTGAAGAAAAACGTTGGCAAAAAATATTACAAGCAAACAATCAAAACCCACCTATGACACTACGGGTAAATACCGCTCATATAAAAAGAGAAGATTATCTCAAACTTTTAGAACAAAATGAGATCTCAGCAACAGCTGCTAAATATTCTCCCAATGCTATTTACTTAAACAAACCTGTTCCTGTTAACTCACTACCTTTATTTGAAGAAGGGAAGGTCTCTATACAAGATGAAGCAGCTCAACTTGCCGCTATTTTATTAGACCCTCAAAAAGGAGAACGCATACTTGACGCATGTGCTGCACCTGGTGGAAAAACCATTCACTTACTTGAGCTAGAAAATGAAATTGATCTACTTGCGCTGGATATAGAAGAAAGTCGTTTAGTAAGGGTGCAAGAAAACCTGAATCGCACTCAATTAAAAGCGCAACTTCTTGCAGCTAACGCCTTTGATCCAGACTCATGGTGGGATAAAAAACCTTTCGACCGCATCTTGCTTGATGCGCCTTGCAGTGCCAGTGGTGTCATTCGTCGCCATCCAGACATTAAATTACTCCGTCAGCAGGATGACATCCCCAAATTAGTACAAGATCAATCGCTAATTTTGGATGCGCTCTGGCCTCTATTGAAGTCTGGGGGTATGCTGTTATATGCAACCTGTTCCGTTCTAGCAGAAGAAAACACATTACAAATACAACACTTTCTTCAACAACATGCAGACGCCGAACTTCAACCCATAAATTCAGATTGGGGACAGCAACAAATCGCGGGCACACAGATATTGCCGGGCGATAATGATGAAAATGGTATGGACGGTTTCTTTTATGCACTTATACAAAAGCGATAAGCCAAATAGAATAATATTTGCCGCTTTACTGTGCTTCCTTGTTAGCGGATTTTTTGCAACAAAAAGTCAAGCCGAAGGATTTAGAATCCTCGCCGCAGAAACAAAACTAAAAAATAACGTTTTCCATCTTGATGCCAATTTGGATCTAAAGTTTTCAGACGACGCGCTAGAAGCACTCCGCAGCGGCGTGCCTTTAATCGTACTGGTTAATATCGAAGTACAAAAAGATAGAAATTGGTGGTGGGATAAAACAATTGCAGAACTTGAACAAGGCTATTTATTGCTTTATCACGCCTTATCCGAAAAATATATTATTCATAATTTAAATAGTGGGGCACAACAAAATTTTATTAGTTTAAACGCCGCACTACATTCTTTAAGCAATATCCGTGAGTTTCCCTTAATTGATAAAAATTTACTTGAAGAGGGCGACGATTATTATGTACGTCTGCGCACTTACCTTGATATTGAATCTTTACCTGCACCCATGCGTCCCATTGCATATATTTCATCGCAATGGCAATTAGAAAGTGACTGGTTTTCATGGCACTTAAAGCCTTAATCAAACGTTTATTCTCTGGTAACACGCCCATTGCGATTGTCGTAGTGCTGTTACTGACCTCGCTTTATTTAATGAGTATCGCAACACATAACTCATTATTATTTGGCCGACTTTACTCTTTATTACTTGGTATTAATTTACTTGCAACAATATTATTAGTTGGTTTAATTGGTAAAAGTGTTTGGCACCTTATACAGCAGTATCGCCAGGGAAAAACCGGATCACGCTTAACAACACGTTTAGTTATTATGTTTGTTATTCTTTCCACAACGCCTGTTTCTGTTGTTTATTACTTCTCGTTAGATTTTTTACAGCGAGGTATTGATAGTTGGTTTGATGTCCGCGTTGAAAATGCTTTAACTGATGCACTTGAATTAAGTAAAACATCCTTAGGTGTGCGCACCCGTGAATTGCTACGCCAAACAAAACAAATGTCACCACGTTTAAATGCAATTTCCAATGAGCTTGCAACTTTAACCTTAAATGAACTACGAGCAGAAAGTGATGCTAATGAATTAACCTTGTTTACCAATGATGGTCGAATTATTGCATCAAGCATTAGTGAAACAACACGTCTATTACCTCAACATTTAGATGACAGCACATTACAACTTTTACGCCAGGGGCAAGATGATTTTGGTTTAGTACCAATACCTGAAATTGGGTTACATATTCGTATTGCTATTAACATTGTAAACCCAGATCCTGCTTTAGATGATCGCATATTACAATTACTCTACCCAATAACCCCGCGAATTAATGAACTCGCTGAAAATGTACAAGAAGCTTTTAGTGCTGTTAGATCATTAACAATTTTACGTTTACCTCTTAAATACAGCTTTATATTAACCCTATCGCTTATTTTATTACTTAGTATATTAACATCCATTTGGGCAGCTTTTTTTGCTGCTCGACGCATGGTTGCTCCTATTTCTGATTTAGTAGAAGGCACACGTGCTGTTGCCGCGGGCAACTATGAAAAACGCTTACCTTTACCCGGTAAAGATGAACTCGGCTTTTTAGTTCGCTCATTTAATGAGATGACACAGAAAATTTCCTTAGCTCAAGATAATGCGCGAGTTAGCCAGCAACAAGCTGAAGCACAACACAGTTACCTTGAAACCGTTTTAAGTAATTTATCTTCCGGCGTAATCACACTTGATATAAACAACTTCCTGCAAACAAGCAATCATGCTGCAAATCAAATTCTTAGTGCCTCATTAACCCCCTTCATTGGTCATTTTCTTGATGATGCGCTTGATGAAAACCCACACCTGCAACATTTTATTGATGTTCTTTACCCACACATCGAAGCCAAAGAAGCCCAATGGCAAGAAGAGGTCACCATTTTTACCGGCGGCGGCCGCAAAATATTAATTTGTCGTGGAACATTACTTTCATCATCTGCCGATAATCTCGAGGGTGGTAGTATTATAGTATTTGATGATGTAACCGAACTTGTTAAAGCACAACGTAATGCCGCCTGGGGAGAAGTTGCTCGACGCCTTGCACATGAAATTAAAAACCCTTTAACCCCCATTCAGCTCTCCGCCGAACGTATTCGACATAAATACCTAGATAAAATGGATGAAAAAGAGGCCGACATTCTCGATCGCTCTACCCATACAATCGTACAACAGGTTGAAACCCTTAAAGAAATGGTAAAATCTTTCTCTGATTATGCACGCATGCCCAGTTTAAATTTAGATAATATTAACCTCAATAATATCATCACCGAAGTACTTGATTTATACCGCTCATCTAACAACGACACACTATATTCAGTTACACTGGATCCCAGTAATCCAACAATAGAAGCCGATATTGGCCGCTTACGACAGTTGCTGCATAACCTGATTAAAAATGCATTAGAGGCAAATCAGGGAAACCACTCTGAATCACAACGACAAACAAAAGAAGAAAAAATTTATATTTCAACTCGTTGTGCCGAAGAACACGCCTGTCGCTATGTTGAATTAAAAATTACTGATACAGGGCCAGGTATTGCTGAAGAAATGTTCGATCAATTATTTGAACCCTATGTCACTACCAAACCAAAAGGTAGCGGCCTTGGATTAGCCATTGTAAAGAAAATTGTTGAGGAACATGGCGGAATGATATTTGCTGAAAATGCTGAAAATGGTGGTGCAAGCATTATAATAAGATTACCGGTTAAGAGACTAGAAAGCATTTTCTTAGACACGGAAAATATAACTCCACAAAATTATGATACAACTGTTTAAAACAATGGAAAACGAAACACCTCAAATTAGCACAACCAGCATACCTCATATTTTAGTGGTTGATGACGAACCCGATATTCGACACTTGCTGCAAGAAATTCTTGAAGATGAAGGTTTTGATGTTGAAGTTGCCGAGAATGGTGAAACCGCACGACAAGCTTATCGCCAACACCAACCCAATCTTATTTTACTTGATATATGGATGCCAGATGTTGATGGCATAACTTTATTGAAAGAATGGAATAAAGACGGAAATTTACCTATGCCCGTTATTATGATGTCAGGTCATGGTACAGTCGAAACCGCAGTTGAAGCCACTCGACTCGGCGCTTTTGATTTCATTGAAAAACCCCTTTCTCTTGCCAAGCTTTTATTAACAGTTGAACAAGCGTTAGAATCAGACAAAATCTTACATGAACCCATCGGCCATGCTAAGCAGGGGCTTGTCGTTAGTGAGCCCATCGGCCGCAGCCCCATAATGCAACGTTTACGCGAACAAATTAAGCGTATTGCAGAACATGATAGTTGGGTTTTACTTAACGGCGAAGCCGGCAGTGGAGTAAAAGTTGCAGCTCACTTTTTACATGCTAATAGCCTCCATCATGACAAAGGTTTTATTGAGGTTAACCTCTCTTCCTTAAGTTATGAAAAAAATCCTGAAGACTTTCTTGGCAACAAATCAACAAAAGGCCTGCTTGATAAAGCACAGGGCGGTACATTATTTTTACGCAATATCGATGAAGCTGACGAAGTTACACAAAACTTTCTCCTCACTCTTCTACAAACAAGTTCTTTTCAGCATATTGGTGATCCATCTACGATTACCTTTAAAGCTCGAGTAATTTGTTCGACACATAAAAATATTGAAAAACTTGTTGAAGAAAATAAATTTAGAAAAGACTTATTTTACTTAATTAATGTCGTCCCGCTTCACATTCCTGCTCTACGCGAACATCGTGAAGACATTCCCGATTTACTCAACTTTTATACTAATATCATGGTAGATCAGGATAAATTACCTTATCGCCATTTTAGTCTTGCAGCTCAAAATCGACTACGAAACTATTCCTGGCTAGGAAATATTCGCGAATTAACGAATCTAGTTCAACGCTTACTGATTACCGCTGCAGGAAATGAAATTAGTTTAGAAGAGGTTGAATCGGCTATTGATCAAAAAGAAATAATATCTGCTCCTGGAGAAGGAATTTCTGTCGCTTATGATCTACCATTACGTGAGGCAAGAGAACGTTTCGAGCGTGATTACTTAATCCACCAGCTCATAAAAATGGGTGGAAGTGTCGGTAAAGTTGCAAAATTAATCGAGATGGAACGCACCCATCTATATCGAAAATTACGTGCTTTAAAAATTGATCCAAAAACTGTAATGACTGAAAATACATAAAATAAAAAATCGTACAATAAAATGAAAATAATTATATTAGGTGCAGGACAAGTAGGAAGCTCACTGGCAGAAAATCTCACCAGTGAAGCAAATGATATAACTATCATTGATAAAGATGAAAAAACATTACTCGCACTCCAGGACCGTCTGGATTTACGCACCATTGCAGGCCATGCCTCACACCCCGATATTTTAAGAGCTGCCGGCGCCGATGATGCTGATATGCTTATTGCAGTTACAGATAGTGACGAAACAAACATGATTGCCTGCCAGGTTGCTTACACGGTATTTCATACCCCAACTAAAATTGCTCGGGTACGTGCTTTAGGATATTTGTCTCACCCTCAGCTTTTCCAGCAAGAAGCCTTACCTGTTGACGTTTTAATCAGCCCGGAACAACTCATAACTGAATATATCGAAAGCTTAATCACCCATCCCGGAGCTCTTCAAGTTCTTGATTTTGCTGATAAAAAAGTACAGCTTGTTGGTGTAAAAGCTTATTATGGTGGTCCTTTAGTAGGACATGAACTAAGCACTATTAAAACTCATATGCCCAGCGTAGAAATTCGTGTTGCTGCTATTTATCGCCGTGATCGTGCCATCATTCCTCAAGGCAATACCGTTATTGAAGCAGACGATGAAGTCTTTTTTGTTGCTGCACCGAAATGTATTCGAGCGATGATTAGCGAATTACGCCGTCTTGATAAACCGTATAAACGAATTATGATTGTTGGTGGTGGTAATATTGGCAAACGGTTGGCTCAAGCTTTAGAAAATGATTATCAGGTTAAACTTATTGATCACAATACAATACGTGCGCATGATCTAGCAAAAGAGCTTGATAAGACAATTGTATTAAATGGTGATGCTTCGGATGGTAATTTATTAACCGAAGAAAACATTGATAATACGGATATCTTTTGTTCAGTAACCAACGATGAAGAAGCCAATATTTTATCAGCGATGCTCGCTAAACGACTAGGAGCACGTAAAGTGATGGCACTAATCAATCGTGCGGCTTATGTTGATCTTATTCAAGGGGGTGAAATAGATATTGCTATATCACCACAACAATCAACTATAAGTAGTTTATTAGCACATGTTCGTCGCGGGGATGTTGTAAAAGTTCATTCTTTGCGCCGTGGTGCAGCAGAAGCTATTGAAGCAATTGCCCATGGCGATAAAACAACATCTAAAGTTGTAGGACGTCAGATTGACGACCTTAAATTACCTTACGGCACAACAATTGGTGCTATTGTTCGTGGTAATAAAGTCATTATTGCTCATCATAATACTGTCATTGAACCTGAAGACCACGTTATTCTTTTCTTAATTGATAAAAAATACATCTCTGACGTTGAAAAACTTTTTCAAGTTGGCATCACCTTTATATAAAAGTAATTATCATGCAATTTTTTGTTATACAGCGCATACTCGGAATTCTTTTAATGGTTTTCAGTTTCACCATGGTTCCGCCAATGGTCGTTTCTGTTATTTACCTTGATGGTGCTTTTGAACCTTTTTTTAATGCATTTGCTGTCACTCTCATAACCGGCATAGTAGCCTGGTTACCAGTTAAAAATTATAAAAATGAATTGCGCCTTCGAGATGGATTTTTAATTGTTGTTTTATTCTGGACCGTACTTGCTTCATTTGGTGCTATACCTTTTATCCTATCTACACAAATTGAAATTTCCATTACCAATGCAGTTTTTGAGTCCTTATCCGGTTTAACCACAACGGGAGCAACGGTTATTGAAGGTTTAGATAAATTGCCTGAATCTATTCTTTATTATCGTCAACAGCTTCAATGGCTTGGAGGCATGGGTATTATTGTTTTAGCTGTCGCTATCATGCCTTTATTAGGTATCGGTGGAATGCAGCTTTATAAAGCAGAAACTCCCGGCCCAATGAAAGATAGTAAATTAACACCGCGAATCACTGAAACAGCAAAAGCACTTTGGTATATTTATTTAACATTAACTATTGCTTGCGCTGTTGCATATTGGTTAGCGGGTATGAATGCGTTTGATGCTATTGGCCACAGCTTTTCAACTGTTGCAATTGGTGGTTTCTCTACACATGATGCTAGTATGGGCTTCTTTAATGAAACACCTATGGTAGAAGTGGTTGCTATTATCTTTATGCTACTTTCCGGGATTAATTTTTCTTTACACTTCTTATCGTGGCGAAGTCGTTCTGTTAAAGCTTATCTGGTTGATTCAGAATTTAAAACATACATTACTTTACTAATGAGCATTTCTTTAATATCTGCAATCTATTTGTATTACACAAATTTCTTTATAACTCCAGAACGCGCGTTGCTACATGGTATGTTTCAAGCTGTATCAATCGGAACAACTACTGGCTTTACAACTCATGAGTACTACAACTGGCCAGGATTCTTACCTGTTTTATTACTCTTTACCAGCTTTATAGGTGCTTGTGCGGGTTCAACCGGTGGCGGTATGAAAATGATCCGCTTTTTGCTTTTACTCAAACAAGGTATGCGAGAAGTAAGACGATTGATTCACCCTAATGCAGTATTTGTAATTAAAATTGGCGGCAAACCTTTATCTGATCGCATTATTCAAGCTGTATGGGGGTTCTTTTCTGCATATGTTGCTGCATTTGTTATTATTCTTCTTGCTCTTATGCTTACTGGCTTAGACCAAATCAGTGCTTTTTCCGCTACAGCTGCATCCATGAATAATCTTGGTCCAGGCTTAAATGAAGTTGGTTTAAATTATTCAGGAGTAAATGATACTGCAAAATGGATTTTATGTTTTGCTATGTTATTAGGGCGACTTGAAATTTTTACTTTGCTTGTGTTACTTACGCCCGCTTTCTGGCGGCGTTAAATGATGATTAATAAATTCTATTACAGTATTTCTTTGCATCAGAACGATTAAAATTTTATTTATTCAACTGTTACAGATTTTGCCAGATTTCTAGGCTGATCAACATCTGTACCTTTCAATAATGCTACATGGTATGCCAACATTTGCAATGGAACGGAAAAAATAATCGGTGAAATTGCGATATCTAACGGCGCAACTTCTATCACCTTTATACCATCTTCTGATTTTAAGTTTGTTCCTTTATCAGCGAAAACATAAAGCTGGCCACCTCGTGCTTTAACTTCTTGTAAATTTGATTTTAATTTATCTATTAAATTATCATTCGGTGCCACAGCAACTATGGGAATATTTTTATCGACCAAAGCAATCGGCCCATGTTTTAATTCTCCAGCAGGGTAACCCTCTGCATGAATATAAGATATTTCTTTAAGCTTTAATGCGCCTTCCATTGCTACAGGATAGTGCATACCACGACCTAAGAATAAGGCATGATCTTTATCAGCAAAATCCTTTGCCATTTTTTTGATTTGATCTTCAAGTTTTAAAACATCGTCAATAATTCCGGGCAAGTGACGTAACTGTTCAACTACTTTAGCTTCTGTTTCTGCAGGAAAACCATAGCGACGCGCTAAAACAACAATCAATAATAAAATAGCAACTAGTTGTGTAGTAAAGGCTTTAGTTGAAGCAACGCCAATTTCCGGTCCTGCCCGTGTCATCATGCTCAGCTCAGATTCTCGTACCAATGAACTTTCTGGCACATTACAAATAGCCAAAGTATGTTCATAACCAATTTCCTTTGCTTTTCGTAAAGCGGCTAAGGTATCAGCTGTTTCGCCAGACTGAGAAATAGTGATTAATAATGCACCCGGCTGAACAACAACTTTCCGATAACGAAATTCACTAGCCACTTCTACATTAACTGGTAAACTTGTTACCGATTCAATGCCATATTTTGCTATTAACCCAGCATGATAACTCGTGCCGCAGGCAATAATTTGAATTGATTTAATTTTATCAAATATTTCAATAGCTTTAGGACCAAAGCTTGAATCTAAAACCTTCTCTTTTCCTAAACGACCTTCCAATGTATCCGCAATTGCAATAGGTTGTTCATAAATTTCTTTGAGCATGTAATGAGCATATTCACCTTTATCAACAGCATCACCTGAAAGTTGACTTTCATGAATCTCTCGAACTGTTTGGTGACCTTTATCATCAAACACATCAACTTCTGATGACTTGATAATGGCCATATCACCCTCTTGAAGAATAATAAAATTATTTGTCTCTGATAATAAAGCAGACATATCAGATGCTATAAAATTTTCATTCTCGCCCACGCCAATTACCAAGGGACTCCCTTTACGAGCACAAATTAATGTATCAGGCTCTGAGGTACTAATTACGCCTAATGCGTATGCGCCTTCTAAATCATTAATTGATTTCTTAACCGCATCAAACAAAGAATTTTCTTCATTTAAGTATTTTTGGATCTGGTGAACAATAACTTCTGTATCAGTATCGGAGGTAAAATTAAAACCAGCCTTAATTTGTTCGACACGTAATTCTTCATGATTTTCAATAATGCCATTATGAACAATTGCCACACAATCATTACAAACATGGGGGTGTGCATTTTTTGCTGTTGGCTCACCATGTGTTGCCCAGCGAGTATGACCAATACCAATGAATCCATCAGCAGGCGTAACTTTTAACGCAGCTTCTAAATTTTTAATTTTACCAACGGCTCTAACACGCTGAATACTTCCATCATTATCTAAAACGGCTACACCAGCAGAATCATAACCACGGTATTCAAGGCGATTTAAACCATGAAGTAATACCGGGGTAATATCTCTTTTGGAAACTGCACCTACAATGCCACACATATTCTTATCTCAAAGCCTAAATTTGATTATTATTTTTTATCTTTTACCGGCCGTTTCCAACCTTGAATACTTTTTTGTTTCACACGAGTAATGGCTAATTCATCACTTGCAACATCTGTTGTAATTGTCGATCCTGCACCAACTGTAGCATTTTTGCCTATTTTTACAGGGGCAACGAGCTGAGTTGCTGAACCAATAAATACGTTGTCTTCAATTATTGTTTGATGTTTGTTGGCACCATCATAATTACACGTAATTGTACCCGCACCAATGTTAACATTTTTACCTACTATTGAATCACCGACATAAGTCAAATGATTCACTTTGCTGCCAACACCAATAAAACTTTTTTTAATCTCTACAAAGTTTCCTATGTGTGTGCTCTCTGAAAGAACAGCGCCTGGCCTTAATCGTGCGAAAGGACCAACTTTACTGTTTTTACCAACCGAAGCATTATCTAAAACGCTCATTGGTAAAATCACAACATTATCAGCAATCTTTGAATCTTTAATTACACAATTTGCACCAATTGAAACATTGTTACCTATAGATACGTGGCCTTCAAAAACCGTATTAATGTCGATCGAAATATCCTGACCATGGGTTAGTTCACCACGAACATCTATTCTTGTTGGGTCGGCTAACGTTATACCGCCAGCCATTAATTCATTTGCTTGCCCTAGTTGATAATAACGTTCTAACTCGGCAAGTTGTAAACGATTATTCACGCCCATAACTTCATGTTCATCATCGGGCTGCGTGGTTTCAACTACAAAACCATCTTTCACTGCCATCGCAATGACATCGGTTAAATAATATTCTTTTTGTGCATTATTGTTATCAAGATTACTTAACCAGTTTTTTAATAGATTCGCTTTTACTGCTAAAATACCTGTATTTACTTCGTTTATTTTTTTAATATCATTACTGGCATCTTTTTCTTCAGTAATGTTTTCAACTAAACCCTTTTTATTTCGAACAATACGTCCATAACCTTGTGGGTTATCTAAGCTTACAGTTAATAATGAAAAACCTTCTTTGGCTTGTTCTAGCAGTTCAGTTAATGTTTCTTCTTTTATAAGAGGAACATCGCCATATAAAATAAGAACAAGCTGCTCATCTTTTAATTGGTCTTTAACTTGATCAACCGCATGCCCGGTACCAAGTTGTTCTGCTTGTAATACCCAATTAATATTTGGATCATTGATCTTTTGCTGAACTTGTTCGCCACCATGACCATATACAACATTAATAATTTCTGGGTTTAATTTTTTTGAAGTATTAATAACATGCTGAACCAAAGGTTGGCCTGCAAGAGGATGCAATACCTTTGGCAAAGAAGACTTCATTCTTGTACCTTGACCGGCAGCAAGAATGACTATATTAAGATGGTCGCTGTTTGTCATGCTAATTATATTATTGCTCTTAATGAAATTTAATTTAGTGTACCGCTGGCTTTGTTTGATGATCTACTACTATGCCTGAAGCAACCTCTTTAACTGTTGCTTCACGAATCGCCTCAACAGTGATTTTAAATGTCATAGTTCGAGCTGCAAAAGGATGGTTTCCATCAAGAAATGCTTCGCCATTCTCAACAGAAATGACATTCATTTTTAATTCTTGGGCATCTTCATTCTTAAAAGTTGCTTCAGCACCTACCGAATGATATTCAGGCGGGACATTTTCTACTTTGTCGCGATAAGTTTTATTTTCTTCATACACACCAAAACCATCCATTGGCTCTAAAACAACTTCTTTTGTATCGCCAACTTTTGCACCTTCCATCGCTTTAGTTACTAATGGGAAAACTCGCTCATCTACGCCATGTACATATTTCATTGGAATATCACTTTTTTCTTCGACTTTGCCTTTTTCATTCAAAATACTGTACGTGAATGAAACAACCTTATCTTTTTCTACTGTGTCTGGCACTTCTAAACCCAATTTCTATTCTATAAATTAACAATTTCCGTACTTTAGTTTAACAGTTTATACGACTGATAACATGTTGGCGGCACTGGCTTCGGAACCGTTACTAAAGGGCAAGGAGTTGAGGGGCCATATTACTCCCGTCTGCCACACGGATGTGGCAGTGCGGCCAAGGATAACGGAGTTTGCGAGCCGTAATATGGCTCCCTCAGTTTCTTGACCAAATCTAAGCTACAAAAGTCCCAACCACAAAAAAAGGCAAATATTATCTGCCTTTTCTCTAATCTTCGATACTGCTACAAATTAACGATTTTTACGGAAATTCTCAATCATTCGCAGCTGTGCTACAGCTTCAAGCAATTTCGACTGCGCTTCAGCTATATCCATATCGCTTTCGCGATTTGAAATGGCTTCTTCAGCTGCTTGTTTTGCTTCCATTGCGGCTGCTTCGTCTAAATCTTGCGCACGAACCGCAGTATCAGACAAAATTGTTACCACGCTAGGTTGAACTTCCATCATGCCGCCTGAGACATAAATGAATTCTTCCTCACCACCTTGCTTAGTTATTTTAACTTCACCCGGCTTAAGTGGCGTCAGCATTGGAGTGTGGCGAGCGTGAATGCCCACTTCACCCATGATTGCTGGTGCAACTACAACTTCTGCTCGACCGGAGAAAATTTCATTCTCGGCACTAACAATATCTAAATGCATGGTCATTGCCATACGCTTTCTCCAAAAGTTTTAGCTTAGACTTTAATAGTCTTTGCTTTTTCAATTGCTTCTTCAA
>Ga0316204_10007493_pt1 | contig 15881 bp, 10 predicted proteins | sample 6monrhotite_MG_2_FD_205661 | JGI IMG/M metagenome (GOLD analysis project Ga0316204, IMG submission 205661) | Microbial mat bacterial communities from mineral coupon in-situ incubated in ocean water Damariscotta River, Maine, United States -... | ecosystem: Environmental > Aquatic > Marine >... | reverse complement strand
GTCAAAGTGTAGGTAAGAAATTTAGATTTGGATTGAGACTTAAACTCCTTTTAGAGTAGCAATAAACTACAATTCTTATTGTTGACCAAATCAGGTTAAGGGGTTATTTCATTTCAAATAAGCCAAAACATCGCATTTATACTCCATTATCTAATTCAGATTACAAACCTTTCAATTAACGAACCAAATCGAAGAAAACTACTAAATTGTGACCAGTTATTAGTCCAATTTTAGTAGTGAAAGTTTTCTATGATGTGTGTGTCACTGTATATTTGATCAGAGTTACTTTTTTGTTATCAATGCTCATTTAGATAATGTGATTGAAGATTTAAATACTCTACTTGATTCACATTTAAAGCTATAAAACTTCATTTAATACCATAATATATTCTAAAATTGTTATGTTGATTAAGAGCTTTTAACTCATAGGCTCCGATTGTGCATTTAATAATGAATTAATAATTTATTTTATTTAAAGCAGTTATTTTATTCAATTTTAGAAATAAAAGTACCAGTATTAAGACAAGTATTAGTTAATTTAGGACAAATTAGAATTTAGGAGAAATTTATATAGAACTAATACCCTATTACTGACAGTACATTCAAACTATTAATGATAAATAACTCTTGGGTGCGAGACTTTAGTCTTGCCGTTCTCGGCTCTCAAAAAAAAACAAAACCATCAAATGATCACATATCTTTGTTAACGGAAAATTACATTTTTAAAGTTTATTGAGTCAGGCAGGGTTAAAACCCCGCACCCGGTGGTTAGAGTTGATTTAAACTCCGATGGATTGTCGGTTTTAACCGACCTAGTTGAAATGTGTTCAACACTGAGTGGGATAAATCCCACTTACCAAACAAGGATAAAAGCTTTTGATCTTTCCCTCTGCGTGCTTTGCGAGCCCTGCATGAGAATTGTTTTTAACCTTTAACTACACATCTCATTTAGCTTTTCTAGAGCATCAATAATATTATCATTCCATGGGACTCCATAGCTAATGCGTATAAATGATTTATATCGATTACTGGGGGAAAAGACATCTCCAGGAATAATGCTAATATTTTCTTCAATGGCCTGGTAGAACAATTCTTTAGCGTCTTTATTATTCGGTAATTTTAACCACAGTACTGAACCGCCTTGTGGGTTGGTGACTTGTGTATCAGCTGGAAATATAGACTGTATTTTGCACAACATGCGGTCTTTATTGCATTTTAAAATTTCTCTTAGTTTAATCAGATATCTATCGTACTGATGACCGGTGATGAACTCTGCCAATGTCCATTGATTAATCAATGATGAGGAACACGATAGGGCTCTTTTAATTATTTTAGCTTGGTTGGCAAATTTGCTGGTTATTAACCACCCAATTCGATAACCAGGCGCGGCGGTTTTTGAAAAGGAACTGCAGGTCAGTACCAATCCTTTTTTGGAATATTTTTGAGCGGGCATTCCGCGTTTCTCGGTAAAATAGATGTCACCATAAACATCATCTTCTATCATAGGAATATCATGTGACTCTAATAATTCAACGACCTGTTTCTTTTTAGATTCTGTCATGAATGACCCTAATGGATTGCTGATAGTGGTTGAAAAGATACAGGCTTTAATATTATGTTGTTTGATACTTTTTTCTAAGTCTTGCAACCAAATACCATCATCAGGGCATAAGGGTATTTCTACCGCCATCATACCGAGTGATTCAATCAGTTCAATGATTCCAAAATAACAAGGTGACTCAATGGCAATCACATCTCCTGGACTGGCAATGCATTTAAGCGCTATGGCAATGGCTTCCTGTGCGCCATTGGTAATAATGATTTCATCTGGATCAACCTGCAAGCCATAATCAAAATAACGCATGGCCAGTTGTCTTTTTAAAGGTGGGTAGCCATCCATAGGCGCATAACTAACAGCTTTAGCGCCAGCCTTAGATAATACTTGTCGCATAATTCGTGCTAAGGATTTTTCTGCAGGATAAGCAGCTGTTGGTGAAGACACGCCAAGAGGAACCATTTTAGGGTCATTAATGGCATTAAAGATATGTTCAATAAAATGCTGTCTATCAACCAGTGTTGGTCCTTTTCTCAATCGACATCTATTAGGCGTAGCCAATAACAAGGGTTGACCCTTCATAAAATAGCCTGATTTAGGGCGAGCCACTATTAATTCTTGTCGTTCTAATTCCATATAAGCTAATTTAACTGTGGGAATACTCACACCCAGTTGTTGACTTAGTTTTCTTAGAGATGGAAGCTTGTCGCCCACTCGCAAGGTACCTGAGTCTTGCATTTGCTTAATCATATCAATCACTTGTTGATACAGATACTTTTCACTTTCTTTGCTTAATACTTGAGACATTGGATGCATTTTGCTTTGAGTTTTGTCAGTTTAACATATATCTGTATATGTTGCATTATTATATTTCTGTATCTGTTTAGTTTGCAGATGATTCTTATAATGGGACTTATTATTTATTATTGAGGTGTTATATGAAAAATAGTTTCTTATACATAATCACAGTATTAATCTGGGGATCTACCTGGTTTGCTATTGAATTTCAATTAGGGGATGTGGCCGTAGAGGTTTCTTTATTTTATCGCTTTGGATTAGCCGCTTTAATCATGTGGGGATATTGTCTAACCAAGAAAATACCTTTAACTTTTAGCTTAAAAAATCATGGGTATATTATTTTACTAGGTGTGGGCAATTTTTCTGCTAACTATGCCATTTTATATTATGCGCAAAACTATTTAACTTCGGCCATGACTTCCATTGCTTTTTCAACCCTTTTACTGATGAATATTGTTAATACCAGAATCTTCTTTGGCAAGCCCATCGCATTTAGAATTTATTTAGGCGCTCTATTAGGATTGATGGGTATTATTACTTTGTTTTGGGATGACCTACAGTCTGTAAATATATCAAGTGCAACACTGTGGGGTTTAGCATTGGCTTTAATAGGAACCTTAGTGGCATCTTTTGGCAATATGGTCAGTGTTAGAAATTCTAATTCAGAACTAAATATAATGGCGGTGAATGCTTGGGGCATGACCTATGGAACCTTTTTATTAATGATTTATGCAGTGTTTAATGGCAGTCAGTTTAATTTCTCATTTGAAGCAAGCTATATCATTTCTTTGTTATATTTAGCGCTATTTGGATCGGTTATTGCTTTTGCATCATACTTTAGTTTGTTGAAGAATCTAGGCGCTGAAAAGGCCAGTTACTTAATCATTCTGTTTCCAATTGTTGCGGTTATTATCAGTGGTTTATTTGAAGGTTTTGAATTTACTCAAAACATATTTATTGGCTTTATTTTAGTGTTGATTGGCAATGCCATTGTTTTAACGCCACAAGAAAAGATAAAGGCTGTTTATCAAAAGGTCATGATCATCATTAAATGATTTTAACATCTCCCAGAGGGCAAACATTGTTTGCCTTTTTTAGTGGGTAAACGCTTGTTTACCCTTTTTTTATACAATTAATCATGGCATTATTTTAAAACAAATCATTTAAGACTTCTAAATCATTCAAAATCTGCTTTGCCGCACCACGACCTTGAGCAATGGCTGTGACCACAAGATCTGCACCACTAACCATATCTCCACCTGCATAAATATTTGTAGCTGTTGTTTTACCTGTATTTGGAAGAGTTGATACCAATCCTGATGTATCGGTACTTATACCCGATTGTTCAAACCATTTAGCAGGATTTGCCCTGAACCCAAAGGCAAGAATTACAGATTCTGCCTGCAAATTTACCACCTCATCCTTGTGCTTTAATACATCAAAATTTGTTCTTTCAAAATCTATTGATTCTAATTTATTATTTGAGCTAGATTTAATTGCAATAGGCTGTAAATTAAAAATAAATTTAACGCCCTCTTCCTTCGCATTTTTAACTTCTGTTCTTGAGCCTGGCATTTCTACTTCTGTTTTTCGATAAACACAAGTAACAGATTTTGCCTTTTGTCTCACTGCCGACCGCACACAATCCATCGCCGTATCACCTCCACCCAAGACAATGACATTTTTGTTTTTTAAATCATAATAATGGCTATCAACCATTTGATAATTTTTCTGTTGATTTACATTACCAATGAGATAATCTAATGCTGCAATTACACCCTTGTTTTCTCGACCTGGCAAGTTCCCATCAACAGCTCTATAAGTACCCATACCCAAAAACACACCATCAAATTCATTTTGCAGATCTTGTATGTGCTTGTCTTTTCCAATTTCAGTATTGAGCACAAACTTTACTCCCAGGTCTTCTAAAAATATCCTGCGTTTGACTAGTATACTTTTTTCTAGTTTAAATTCTGGAATACCAAAAGTAAGCAAGCCACCAATTTCCGGATATTTATCAAAAACTATTGCCCTTACACCATTTCTTACCAATAATTCAGCACAGGCAATTCCAGCCGGCCCTGCGCCAACTATGGCTACTTTTTTACCAGTATTTTTAACCCTTGATAAATCCGGACGCCAATCATTATTTAAAGCAAAATCCGCAATATTTTTTTCAATTTCACCAATCGTTACAGCACCTAAGCCAGTATTCAAAGTGCAGGCCTGTTCGCACAAACGGTCTTGAGGACACACTCTGCCACAGATTTCGGGCAGTGGATTGGTTTGGTGCATTAAAGCAGCGGCTTTATCAAATTGTTGATTAGCAACCAGTTCTAACCAATTTGGAATATAATTATGAATGGGGCATTTCCATTCACAATAGGGGTTTCCACAATCTAAACAACGGTCAGCTTGAATGACTAAATCGGACTCTTTTTTAATTTGATAGATTTCAGAAAAATCATCTGTCCTACTTTTTGCTTTGCGTTTTGGTGCAAGTTTTCTACTTTCTTTCAAAAAACTTAAGGCATCCCCTATAACATATTTATTTTTTATTTCAGACATGCCTAGAACCCCTTACACTTGATATTGACTGAATTAACTTTAAAGGCTCAGCTTTTTTATTTTTGTGAGTCACCTTAGGCACAACTACTTTAAATCCATCAATATAGTTATCAAAATTATCCACAATTTTTTGCACCCAACGACTCCCTGTCTTTTCAATGTGTTCTTGCAACAATTGCTTTAATTCTTCTTCATGTTCTTCGTTAACATTTTCAGCCAAACTAATTATTTCAATGGTTTCTAAATTAGCTTTTTGTTCCAACAGTTCAAAATCATCAAACACAAAAGCCTTTCCACCAGTCATACCAGCAGCAAAATTTTCACCCACAGGGCCTAAGATAACCACTACACCACCTGTCATATATTCACAGGCATGGTCTCCAACACCTTCTAGAACTGTAATGGCCCCCGAATTTCTGACAGCAAATCGCTCTCCGGCTTGACCGGCTGCAAACAATTTGCCACCACTGGCTCCGTATAAACACGTATTACCGATGATGGCACTGCGACTTGGAATATATTGAATGTTTCCAGTTGGATAAATACTAATTAGTCCACCAGACATTCCTTTCCCAACATAATCATTGGCATCTCCTTGTAAGCTTAATTCAACACCCTGATGATTCCATACACCAAAACTTTGACCCGCCACTCCTTTAAACTCAATCTTTAATCTGACAGCTTGGTCATTAATATTTTTATCATATTTTTTGCTACTATCATGGCCTTTATTAAACCCATAATTTGATGCAATATAACCTGAAACTTTGGCACCTACCGAACGGTCATAGTTTTTAATTTGGTACTTTAAGCTGATATTTTTAGTGGATTCTAAAGATTTGAAGTCTTTTAAAATTTGTTCATTAAGAAGACCTTTATCAAAAGGCTGATTACGCTGATGAAGATAATGAGCTGCTGATATCTGACTATCCGGTCTTTTGGCTGCAGCTAATATATCACTTAAGTCCAGATGAGATTGTTTGCTGGTATCACCTGTTAATAATTCTAACAAATCAGTTCGGCCTATTAATTCATCTAAGCTTTTAGCACCCAATTTTGCCAACCAATAACGCACCTCATCAGCAACAAATTTAAAATAACAAATAACCTTCTCAGGTAAGCCATGAAAATGAAACTCCCTTAGTGTTTTATTTTGAGTGGCAATTCCAGTCGCGCAATTATTTAGATGACAAATTCTTAAGTACTTACAACCCAAAGCAACCATTGGCCCAGTTCCAAAACCAAAACTGTCCGCCCCTAAAATTGCACCTTTAATCACATCTAAACCCGTTTTTAATCCACCATCTACTTGTAAGCAAATTTTATCGCGTAAGTTATTTTCAATCAGTGCTTGATGGGTTTCTGCTAAGCCCAACTCCCACGGATTACCTGCATATTTTACCGATGACAAAGGACTGGCGCCCGTGCCTCCATCATGGCCTGCTATTGTGATCATATCAGCGTAAGCTTTGGCCACTCCAGCAGCAATGGTTCCTACTCCAGGACCTGAAACTAATTTAACTGAGATTAATGCTTTTGGATTCACCTGTTTTAAATCAAAAATTAGTTGTGATAAATCTTCAATCGAATAAATATCATGATGGGGTGGTGGTGAAATTAAGGTTGTTCCGACGGATGCATTTCTAAGTTTTGCAATTTCCATGGTCACCTTATTTCCTGGAAGTTGACCGCCTTCGCCTGGCTTTGCTCCTTGCGCCACTTTAATTTGAATGACTTCAGCATGAACCAAATAATGGGCACTGACTCCAAACCTTCCAGAGGCTACTTGTTTTATTTTTGAGTTTTTAAGTGTGTTAAAGCGCTTTGGGTCTTCTCCTCCTTCACCAGAATTAGACCGACCACCTATGGTATTCATGGCAATAGCTAAAGCTTCGTGAGCCTCTGGACTTAATGCCCCTATTGACATTGCCGCAGAATCAAAACGTTTTAAAATTTCACCTGTTGCTTCTACTTGACTGTCTTGCAAGGGTTTATCTGCTAATTTCAACCCCATTAAATCTCTCAATGTGGCTACTGGACGTTTATTCACTGCCTTGGCAAATAACTTATAATCAGAAATATCTGCAGAATTGACTGCTTTTTGTAACAAGCTAACCACATCTGGATTGTAGCTATGGTATTCCCCACCATGCACATACTTTAATTGGCCACTGCGTTGAATATGCATTTGATCATTGTAAGCAGATTGATGATTTTTTAAATTATCATTATGCAAATCATCAAAAGTTGCGCCACCGATTCTTGAGTTCATTCGATAAAAACACAAATCCATTACAGATTGGTGAAGCCCAATAATTTCAAACAAACATGCATTTCTATAGCTTGCTATGGTTGAGATACCCATTTTAGATAATATTTTTAATAAACCTTTTTTAAGACTTTTAAAATAATTATCTCTGGCTGTGATTAAACCTGATTGTAAATTGTTATCCAAGTGTAATTGATTGATGGTCTGCAACGCCAGATAAGGGTAAATAGCTGTAGCCCCTAAACCGATCAATACAGCAAAATGGTGTGCGTCTCTTACCGTTCCAGTTTCAACAATAATGTTAACATCTAGCCTCACACCTTTTTCTATCAATCGTTTATTAACAGCACCAACAGCCAGCGCAGCATGTATTGGCAACATTTTTTCATTGATGTCTCTATCGGTAAGGTGCAAAATCACACAACCATTACGCACAATTGTGACTGCAGCATCACACAGTTTAGTAATAGCTGTTTCTAAAGATTCATTTATCGGATAATTAAGTGACAATTCATTAAACTGGTAATACTTTTGGTCTAACAACTTAATTTGTTGTAGCTTGGCGAAATTTAGAATGGGTTGAGAAATAATCGCTCGATAAGCCAAGTTATTTGTTTCTTGAAATAAATTATGTTCTTGTCCTAAACATGTTTCCAATGACATCACTGACTTTTCCCTTAATGAGTCAATCGGAGGATTTGTCACTTGGGCAAATTGTTGTCTGAAATAATCGTAGAGATTTCTACTTTTTTGGGATAAAACGGCAACTGGTGTATCATCTCCCATTGAGCTAGTGGCTTCTTGAGAGTTGTTAGCCATCACTTTAAGAACTTGACCAGACTCTTCAATTGATAGATTAAATAGCTTTTGATAAATAGAGATATTTTTTAAATCATCTGCTATATAATTATCAGCTCCAGCACGCTCTAGTTTTCGATTGGAGCGTAATCTTATGGTGTTTTCACGCAACCATTCATAGTAAGGTTGTCTATTCTTCAACATGTCATCAATTTTATTGGTGCGCCAAATTTCTCCTTTTACAATATCAGCTGCCAACATTTCACCGGGCCCAACCCGATCTTTTTCTACCACGTCTTGTTCATTATATTCCCAGACACCAACCTCTGATGCCACTGTCAAAATATCATCTTTGGTAATAACATACCGTGCGGGCCTTAAACCATTTCGGTCCAAGGTACAGGCAATTTTTTCACCGTTGGTCATGACGATTCCAGCTGGACCATCCCAGGCTTCCATGTGCATAGAGTTGAACTCATAAAAAGCACGTAAATGCATATCCATATTTTTGCGTTTTTTCCATGCAGGGGGCACTAACAAACGCAACGCTCGGAAAATATCCATGCCTCCGACCAATAATACTTCTAACATATTATCCAAAGAAGATGAATCAGATCCTGATTGGTTGACCAGATGGCTAAGTTGCGGCAAATCAGGTATCAAGGGAGTGTAAAGTTTCTTACGTCGGCATTTGGCCCAAGTTCTATTGGCATTAATGGTATTGATTTCACCATTATGAGCTAGGTATCTAAAAGGTTGTGCATATTTCCAATGAGGTGCCGTATTAGTAGAGAATCGTTGATGAAATAAACAAATGGCTGATTGCATTTTCTCACTGGTTAAATCTGGATAAAAATGACCCAAATTTTTAGGAATGACTAAGCCTTTGTAAACAACTAGTTTATTAGATAAAGAACAAACGTAATACTGTTCATCACTAATTTTGTCTGCAGCTCGACGACGCGCCATGAATAGACGCCTTTCAAAATCATCTTTTCCCCAGCCCATAGGTGCATTGATGAAAATTTGTTCAATTTTCGGTAGAGATTTTTTGGCCACTTCACCACAAACGTCTTTATTTATTGGTACATTTCGCCAACCAATCACTTGTAGAGTCTCACGTCTTAATTCTTTTTCAAGTATTTTTTTAGATTGACTTGCTATTGCTTCATCTGGATTTAAAAAAATTTGACCAACAGCTAGTAAAGAATCTACACTGGCTCCCATTGACTGGGCTATAGGGGTGAAAAATGATTGTGATAATTGAATAGTAATTCCACAACCATCGCCTGTTTTACCGTCTGAGTTTATGGCACCACGATGAGTCATACGGGTTAAAGCACTGATTGCTGTTTTTATTAATTCTTGGCTTTGAACACCCTTTAATTGTGCTATTAAACCAAATCCACAGCTAGCTTTGGCTTGAGAATCATTGTATAAACTCATAATTAGAACCTCTTTTATTAAAACATTAAAACTTATTTTTTTACAAAATCTATATTTTTTATAGATGCTTGATAAGCGTTTCAAAATGCGTCATTCACGTCCCAATAATCAACTATTCACAAAAATATACTTAACTGATTAATGAATGAGTTCGACTTATTCTAACAAAGAATGTAATTATATATTCAGTTAAAACTATTTTTATTTCTTATATACATCATAAATATTTCTTATGTTTCGTATAAGAAACTATTATTTTTGTTTAACAAATTTTTGTTATAGCATAAAAAGCGATTCCAAAATTATTAGACCAAATAACAGGTAAATTTATATGAAATTGATCACAGCAATCATCAAGCCCTTCAAATTAGATGAAGTTAGAGAAGCCCTTTCTGAAGCTGGAGTTAAAGGAATTACAGTATCAGAAGTCAAGGGTATCGGGCGACAAAAAGGCCATACTGAACTTTATCGAGGAGCCGAATATAAAGTCGATTATATTGCCAAGCTAAAGTTAGAAATTGCATTAAAAGATAATTTACTCGATCGAGTCATTGACGCCATTCTCGTATCCGCAAAAACTGGAAAAGTAGGAGATGGAAAAATATTTGTAACAAATCTAGAAAAAGCCATTCGAATTCGAACGGGTGAAACTGGGGACCAAGCACTATAATTTTTGAATCAACTGAATACTAGCATAGGAATTACTTTATGAAACTCTACTACTTAATATTAACATTTATTGGATCTTCTCTTTTTTCTTTTCCTGTAATGGCAGAAGATATTTTGTCATCTGGTGACACCGCTTGGATCTTAACATCCACAGCCTTAGTGTTGTTGATGACTATACCTGGACTTTCCTTGTTTTACGCGGGAATGGTTCGCAGTAAAAACGTACTATCAGTCATGATGCAGTGTTTTGCAGTGACAGGATTGATGAGTATACTTTGGGTTATCTATGGCTATAGCTTAGCCTTTTCAGATGGCGGCAGTTTAAATAGTTGGGTTGGCGGATTTAGTAATTTTATGCTGTTAAATATCAAAGTTGATACGCTCTACGGCAGTATTCCAGAAACAGTTTTTATGACTTTTCAAATGACATTTTTTATCATTACACCGGCCTTAATTGTTGGGGCTTTTGCTGAAAGAATTAAATTCTCAGCCATGCTTTGGTTTATGGGCTTATGGAGCACTTTGGTATACTTACCCGTTTGTCATTGGGTTTGGGGAGGGGGCTGGATGAGCACATTGAGCACCGAGCCATTGGATTTTGCTGGTGGCACTGTCGTGCACATCAATGCTGCTGTGGCTGGTTTGGTCGCTTCAATCGTCATTGGAAAACGAAAAGGGTACCAAAAAATTTCTATGGCCCCTCATAATTTAACCTATACTCTAATCGGTGCCGCCTTACTATGGGTCGGATGGTTTGGGTTCAATGCAGGCAGTGCCTTAGCGGCAAATGGAACAGCTGGAATGGCCATGGCAGTCACTCAAATTTCTACAGCTGCAGCCGCATTAACATGGATGTTTGTGGAATGGATTAAACATGGGAAACCAAGTGTTTTAGGCATAGCTTCAGGCGCCGTTGGTGGATTGGTTGCCATTACTCCAGCCTCTGGATTTGTTGGTCCAGCTGGTGCTATTGCAATTGGTATAGCCTCTGGAATAGGCTGTTATTGGGGGGCAACTTCATTAAAAAGAAAATTTGGTTATGATGATTCTTTGGATGTATTTGGAGTGCATGGAATCGGTGGAATTATTGGTGCCATACTCACAGGGGTTTTCGTTTCAGAATCATTGGGCGGGGCTGGACTGGAACATGAGACCAGCATGATTTCTCAGGTTGGCGCTCAATCATTGTCAGTTGTTGTCACCATCGCTTGGTCAGGAATTTTAAGCTATATCATTCTTAAAATCATTGATAAAGCCATAGGCCTTCGTGTTGAAGAAGAGCATGAAATAGAAGGACTAGACCTTAGTTCACATGATGAGAAAGGCTATAATTTGTAAATAGATTAAGGGTGAGTCATTTATATTCACCCATATCCAGTTGTAACTTTACATAACTATTATGGCTCGATAACAATTCATCAATCCTCATTATGACGGATTGCTTTTTGGGAGCCATAATAAAAACACTGCCCCAATTAACTATACTGAGATCAAAATCACCACAATCACTAGCAAATTCAATAAGCACTTCATCGTTCATCCACAAGTCTGTTACTTTTGTCTTTTTTGGATGAATGGACGCTATAGCCTGAACAAAACTATTGAGGTCATCTAGAGGCTTATCAACTGACATAACTGGTTGCAACTCTACACCCATGCCTGATTCATCACTAAATGCTTGATCATTATTGTAATCAATAATGACAGATATTTCTTTAAAAATACAAATAGAAATTTTTGTGGAGTTGTTTGTTGTTTTGCCGCAATTAAAAGTATTGAATAATCAGTATTGTTAATGATCTTGTCGTTTGTATAATTAATAATCAATATTGTTTTTTAAATATTTAACATAAGGAATCAAATCTTCTTTGAATAAAACACATTATCCACCGTTATTAACGGAAAAGAATCAGGAAGTTGAGATTTTTTGCACTGTGTAAAATCATTCTTCTCATAAAATCGATGAGCGGCTTTATATTTATCTATAGTACCTAGAAAAATAGTTTCTATTTGTTTTTGATTACACCATTCTAATAACTTCTTTACTAATTTTTGCGCTACTTGATAGGTAGCCCCTCTATATTTAGACTTCACAAACATTTTTCGAATTGCACATTGTTGCTTACCTATATCTAATAAAGCGATTGTTCCTATTATCTCTGCATTAATTTTCGCCACCCAAAATTGGCCACTTCCTTGCTGATAATAAGACTCAACCTTTCTCAAATCGGGTTGATCTTTTTCAGTAATATTTACACCAAATTCATTTCTTTGAATTTCAAGAATTAATGAAATCACTTGTTCTTCATCTTCTTTTTTATAGTAATCTAAAGAAATATGGTTCATGAATTATTGAACACCAAATTTTTGTTTGTAGTTTTGTGGGGTCATATTTGTGGTCTTTTTAAAAAGTTTGCGAAATGCACTGACATCATTATAGCCAACTTTATAAACGATTTGATCTACAGATAGTTGGGTTAGTTCAAATAATTTTTTCGCCGATTCAATGCGTTGATTTTGAATATATGTCTTAATATTTACCCCCAATGAAGCTTGAAATCTACGAATTAATGTTCGGTAACTGACATGTAATTGTTCAGCCAGTTGATTGATACTGAAACTTTTATGTAAGTTAACACGTATCAATTCCACTGTTTTAGTCACCAACTCATCTTCAATATCATAAGTTGATGGCAAGGCCACTTTAAAAGCCGCTTGAGAACTTCTATTTGTATCGATAAGCATGTACTTTGAAACTAATGAAGATAATTCCTTACCTGCAAATCGTTGAATAATTGCAAGAATTAAGTCTTGATAGGAACTGGCCGCTGCAGAGGTTATAATAGATTTTTCATCCACTATAATTTCATCTTCCAATAATGTGATTTCAGGATAGCGCCTTCTAAAGTAACTTGAAAACATCCAAGAAGTCGTCACTTTTTTATTTTTCAATAAACCAGCTTCTGCTAAAAAAATACTGCCTGTACAACTGGATGATATAATGCAATTGTTCAAGACATGTTGTTTAAACCATGGAAATATTGCCTGATTTTTTAACAGTGACTCTGATAGAGCTTTTTCGCTAATTAGAGAAACACCTGGCAAGTAAATAACATCGGCTGTGGTGACTTGATCTATAGTCTTTTCAACAGGGTGACTGTAACCATTAGAGGCAATCACAGATGGTAACTCTAATGATACCACTTGCCACTCAAAGAGTTTTGGTGCAGATTTGTGCATGTACTTGTGTACTAAATTTGCGGTGTTTAACAAATCCATAGCACCAGACAAACCTGATGCCAGAAAATCCTCTAATAAAACAATTATAATTTTTATAGAACTCTTATTAGTCATATTAAATGTCACTTATAGCCATCATATTGTCAATTATGCCACTGTTAATAACTTATATCAATTCTTATAATGAACACATTACAAAAGAATTTAATTTTAATTATGAAAACAATTATCCTAAACACCATCAGATTTATAACAAAATCTTTAGAAACTATCTCAGGGAACTTGGCCGGAATATGGGCTGGTAAACTTTTTTTCTCTCCCAGAAAAAAACACAAATACAGTTTAAATCTAAAAGATATGAAAACTAATTGGGTAGATTTCACTTCAACATTTGGCGATTCTGAACGCTGTAAAATTTATCAAGCTGGTTCTGGACCAACAATTTTATTGGCCCATGGATGGGAAGGCTCGGCTTACAGTTATTCAGCATTGAGTGAACAATTAGTGAATGCTGGTTACAGAGTTCTGTTGTTTGATTTCCCTGCTCATGGACAATCTAGTGGTAAGAAAACGAACTTAGAAGAATTACAGCGATTTATTAAACAACTTTCAAATAAAGAACAAGATTTACATGCCATTATTGGACATTCATTTGGGGCTTTTGCAACAGCTTACGCCATTGCAAACGATTTAAATGTTAAACAATTCATATCAATTAGCTCTCCTGTAGATATGGATTTTATTCTTGATTCTTTGTGCGAAACTATTGGAGCCTCTGAAAATACAAGAAATCAATTAATTACTAAAATTGAAGCCATATTAAAAGCACCTTATGCCTGTGCCTCTATAGAGAAAAACAAACTACTGTCCAATGTTAAAGGCATGATTATTCATGATCAAAAAGACAAAGTCGTGCCCTTTAAACAAGCCAAAAAACTGTCAAATGTATGGCCCAATGCAACTTTCTTAACCACATCAGGATTGGGGCATAGCCGAATATTAAAAGATGATATTGTCATCGAGAAGATTATTAATTATTTAAATTAACATAAAAAAAGGCTTCTAAAAAGAAGCCTTTTATAGTCAATTACATTATTGTTTATTTTAGAGATTCGCAGAATGGAACAGCGCTACCTGAAGCTCTAGTTAAATCGATGCTACCGTTTAAACTATCATCAAGTAAACTAAAGTCAGCAATAGCATTTCCACAACCACTAAAGTTAATATCAAGTGTTCCTGCTTCAGTTGATTGTGTTGTAGCATCTTGATTAAATACGCCACCTTGTGTTGAATAAACTGTTAAACTTGCTTCGGTACCAGAATAGGGCCCTTCAGCAGTAAACCAACGTTGATTTGAATTACCAAGCACTGCAGAGTTATCATCAGAGGTCGTTGTATCAAAGGTAAACCAAGCGACAAAAACATGATTGACTTCTGGTAGAACTTCTATTAAGAATCCTTGTCCAGATTGATCTGCATTATACCAAGAGCCATTTATACCAGGATTTAATGTGGTTAGTTCTTTTTCGTTAGCTAATACTGCGCCACTACCGTCACCAAATAATGCATAGAACCCTAAACCTTGATTAACACCATCACCAATAGCAAATATCGTTACAATATCACCACTTTTCAAAAAAACAGGGGCTAAATCAATCAAAACTGTACTGCCATCAGGTGTGGCAACATTCAAGTCATAAAGACTAGCTGGTACTTCTAAATAACCAGAAGATTGACCAAATTCCACACCCGTAAGTCCACCTACTAAATCACCATCATCGGTTCTAATAGAAACGGCTGTATCTGATAAATTGGCTGCAAATGGTGCGCTATGTACGACTCTAATTTTAGCAAAACCTGGTGCAGGTGCGGAATTATCATCAACTAAAGGTAATAAGCTCAACGGTTGATTCACACCGTCACCTATAGCCACAACAGTGTAATCAGTTTCGGCTGCTAAATCTACAGTTGCCATAATAGCAGCAGTATCTGCACCCGGAGGAGCAAAGACTTCTAAAAAAGTATCACCTGGTGCCAACCCATTGTCAGCAAGAGTTAAATAACCTGATGATTGCTTGAATAACACATTAGGAAGAACTTGTGCACCATTAACATCTACAGAAACTGCAGTATCATCAATAATATCTGCAAATGGGGCTAAATGAGCCACATTAACACGTGTGGGAATTGTCGCTTCAAGTGCTAAAACTGCAGGTGATCCATCTCCAAATACGGCATAAGCTCCTAAGGGTTGATTAACACCATCACCTGTAGCAAATACATTCACTATCGCACCAGCTGGTAAATCTAAGGGAGCGATATCAATAAAACGTGCGCTTCCATCAACTGAAGAAACATTTAAGTCATACATTCCAGCGGGGATTTCTAAAAAACCTGAATCTTGACCATAGAGTACATTGCTAAGACCGCCTACTATTTCGCCACCATCTAGTCTAATTGAAACGGCAGTTTCATCTACATCCGATGCAAAGGGAGCTGTATGAATAACTCTTAAAAGTAAATTACCTTCACCTGGAC
>Ga0316204_10007492_pt1 | contig 15885 bp, 19 predicted proteins | sample 6monrhotite_MG_2_FD_205661 | JGI IMG/M metagenome (GOLD analysis project Ga0316204, IMG submission 205661) | Microbial mat bacterial communities from mineral coupon in-situ incubated in ocean water Damariscotta River, Maine, United States -... | ecosystem: Environmental > Aquatic > Marine >... | reverse complement strand
CCTTTACCTGCCCCGATGGCAAAGACCATTTGGTCCAGAAAAAACAGGTCGTTGAGCGGCCTTTCGGTGATCTTCTTCATTTTGAAGTCTCGGGCCGCGAAACCCAAAAGCGCAAAATTCTTTTGGTCGCGCCAATGTCCGGCCACTACGCGACCTTGCTGCGATCGACCGTGAAGTCATTGATCGTCGACAACGAAGTTTACGTCACCGATTGGCACAACGCCCGCGATATTCCGGTTTCCGAAGGCAAATTTGACGTCGAAGATTACACGCTCTATCTCGTTGATTTTATGCGTGAACTTGGACCCGATACGCATGTCATCGCGATCTGTCAGCCCGCACCTTTGACGCTTGCTGCGACTGCATACTTGGCAGAAGAAGATCCAGAAGCGCAACCTCGGTCGTTGACGCTGATCGGCGGACCGATCGATCCTGACGCTGCCGCAACCGATGTCACCGACTTTGGTCGTCGTGTCACAATGGGTCAGCTCGAAGAAACGATGATCCAACGCGTTGGTTTCAAGCACAAAGGCGTTGGGCGTATGGTCTATCCTGGCTTGCTGCAGCTTTCGTCGTTCGTGTCAATGAACGCAGAAAAGCACAGCAAAGCCTTCTCGGATCAGATCAACCGCGTTGCCAAAAACGAAGCGTACGACGACGACGCACACAATAGGTTTTATGATGAATATTTGGCCGTCATGGATATGCCAGCCGAGTTTTATCTTTCGACCGTTGAGCGCATTTTCAAAGGCCGAGAGATCGCGCAAAACAAGTTTGTTGTGAACGGTAAAGCTGTCGATATCGGCAAGATCACGACAGTTGCGGTCAAAACCGTTGAAGGCGCTAACGACGATATTTCTGCACCTGGCCAATGCGTTGCCGCGCTTGACCTGCTGACTGGCTTGCCGGATTCAAAAAAGGCCTCACACGTCGAACCGGGTGCTGGGCACTATGGCATCTTTGCCGGCAAAAGCTGGCGCAACAACATCCGTCCGTTGGTTCTCGACTTCATCGACGCCAATTCGGGTGGGCCCGCCAACCAAGCAAAAGCGCCAACGAAAAAGCGCAAAGCGACCCCTGCCAAAACGGCCCCCCAAACAGCTGCAGAATAGTGCCTATAGGCTGCTAATCCACGCGACGATCCGGCCAACTGCCCATTCGGTGTTGGCCGGAGACTTAATATCGCCGACAAGAACATGACCATACGCATCCACGCCGTCGCGAATCGGCATCACTTCGGTTTCAACCGGGCCTCCCCAACGGCCAATCACGGCGCGGGTCGCTTCAGGATCCACGACCTGATCTTGGTCCGAAAAGATAAACAAAGCGGGTTGTGTCAGGTTTTCATAGGTCACCTTAGACACATAACGCACCATATGGCCCAAAGTAACGGTGGCCACAGTCGGATAGCGCGTCGTCCAATATTTCGCGTGAAGGGCATTTTCCGGCTCGAACTCGCGCATTTCGCCTGCAACTTTCGGCCCCCACCAGCGCACGCCGGGCCAAGTGAGGATCGTCGCCATCGGATTGGCGATCCTAAAATTCGGAGCCACCATGACGATACCCGCCAACCCTTTCGCCATATCCGGATCGGCTGCGGCGGCCGTGGCAAGCGTTCCGCCTGTCGACGTGCTGAGGACAATCACCCTCTTGCCAATCCTGCGCCCGATCTCCATCGCTTCGGCTGTATCATTTAACCAATCTTCGCCACGCGGCTCAGCCATCGCAGCGCCCTCGCGGGCGTGTCCGGCGAAACGCGTATAAAACAGGTTCGCCCCCAGCGTGTCGGCAACTTGATCAGGAACCGGCCGGATTTCTTCGGACGACGCCGAATAGCCATGCAGATACACAATCGCCAAATCGGTCTGCTGCCCCACATCGCCCGCCCAAATAATGCGCTTATGCTCTTCGGGCCGCAGATCCAACACGCCCGCTTCTTGCACTGCAAGATAGGCATCAAGGTCCGCAGGAATGTCCATTGGGTCGAAACTATACCCGCCGTCGACCTCATCACTAAAGCCAAAATAAACCGACCCGACACCAAGGGCGATCAACAGGGCCAGAGTGCCAAACACCCATTTCGCCGCGGTAAGGATTGATTTCATAAACCGGCGCATCAGCTCACCTTCCTTAAAACATCCTCAATCGCATCCACGATCATACTAAGGTTATCTGGCGTCGACAAAGAATGATCCCCGCCCTTAACAAAGGTCAGCCGGACGTCGCTGGCCTCAATATGATCCAGCACCCCCAACGCAGTTTCACGCGACACCGAAGCATCCTCGGTCCCCTGTAGCATTCGCAGGGGGACAGTCAGCACTAAGGGTGCGCGCATCAGAAAATGTCTCCGCCCGTCCTCGATCAACCGCTTGGTGATTGGATAGGGGTCACCGTATCCCGAGGGCACATATACAACGCCTTCGCTGTCCAATTGCGCCTTCTCAGCTTCGGAAAATCCCGCGTAAAACCCATCCTCGGTGAAATCTGGTGCCGCGGCAATAGTCACCATGCCTGCAACCTTTTCCGACATTTCACGCGCGATTAACGCCGAAATCCAACCGCCCATCGACGACCCCACCAATATCTGAGGCCCCTCGCTTAACGCCTCAATCACAGCCATCGCGTCACACAACCAATCACCGATGCAGCCGTCTTGAAACGCCCCTGACGATTGCCCGTGGCCGCTATAGTCAAAACGCACGAATGCCCGACCCTTTGCCTTGGCCCATGCTTCAAAATGAGTGGCCTTGCTGCCCTCCATATCGGACATAAAACCGCCCAAGAATACGACTCCCGGCCCGCGTCCCGCTGTGCGATGATAAGCGATCCGCCGCCGCGATGAAGTCTCTAAAAAACCCGTCATAACCGGCCCTCCGTTGCTGTTAACCGTGCACAGCCAGACAGATTGCGCAAACCCAAACAGGCTTTATCTTTGTAAAAATACTCATTTTCCCCGCCATCCAATATTGACACCCCAACGGCTGAGCGCCAAAACATGGCCGATACCATAACCGCAACCGGGCGTTTCGTAGGCGCCAAACTGATGGAGCACCGGCAACATGGCCGATATTTCCCTGACTCTCCCCGATGGCAATCAACGCATCTACCCCGCCGGCACGACCGGCATGGAAGTCGCAGCCGATATCTCAAAATCACTGGCAAAATCCGCGATCAGCTGTGCGATCAACGGCAAACATTCTGACCTTTCATCCCCTTTGACCGAAAATTGTGATTTCGCGATCTACACGATGAAGGACGATGATCAGGCGCTCGAATTGATCCGCCATGACGCGGCGCACATCATGGCGCGCGCTGTGCAAGAGATTTGGCCAGATACAAAAGTGACGATCGGTCCCGTTATCCAAAACGGCTGGTACTACGATTTTGACCGCGCCGAAACGTTCACGCCCGACGACCTCGCCCTTATCGAAAAGAAGATGAAAGAGATCATCAACAAGCGAGAGCCCATCACAACCGAGATTTGGGACCGCGATCGCGCAGTCAAATACTACGAAGCAAATGGCGAGCCCTATAAGGTCGAACTTGTCAGCATGATCCCAGAAGGCCAAGACCTTCGAATGTATTGGCACGGCCATTGGCAAGACCTCTGCCGAGGCCCGCATCTGGTTCATACCGGACAGGTGCCCGCAGATTCCTTTAAGCTGATGAAAGTCGCCGGTGCTTACTGGCGTGGCAATTCAGACAACCCGATGCTGCAGCGAATCTACGGCGTCGCGTTCAAGAATCGTAATGATCTCAAAGACCATCTTCATATGCTGGAAGAAGCTGAAAAACGCGATCACCGCAAGTTGGGCCGCGAGATGGATCTGTTCCACATGCAGGAAGAAGCACCGGGCCAGATTTTCTGGCACCCGAACGGCTGGACAATTTACACGTTGTTACAAGATTATATGCGCCGTCAGCAAACGCGCGGCGGCTATGTTGAGGTCAACACGCCGCAAGTCGTGGATCGCAAACTTTGGGAAGCGTCCGGTCACTGGGAAAAATACCAAGAGAACATGTTTATCGTCGAAGTTGACGAAGAACACGCCCGCGAAAAGGCCGTCAACGCTTTGAAACCGATGAACTGCCCGTGTCATGTGCAGATTTTCAACCAAGGCCTGAAATCCTATCGCGACCTGCCATTGCGCATGGCCGAATTTGGGTCGTGCAATCGTTATGAGCCTTCGGGTGCGCTGCATGGCATCATGCGTGTTCGAGGATTTACACAAGACGATGCGCACATCTTCTGCACCGAGGATCAGATTGAAGAAGAAACGGCGACCTACATCAAGTTCCTTTCGGACATCTATAAAGACCTCGGCTTTCCCGACTTTAAGGTCAAGTTCTCGGACCGCCCCGAAAACCGGGCTGGATCGGATGAGATTTGGGACAAAGCAGAACAGGCGTTGCTTAAGGCCACCCGCGCCGCTGGCATTGAACCGGAATTAAACCCCGGTGAAGGTGCCTTCTATGGGCCGAAGCTTGAATTTGTTCTAACCGACGCGATTGGACGTGACTGGCAATGCGGTACGCATCAGGTTGACTTTGTACTGCCTGAACGTCTCGACGCGGGGTACATCGGTGCCGACGGCGAAAAGCATCGTCCCGTCATGTTGCACCGCGCGACCCTCGGATCGTTCGAACGCTTCATCGGCATTCTGATCGAAAGCCACGCTGGGCGTTTGCCATTCTGGCTCGCCCCTCGACAGGTGGTTGTCGCGGCCATCGTGTCGGACGCGGACGATTACTGTCTAGAAGTCGTTGCGGCGCTCAAGGCCGCGGGCATTCGCGCCGAGGCCGATTTGCGCAACGAAAAGATCAATTACAAAGTCCGTGAGCACTCGGTTGGCAAAGTCCCCGTCATTCTCGCCTGCGGAATGAAAGAGATTGACCAGCGCACAGTTTCAGTTCGTCGCTTAGGTCAAAAGCAGACGACTGTAACAACGTTAAACGATATCGTGAAAACGCTATCACATGAAACGACACCACCTGACCAATTGTAACAATTTGTATCGTTCACATTTCAGGGCGCGGTGGAAAACCCCACTGCGCCCTGAAATATATGTAAATGATGCATATTTTCGCGCATAGATTTCACACTTGATAACGCACGCGTGATGCACGGTCCCGTGAATAGCCGGGTTGATGGAATTGACGCTAAACTGCCCTCATCACCAATTTCGGTGGATGCATTTCTTCAATGAGGGTTCCTTAATGTCTACAACTATCAAATCACTTGCAGTTGCCGCTTCTGTTGCAGCAGCATTAGTCAGCCACGCAACAACCGCAGCCGCAGCTGAAAAAGAAAAATGCTTCGGCGTTTCGCTTGCTGGCGAAAACGATTGTGCTGCCGGCCCAGGCACAACTTGCGCAGGTACTTCAACTGTTGACTATCAAGGCAACGCTTGGACTTTGGTTGACGCTGGTTCGTGCATGGATATCTCGATCGACGGCATGGGCGACGACGTTATGCGCATGGGTTCACTAGAAGCGCTTGAGCGCGACATACCTATGTAAGACTATTTTGGGAAACTCGTCAGGTATAGTATCGTCGAGTTTCCCACTTTTGATTTGGAATATCCAATGTTCGATAACGTACCCACACTTCCCGCACGACCAGGTGTCGGGTATAAAGCACAGCACTACAGCGACATTCTGAAAAACGCAGACCCCGTCGGCTGGCTTGAAGTCCATGCCGAGAATTACATGGGCGACGGTGGCCGACCTTTGGCGCAACTGAAGTACCTATCAGAACGCTACCCAATCTCAGTTCACGGCGTTGGTCTTTCAATCGGTGGCGAAAGCCCGCTTGATCAAGATCACCTAAACCGCCTGAAGACGTTATGCGATTGGCTAAACCCCGCCAGTTTTTCCGAGCACCTTGCTTGGTCAACCCACGACAGCCATTTCTTGAATGACCTGCTGCCCCTGCCCTACACGGCCACCTCACTCACGCGGGTTGCTGATCACGTAGACCAGCTACAATCCCATCTGGGGCGGCAGATCCTTCTAGAGAACCCTTCAAGCTATCTGGCCTTCGCCGAAAGCACTTATGAAGAACCCGATTTCCTAAGCGAGATCGCCAAACGCACAGGGTGTGGTCTGCTGCTGGACGTGAACAACGTCTTTGTTTCCGCGACCAACCTGAAAATGGACCCCTTTGCCTATATCGATGCGTTCCCCTTGTCGCGGGTGGGCGAAATACATCTTGGGGGCCATGAAGAAGATCACGACGACCACGGCGCACCATTGCTGATTGATAGCCATGGTCGCGAAGTCGCAGATCCTGTTTGGGCGCTTTTGGACTATACGCTTGCGCAATCCGGCCCTTTGCCGCTGTTGGTGGAATGGGACAACGACGTTCCCGATTGGCCCGCCCTAAGGTCCGAGGCTATGCGCGCCCAAAACGCGTTATCTCTGGTGCATGCATGACCGTGAAACAAGCGGATTTTCATACCGCGCTTAGGGACCCCAACGAACACATTCCCAAAGGTTTGGTCGACGACCAAGGCGCCCCCGCCGGGCGTCGCTTTAACGTCTATAGAAACAATGTAACCACATCGTTAATGGACGCGCTCGAAGAAGGGTTCCCAGTCATTCGCAAACTTCTGGATGACGTCAATTTTCGCAATCTCGCGCGCGATTATCAGGCCAACACCCCTCCATCGTCCCCGTTGATGATGCATTTTGGCGCTGCTTTTCCCGCCTTTTTGCGGGGGCATAAAAGTCTTGTTAAAATCCCATACCTAGGTGACGTTGCTGAGCTTGAGCTTGCATTGCGTCGATCATATCATGCGACTGATAGCAGTCCGGTGAACGCCGAAATACTTGGTCAATTGTCCGAGCATCAGCTTTTGTCGGCGACTTTCGACATTGCGCCTCCGGTTATGCTTGTTTGCTCGAAATGGCCGATCTTGGGTATTTGGCACTATAATTCGACTGAAAACGCGCCAAAACCTTCGCCAATCGGTCAATGCGTGATGATCTCGCGTCCGGAATTTGACCCGCGTCCCGAAGAAATTACACTTGGCGACGTCGCCCTCATTCGCGATCTTCAGGCTGAAAAACCCCTTTCCGACGCGCTGCAAGCCGCCCATTCACAAGACGACGCTTATGACTTTGGCCGAATTCTGGGCCAATTGCTGGCCGGCAACGCCATCACAAACATCAATTTCAAGGATCACGATGAATGACTAAGTTCCTTACCTGGACGAACAGACAAACCGAGTCTTTAGGAAATCTTGACTGGTTGGTGCCTTCACTTGCCCGACTTTTGTTTGCGTCGGCCCTATTGAACTATTTTTGGGCTTCCGGTCTGACAAAACTCGGCGATGGGGTGATGGGGATTTTCCAACCCTCGGTTGGCGCTTATGCCCAAATATTTCCAAGGGTTATGGAATCCGTCGTTTATGACACGTCGCAATTGTCGATGTTTCATTGGCTTGTCGTGGTCGCAGGAACTTGGGCCGAATTTATTCTTCCAGCGTTTATCGTTCTTGGGCTTTTGACGCGCCTATCAGCTATTGGAATGATCGGGTTTGTGGTCGTTCAAAGCCTTACCGACCTTTACGGTCACGGCGCTATAGCGCACGAAGGCACACTCGGCGCGTTCTTTGATCGGTTCCCCGATGCAATCATGCTCGACCAACGGGCGTTTTGGGTGTTCACGCTTGCCGTCCTCGTGATTAAGGGGGCCGGCCCCCTGTCCCTTGATCGTCTGCTCGGGCGATCACAAAATACTGCTGTAGCGGCTGACTAGACCTACCGGCTAGGTGGCCCGTTCAAGGGCCGCTTGGACGTCATTTGTCCATCCAAGAAACAGCTCGCCATCGTGCTCAATGAGCGGGCGTTTCATCAAAAGCGGATGCATCTGAATTAACTCAATAGGCTCATCGATCCGGTCGCTTTCAGGCAGAGATTGCCAAGTCTTTGACCGCGTATTTAGCAGTTTTGACCCAAAGGTCCCAAACGCGCGCAAAAGAATTTCATGAGACAGACCGTCGGCTCGCACATCTATGAACCGCGCGTCTGGATACCGTTTTCGGGCCAGTCGGCAACTATCGCAGGTGCCTATTCCATAGATTTTCATGGCAAATCTCACACAGTTCTAAAGAAATTTATTGGATTAGTGGCGCATTCCTGCAGATTTCGAAAGACATTTTGCATTCCGGTGTACTATCCGGCTCGGAACTTTCGAATATCAGACGACCGACTTGACTACCTCACTTCCGGGCGACTCTGACAAGAGGAACTACCGTGTTGTCGCATGTTGTGACAACATAATCAGATGAGGAGATATCTGAAATGCCAACCGGAACAGTGAAATGGTTCAACACCACAAAAGGCTATGGCTTCATCGCGCCAGATGATGGCGGCAAAGACGTGTTTGTTCACATTTCTTCAGTCGAGCGTTCAGGTCTGACCGGCCTAGCCGACAACCAGAAAGTATCTTTCGAGCTTTCAGAGGGTCGTGATGGCCGTCAAATGGCGCAGGATCTATCCGCGCTCTAAGAATTTCGGCGGCGGACATATCCGCCGCCATTCTTACTCTTACCCCTTGGCTCCTTGGCCGCGGGCATAGACATCTTCGTACCGAATGATATCGTCTTCACCGAGATACGATCCGGTTTGAACCTCAATCAGCACCATGTCGACTTTGCCCGGATTTTCCATGCGGTGAACGGCACCTAGCGGAATGTAGACGGATTGGTTTTCGCTAACCAACTTCACATCCGCGTCCACAGTCACTTTTGCAGTTCCGCGAACGACGATCCAATGCTCAGCCCTATGATGATGGCTTTGAAGACTTAACGCGGCACCCGGCTTAACGACAATCCGCTTCACTTGAAATCTATCGCTAAGCGCCAGTGTTTCAAAGTGACCCCAAGGCCGGAAATCCACCGGCAATAACTCAGCCTGAGACGCGCCTTTGGCTTTCAAGGCATTCACCGCCAGTTTCACATCTTGTCCGCGCGACATATCCGCAATCAAAACAGCGTCCGGCATCGAAATTGCGATCAGGTTCTCGACCCCGAGACCAACGAGTTCCTGATCAGGATTTTCGGACCTGAGAAGCGAATTCGAACAATCGATCGCCGTCACATTGCCCGAAATCGCAACCCCGTTTTCATCCTGCTCAGACAGCTCATGAACCGCTGTCCAACTGCCCAAATCGGACCACATGCCGGAATACGGCACGACGGAGAGATTGTCGGCCTTCTCCATAACCGCATAGTCGATCGAGATGTCCTCAATCGCGTTCCACGGATCTTCGGCAAGCCGCAAAAACCCGAGATCATTCTGCGCGTCTTCGACAGCTGAGCCTACGAGCTTGGCAAGCTTAGATGCGTGTGAATTGAACGCAGAAATGATATCCTTGGCCCGAAATAAGAAAATGCCGGCATTCCAAAGATAGCTGCCATCAGCAATCATTTTCTGAGCCGTTTCCAAATCCGGTTTTTCAACGAATTGATCCAACGGCGTCGCTGCCCCCGATCCATCCGGCGCGGCTGCCAATTTCAGATACCCAAAGCCCGTTTCAGGTTTTGTTGGCGTGATACCAAACGTCACAAGATTGCCGTCCTGCGCGGCCTCAATCCCCCGCTCAACTGCCCGACGAAACAATTCAGGTTCATCCATGACGTGATCGGAAGGCGCAATAAGCACCAACGCGTCCGCATCGATGTCAGCCGCATGCAGCGCCGCCGCAAGCACGGCAGGTGCTGTGTTGCGGCTTGAAGGCTCAATAATCACGGCCCCTGGGTCAATGCCGATTTCCTGTAGTTGCTCAACTACGATGAACCGAAAGTCAGAATTGGTCATGATCACAGGCGGCTGAAATTCCGCGCCTGTCAGCTTTCCTGCCAAACGTTTGGCGCTAGATTGGTAAAGCGTTTCTTCAGAGACGAGTTTGACAAACTGTTTCGGAAAGCTCTTTCGCGACAAGGGCCAAAGGCGGGTACCGGACCCACCGCATAATATCACCGGAAAAAGTTTGGGCATTTAGCGTCCTTCTAAATTTCAGGTATCTAGACCTAATCTTTATTACATTATGCTTAATGCAGAAGGGCATTCTATGGTTAGAACGTGCTTTTCTTTTGGCTGGCGCGTGAATCGACCGCCTAAATGCAGGTTCAAACGTCTTTGGAAAAGGATTTCAGATTTGGCTATGTTGTGGGTCACCACTCATTCACCCGTCAATCTGAAGGCTTTCAATGTAATTCGAAACGGCGATCAATGCTTTTGGGGTGGGCGTGACGATGCCCTCACCGGTTTCGACAAGAACGTCGTCCCCCAGCAGTAGCAGTCCAAATTCCGGCATCGCTCCGCTTGAATTGCCCCCCCGTGCATACCCATCGATATGGCTGAGCACACGGTTACGGGGATACTCTCCGTTGTTTTCCAACGTCAAACGCGTTAAATCAGCGGGTTTCGCATAGAGTTGATCTGCCATCGGGCCGTCGCCTTGGCCGCCATCGCCATGACACATGACGCAATTGTCGCCGTAAATCTGTTGCCCGTAGAAATAGGAGACGGGCAGTGTCGTGCAGCCAGACAACACCACTGCGGTCATAGTGGCAACGACCGAAAACTTGATAGATACAGTCTTCATTTTGATACCCTCCACGCGGTTTCACACGTGAGATTGTGTCTGTTTGCGCCCAAAGGTGCCTTGATCTCAATCATGCATACGGCAATGGTTGGGCCAATTCAAATTCCAGCGTCGGAGACTTACAATGCTGAATTCCACCTTGGGGTACGCGACCATTATGTTGATTGCGGGTGTCGGCATACCGCTGTTGGCCGCACTGAATTCAGCGCTTGGCACCAGAATTGGCAGCCCCATCACCGCAGCCGCGATCCTGTTCACCGTCGCCTTCGCGGGCGCTTGGATCATCGCGATACTTGCCGGACTGCCGGGCATTTCTGCTGTGGCCGTTGCCCCAAAGCATCTGTTGCTCGCGGGGTTGTTTGTGTTGTTTTATGTGCTTTCAATAACCATCATCGCGCCAAGTTTTGGCGTCGGGAATGCTGTCTTCTTTGTTCTTATTGGGCAAATCGTGTCCGCGACCGTGATTGACCACTTCGGGCTTTTCGGGGCCGCGGTGACTCAGCTTTCTGGGACGCGCTTGTTGGGCCTTGGATTGATGGCAATCGGGATCGGCTTGACCCGTTTGACCTAGGCACGTCGCTGCGAAAGACCTTGAACCAGGGCCCAAACCGCGTCGGGGACGTCAACGGGATTAGTTGGCGTTTTTCCAGCCCCCGGAATGCGGGCACCGTCTTCAAGCGCGACAGCGTCTGCAACTTGCTGAACGCGTTCACTAAAAGCAGACGAGCCACTTGGATCGATGAGTAGGTAGTACTGCCCAAGGTCATGCGGCGCGCCTTTGGGCGCTTTCAAGGGCTTCACATCCATAGATGCAAGCGAACCTGTCATACCAGCGGCCAAAAATTCAGCCATGAGACCATAGCCCCAGCCTTTGTAGCCCCCCATCGACACAAGCGAACCCTTGATCGCTTCTTCTGGATCGGTTGTCGGATTACCGTCGACGTCAAGCGCCCATCCCAATGGAATCGACTGACCCGCAGCCTTTGCCATCGTGATCTTGCCCAGCGCGACCGTCGTTGTTGATTGATCAAATTGCATCGCGATGCCGCCGTTTCCGTCAGGGACTGAGAACGCGATGGGGTTCGTGCCGATGATGCGGTTTTTGCCGCCGGGTGCCGCGACGATCGGCGTGGCGTTGGTCAGGCCAAGCCCCATCATTCCGGCGCGCGCGATTTGTTCAGTGAAATAGCCAAGCGATGTGCACGTGTGCGCGTGTGCGATTGCAAGGGACGCCACTCCGTTTTCCTTTGCAGCCGCGATGGCATCATCCAAACCACGCGCAAACGCCGCCTGCGCAAACCCGAAAGCCGCATCGACGACAACCGCACCCGGTTTTGGGCGTGTCACGATAGGGACGGCGTCGCCCTTTACGCGACCAGAAACAAGCTGCTGACAGTAGCTTTCGACGTAGTAGAGACCACAAATCTTGTTGCCTACAGATTCCGCCACTTTGACGGCATCAGCCACATGAGCAGCAATCCAGTCTTCGGCACCATGGGCGATAAGCGCCGTTTTTGTTACGCGCTCAATCTCGGAAAGTGGTATTTGCGGCATCAGGCTTCCTTCAGAGTTTCGTCAGTCCACCGGCCTCAAGCCGGTAGGTCACATCCATTTGTTCAGCCAAGGCTGGATTATGCGTCGCGATCAGCGCGGACAACCCTGTGTCTCGCACAACACCCATCAACGTTTCAAACACAACTTTGCTTGTTTCAGGGTCGAGATTGCCTGTCGGTTCATCTGCAAGCAACAGTGACGGGCCATTTGCCAACGCGCGACAGAACGCGACCCGCTGTTGTTCTCCGCCGGAAAGTTCGGCGGGGCGGTGATCGGATCTATTGGCAAGGCCGACGCATGAAAGCAGGCTTATTGCCCTATCGCGTGCATCACCGGCGCTTTGGCCGTTGGCGAGTTGCGGCAGTACGATATTTTCCAACGCGCTGAATTCAGGCAGCAAGTGGTGAAACTGATAGATGAACCCGATCTCCTCGCGTCGAATCTTCGTTCTTTGACGATCCGACGCTTTAGCCGTTGCGACCCCATTCACAACCACGTCGCCGCTGTCGGGCGTATCCAACAGCCCCGCAATATGAAGCAGTGTCGATTTCCCTGCGCCCGACGGAGCAACGAGGGCCGCCACCTGGCCAGCTTGAAGCGTGATGTCCGCGCCCTTCAGAACCGTCACCTCGGGCGCGAGGTTTTTTTTGTAGCTTTTGTGAATGTTGGAAAGACGCAGAACCGGATCATTCATAGCGCAATGCCTCAACCGGGTTCATGCGGGCTGCACGCCTTGCAGGGAAAATTGTGATCACAAAGCTAAGGCCAAGGGACAGCGAAACCGCAGACATCACATCGCCAAAGCGCAGTTGCGCCGGAAGATTGTATATTCCACGAACGGATGGATCCCATACGCCCCCCCCCGACACAAAGTTCACGACCGAAAAAATCGGGTCGATATAGATTGCGAACAGACAGCCGGCCAAAACGCCGATGAGCGTTCCGACAACACCAATCGATGCCCCGCAAATGAAAAATATCCTAAGGACCGCGCCTTCGGTCAATCCAAAGGTGCGCAGAATACCGATGTCACGCCCTTTGTTCTTCACCAGCATGATCAAACCCGACACGATATTCATCGTCGCGATCAACACGAGTATCGACAGAATAATGAACATGACGTTGTCTTCGATTTCTAACGCCCTCAGGAAAGCGTTGCTGGCATCTTTCCACGTCCAAATAAGCGTTCTGTCGCCTCCTGCCTGCAAAATCGCGAGGGTCAAATCCTCGACCTGTTCGGGGGCAGTTACAAGTATCTCAAGCTCGTCGGCGACACCCTGTCGGTTGAAGAAGTCTTGGGCTTCAGCGAAGGGCATGTAGACGCGTGTGCGATCAATATCGTACCGGCCCGCGGAAAAGATGTAGGTCACTAGATAGGATTTTATACGCGGGCTGGTCCCGAAAAGCGTCTTTATACCGTCGGGCGAAATAACCTTGATGCGGTCGCCAACACCAAGCGCCAATTCCCGTGCAACCCCCGACCCGATGGCGACGCCGTCTGCGAATTCATCAATCGACCCGATAGAGGTTTCAGGATTTGCGATGCGATCAAGCGTCAACAGATCGGCGGTCGAGATCCCATAAACCTCAACACCCGAAGCGCCATTAGGAGAGCTGACCATGACCTGACCGCGCACAAGCGGCGCGACGCGTTCAACCCCCGGGATCCGTTTCAATGCAGCCGCGCGTTCGGCGTAGTCCGCCATTGTGCGCGATGATGTGCCGTCCGTGTTGATTTCAAGCGCGTTGTAGACGGTCACATGGGCGTTTGCCCCAAGGATCGTATCAACGAATTCAGCGCGAAACCCCGATCGCACGGCCAGCGTTGCGATCAAGGCGAATACGGCCAATGCAACGCCAATAAGGCTGATCCACGTCATGACGGTCACGCCACCTTCGGCGCGCCTTGCACGCAGATAGCGCCAAGAAATCATCCATTCATAGGCAGAAAACGGGGTGGGATTGGCCATGTGCGCTCGTGTCGTGGGTTTTGCGGAACCTGCGCTTTATGCCCCAAAAGGTCAAGAAAAGACGGGTCAGCGTGGCGATGATTCGCCTGAAAGCCCCGCGGAATGTCACCACTCAGCAGAGCTAAGTGTTTGATAATACGCCTTGAGATCGAAGATTATCGACACCGTGTATGAATTGTTTGACACGGTGGATGATTTTCGTCATGTTGTGTATAGAATACTTTACACAACGTCAGATATACTCGACACGAGGAATGCAAAACATGTCACACGAAGAAAAGAATACGGTGCTGCAAATCATCATCGGACTTATCGTCAATTTTTACGTCATCGTAAAAATAAGAGAGCTTTATAGCTCGGGTGCTATGGCTGGCCCTGATGCCATTCAAGTTTGGGCAAACACGATGTTTTGGATCATTGTTTTTGCCATCATTGCTGGAATTATCATGGCAATTCTCGGAACAATCCTTTTCGCTTTGATAGAAACTGCTATGACCGGCGAGGCAGATCAAAACTTTGTATCGGATGAGCGCGACAAAATGATCGGAGACACCGGTAACAAAGTCACGATGGCCTTCACAGGTTTTGGATTCATCGCCTTGATTTCAGGGATCAAATTTGGCTACGAACCCGTTGATTGCCTTGTGGTGTTGATGTTTTGCTTTTCGCTTGGTGGGCTTTTCGGTGAATTTGTGAAGCTGGCCCGTTATCGGTTGAGCATCTAATCATGGCCAAGAAACCCAAAATCACCAACACCATACGCCGCTTACGCTTTGACGCGGACGAAATGACCCAAAAGGCATTGGCGGATAAGGTCGGCGTGACACGACAAACCATCGTCGCCATCGAAAACGCCAAATATTACCCAACGCTTGAATTGGCCTTTCTGATTGCCCGCGCGTTCGAAAGAGAAATCAGCGACGTTTTCACAATTGAGATGGACGACTAGGCTTAGCCGTCCCTCACCCGACATCCCACATCTTTTAGCTTCTAAGTTAAGGAGTCTTCCCATGGTCATTTCCATGAACACCCGAACTATGCCTTATGTCATCGGCGCTCTCTGCGTGACCCCGCTTGGCGGGACGATCTATCGCCTTAGTGAAATTATCCTGACCGGTCACTGGTCCTTTGACTTCAATCCTGCACACGTGGATCGGTTACCTCTGTTCCTGCATTGTCTCGCGATGATCACGTTCCTCGTTCTCGGGGTGTTTCAACTTTCGCCAAGCTTTCGATCTAAGAATCCACAGCGTCACCGCAGGCTTGGTCGCATTGCAGGCTTTGCCGCGATCTTCGGAGGCGTGACAGGGATTTGGATGACACTTCTGCATCTCGATATTGCAACGCCGCTTCTGCTCGCTGGTCGATTGCTATTCGGGTCCGCCATGGCGGTGTTCATGATCCTTGCGATCCGCGCCGCCATTCAACGCGACTTTCGCACCCATCGGGCTTGGGTCATCCGAACATATGCGATTGCGCTGAACGCGGGAACACTTCCGCTCATTTACCTGCCTGCGCTGTTGCTTCTGGGCGAACCCTCGCCGGTGATCGACGATGCCATTCAAGTTGCGGGCTGGATGATCAACCTTGCAATCGCCGAGAAATTTTTTATCGCAAACACAAACCAAAAGAGAGCCGTGGCATGATCCCTACAACATATAAAGCGGCCGTCCTGACGGGCTTTGGTGGTCCTGAAAACCTAATATTGGCAGATCGCCCCATGCGTCAGCTCAAACCCGATCAAGT
>Ga0316204_10007491_pt1 | contig 15885 bp, 11 predicted proteins | sample 6monrhotite_MG_2_FD_205661 | JGI IMG/M metagenome (GOLD analysis project Ga0316204, IMG submission 205661) | Microbial mat bacterial communities from mineral coupon in-situ incubated in ocean water Damariscotta River, Maine, United States -... | ecosystem: Environmental > Aquatic > Marine >... | reverse complement strand
TCCTGGAAGGCTACAAGCGATCAGTCGTCTGCCTGCGAGCTGAGGACAATCTGGGACCAGTGAGGCGAAGTGCCCCGACCAGGGAGATTCGGGCGTGTGTGACGCAAGCTGCACGGCACCGGCCACCACACATTGTCGACTTGATACCGACGGTTCGTCCGGGGATTCGTTAGCGCAGCGAGCACACGTCGAATCTACCAAGGGGCACCGCGCCACCAATGACAGTCGGGAAGTCCAACAACACAACAGGCAGAACGACGGCAAACCGGCGAGACGCTCAAACACCGAGCCCGCGACTGCCGAGACCGCTCTCGACAGTCCCATAAACTGCCGTCAAACCGAGCCGACCCCGCCGACCCCGCCGACCCGACAAAGCCCAGCCGACAAAGCCCAGCCGACCCCGACAACACCACCCGGATACAATCCAGAATGAGGAGGTTCCGTGGAGGCGATCGAGTTCACCCTGAACAATGAGGCCGTGACAATCGAACACGAGCCGCCCACCAAAACCCTGCTCGAATACCTCCGGGGCGAGCGGCGCCTGATGGGCACCAAGGAGGGCTGCGCGGAGGGCGACTGCGGGGCCTGCACTGTGGCCTGGCTGGACGCTGACGCGGGCGGGCGGGCGGTCCTGAGGAGCGTGAACGCCTGCCTCGTGCTGCTGCCCATGCTGCACGGCCGGCGGGTGTGGACCGTCGAGGGCATCCGGGGGGCGGACGGCTCGCCGCACCTGGTCCAGGAGGCGCTGGTGCAGGCGCTGGGCTCCCAGTGCGGCTACTGCACGCCCGGCGTGGTGATGACCATGCTCGAGGCCTGCTACCGGGACGACCTGGACGCGGACTGGAAGCTCGATGACCAGATGGCTGGCACCCTCTGTCGCTGCACGGGCTACCGCCCCATCAAGGAGGCCGCGCGGCAGATCGCCGGCAGTCGCCCCGCGGATGACGTCACCGCCGTCCTCGATGGCCCCGCGGCGGCGCTGCCCGCCCTGGACTACCGCGCGGATGACCAGCGCTTCGTGCGTCCCGACTCCCTCGCGCGGCTCTGGGCGGTGATCGCCGAGGAGCGCGAGGTGCGCTTCGTCAACGGCGCCACGGACCTCGGCCTCGCGGTCACCAAGCGCCATGAGACCTGGCCTTGCCTGGTCTGTCTGGATGGCATCCCCTCGCTGAACAGCATCGTCGCCCTCGACGGAGGCGGCTGGCGCGTCGGGGCTGGCGTGACGCTGTCGGCCCTGGAGGACTACGCGGACGGGCCGCTGCCCGCGCTGGCGCGGATGCTGCGCTACTTTGGCGCGCGGCAGATCAAGAACCGGGCGACGGTGGGCGGCAACCTCTGCAACGCCTCGCCCATCGGCGATCTGGCGCCGGTGCTGCTGGCGCTGGGGGCCGACGCGGTGATCGCCGGGGTCGCCGGGGCGCGGCGGGTGGCGATGGCGGACTTCTTCACCGGGTATCGGCAGACCGCGCTGGCGGAGGGGGAGATCCTGGCGGCGGTGGTGATCCCCGAGCCCGCCGATGGGGCGCGGACGGCGGCGTACAAGGTCTCCAAGAGGCGGGAGCTGGACATCTCGGCGGTGTCGGCGGGGATGGCTGTCGTGGTGAATGACGCGGGCATCGTGACCGAGGCCCGGCTGGGCTTCGGGGGCATGGCGGCGACCCCGAGGCGGGCGACGGCGGCGGAGGCCGCGCTGGTCGGTCAGCCCTGGAGCGCGTCGGTGGTGGCGGCGGCGGCGGTGGCGCTGGAGGACGACTTCACGCCCATGAGCGATCACCGGGGCAGCGCCTGGTACCGCGCGACCCTGGCCAGGAACCTGCTGCTGGGCTTCTTCGAGGAGACCCAGTCGGAGGCGGCGCCCCGGCTGACGCGCGGGCACAGCGGCACCGTGGAGGTGCGCTGATGAACACCAAGAGCCCCCTGCATCTCCCCGCCCTCCACGAGTCCGGCCGCCGCCACGCCTCCGGCGAGGCCCGCTATGTGGACGACCTGCCGGCGCTGCCCGGCACCCTGGTCACGGTCCTCGTGCTCTCCCCGCACGCACGCGCCCGCATCACGCGCCGCGACCGCGCGGCGGCGCTGGCGACCCCCGGCGTGCACAGAGTGCTCTTCGCCGAGGACATCCCGGGCCACAACCGCATCGGCCCCATCGTCCACGACGAGCCCCTGCTGGCCGAGGACGAGGTCTTCACCGTGGGCCAGATCGTCGCCGCGGTGGTGGGTGAGACCTACGACGTCTGCCGCGCCGCCGCTGCCCTGGTCGAGGTGGACTACGAGCCGCTCGCGCCCATCTTCGGCATCCAGGCGGCCATCGCCGTCGGCAGCTTCCTGACCGACGCCCACGTCATCGCCCGGGGCGACGCCGCCGCCGCGCTGGCCGCCGCGCCGGTCCGCATCAGCGCTGAGGTCGCCAGCGGCGGACAGCGCCACTTCTACCTGGAGACCCAGGCTGCCCTGGCCGTGCCCGACGAGGGCCGCGTCACCCTCCACAGCTCCACCCAGCACCCCACGGAGATCCAGCGCATGGCCGCGGAGATCCTGGGCGTGGGGCACCACGACATCACCTGCGTGGTGCCGCGCATGGGCGGGGGCTTCGGCGGCAAGGAGTCCCAGGCGACCCAGCCCGCCTGCATCGCCGCGCTGGCCGCGACCCTCACCGGGCGGCCCGTGAAGGTCTGGCTGGACCGCGACACGGACATGAAGACCACCGGCGGCCGGCACCCCTTCTGGTCCCGCTACGAGGCGGGCTTCGATGAGGACGGCCGCATCCTCGCCTTCGACGTTCACATCTACTGCGACGGCGGCTGGAGCGCGGACCTGTCGGGGCCCATCATGGACCGGGCGCTCTTCCACCTGGACAACGCCTACTTCATCCCGGCCCTGCGCTTCGAGGGCCGCGCCTGCCGCACCAACGTGCTCTCCAACACGGCGTTTCGCGGCTTCGGCGGCCCCCAGGGCATGCTGGTGATCGAGGACGCCATGAACCGGGCGGCCGAGCAGCTCGGGCTGGACCCGGCGGCCGTGCGCGCGCTGAACTTCTACGGCGACGCCCCCCGCGACATCACCCAGTACGGCTTCCCGATCACCCACAACCGCCTGCCGCGCATCCACCGGGAGCTGATGGCGTCGAGCGACTACGAGGCCCGGCGGGAGGCCGTCGCCGCGTTCAACGCCGGGAGCCGCTTCACCAAGCGCGGCATCGGCTACCAGCCCCTCAAGTTCGGCATCTCCTTCACCGCGAGCCTGCTCAACCAGGCCGGCGCGCTGATCCTGGTCTACGCCGACGGCTCGGTGCAGCTCAACCACGGCGGCACGGAGATGGGCCAGGGGCTGCACACCAAGATGATGGCCGTGTGCGCGGATGAGCTGGGGATCGCGACCGATCGCGTCCGGGTGATGACCACGGCGACGGACAAGGTGCCCAACACCTCGGCGACCGCAGCGTCCAGCGGAACGGACCTGAACGGTCAGGCGGTGCGGGCGGCCTGCGCGACCCTGCGCGAGCGCATGGGGCCGGTCGCGGCGGAGACGCTGGGGTTGCCCGAGGGCACGCCCATGCGCTTCGAGGGCGGCCGGGTCTCTCCGGACGCCGGGGGAGAGGGGGTGCCCTTCGCCGAGCTGGCCATGAGCTGCTGGGTGCGGCAGGTGTCCCTCGCCGCCTCCGGCTTCTACGCGACCCCGGGCATCCGCTACGACGCGAAGACGGGGCGGGGCCGGCCCTTCTTCTACTACGCCTACGGCGCGTCGGTGGTCGAGGTCGAGGTGAACGGGCTGACCGGCGAGCACCGCCTGCGGCGGGTGGACATCCTCCACGACGTCGGCGACTCCCTCATCCCCACCATCGATCGCGGTCAGGTCGAGGGGGCCTTCGTCCAGGGCCTCGGCTGGCTCACCAACGAGGAGGTGCTGTTCGACGGCGACGGCCGCCTGCTCACCCACGGCCCCAGCACCTACAAGATCCCCACGGCCGGCGACATCCCGGACGACTTCCGGGTGGCCCTGCTGGACCGGGCCCCGCAGCCCGAGGTCGTCGGCGGCTCCAAGGCCGTCGGCGAGCCCCCGTTCATGCTCGCCATCGCCGCCCACACGGCCCTGCGGCATGCGGTGGCGTCCTTCGACGCCGCCCGGGAGGGCCCCGTCGAGCTCGCCATCCCCGCCACCGGTGAGGCGATCCTCCGCGCCATAACAGAGGTTGTTCCCGATCGCGGCGGCCGTTAGCGGAGAGGCACCACCCATCCCCCAATCACTGAGGTCCCTCGATGCAGTTCATGAAGGCCACCGAGATCGCCGCCCCCGCGGCCCGCGCCATCGCCGCCGGAATGCGCGAGATGTCCGTCGTCGACGGCGAGCACCCCGGAGAGCTGGCGCTCATCGAGGCCTTCGAGAAGGATCTGCCCGACGGACCCGCCGCGGGCGTGGACCTCGCCGCTCTGGACACCCCCGAGCTGCAGGAGGCCTTCATGAAGAGCCTCGCCCTCGTCGCGCTGGTGGACGGCGGCCTCTCGGAGCAGGAGATGACGCTGCTGCGCGACTACGCCGGCAAGCTCAGCCTGACCGAGGAGCAGAACATCGCGGTCATCACCGCCGTGAGCGAGGTGATGCTCTCGGTCTTCTCCGGCGTGCGCCTCTTCCGGCAGCAGGCCATCTCCATCGGTCGTCACCTCGGCATGAACGATGACGCCATCGAGCGCGCCCTCGCCAAGTAGAAATCCCCAGCGGGGAGGGAGTCCAATGATTGCTGTCGATTCACGCGTCGACGCGGTGACGATCTATCACCGCGGCGCGACCGTCACCCGTCTCCTCACGGTCGAAGCCGGCGCGGATGGGTTCCCCGAGACGATTGAGATTCCGGGCCTGCCGCTGTCGCTCAGCGACGTCTCAGCGCGCCTGAGCGTGCGCGGCGTCGACGGCGGCGAGGTGGTCGCCGCCGAGCTGCGGGTGGGGCTGCACGCCCGCCCCGAGTCCGAGCTCCCTCCGGAGCCCGATCGGGAGGCCCTGAAGGCCGCCGAGCGCGACCTCGGCATGCAGCGGGATCTGCTCGCGCAGATCGAGCAGGAGATCGGCCTGCTGACCGCGATCCCCGTGCCGGCGCGGCCCAGCGGCAAGGAGGACGAGGAGCCGCCGCCCTCGCCGCTCGCGGCGCGGGTCGCTCTGGAGGACTTCACCGACGGCGCCGTCCGAGCGCGTCAGGAGGAGGCCCGGGCGATTCGAGCGGTCATCCGCGAGCGGGAGGAGGAGGTCGCCGAGCTGCGGGACCAGCTCCGCCGGCGCTCCAGCGCTCAGACCGCCAAGGCCGAGCGCATCACCAAGACCGTGGTCGCGACCCTGCGGCGCGGCGGCGCGGTGACCCGGGCCGAGCTGGCCCTTGAGTACTTCGTGCCCGGCTGCATGTGGGCGCCCCGCTATCAGGTGCGGGTCTCCAGGGGCGGCGACAAGGCGTCCCTGTCCATGCGGGCGCTGGTGGCCCAGGGCAGCGGCGAGGACTGGCGGGGGGTGAAGCTCACCCTCTCCACGGCGGATCCCTTCGGCTGGACCGAGCTGCCCAAGCTCTCGTCGATCCGCATCGGCAAGGCCCAGGCCCCGCCGCAGCAGCGCGGCTTCCGGGAGCCGCCCGAGGGCGCGGGCGCGCTCTTCGGGGACTGGGAGCGGGACCGCCGCAAGCTGACGGTGACCGCCCCCGGCAGGCCCCCCGAGGCGCCTCCGGCGAGCACACACGTCGACATGCCGGACCTGCGGCCCCTGGCGCTCATGCTGGTGGCGGCGCCCACGGCCGAGCCGCCCGCGGAGTCGTACATGGAGCCGGAGCCCATGATGATGGGCGGCGGCGGGTTCACCGCCGGCTCCGCCATGTCTGAGGAGATGGCGATGGCGCGGCCCGCGCCCGCGCCCAAGATGGCCCGCCGCCGCCGGAGCTCGTCCCTGAAGCAGAAGAAGGGCGGCCGGGCTGACAAGGCGATGGTGGAGCGCTCCCTGCGGGCCGAGTCGGCGGCCTTCGACGATCTGGCGGATGAGGGAGAGGACACCTACGGCGGGGCTGGCGGACAGCCCGCCTTCTCCATGCTGCGCCTGGAGGGCCCGCGGTCCCGGGGCCGCCTGTCGCCGGTGGACACCCGGTCCGTCTGGCGGGAGCTGCTGAACCGCTCGGGGCTGACGGTGAACTTCAGCCTGGATGAGCTGGTCCGGAGCGCGGTGGCGCGCGCCGCCAGCGTCGGCGACCTCTCGCTGCCCGCGGGCACCTGGGACGTGCGGAAGGCCGCCGCCAGCTTCGACTACGCCTACCCCACCGAGTCCCGGGTGGACGTGCCCTCCGACGGCGCCTTCCACTCCGTGCCCGTCGGCGATCGCGAGGCCGACTGCGAGCTCCGCTACGTGGTGGTGCCCCGCGAGGACACCAACGTCTTCCGCATCGCCACCCTGGTGAACCCCACCCACGAGCCGGTGCTGCCGGGGCCCGTGGAGGTCTACGTGGGCGGCGAGTACGTCGTCACCGCCGCCCTGCCCGCGGTCGGCCCCCGCGCCCGGTTCCGCCTGGGCCTCGGCGTCGAGCAGGCCATCAAGTGCGCCCGCAACACCCGCTTCGAGGAGAAGCGCTCGGGGGCGGCCGTGGTGGCCACCGCCGAGCTGTGGCACGAGCTGGACATCACCCTGGTCAACGGCCTCGGTCAGCCCATCGAGTGCGAGGTGCGCGAGCGCATCCCCCAGCCCGCGGAGAACGCCGAGGTGGTGGTCGAGGAGGGCGCGGTCTCGCCGGACTGGTCCGCCTACGACCAGGAGGAGCGGCGGGCGAAGATCGTGGGCGGTCGCCGCTGGACGGTGACCATCGCGGCGGGCGCCGAGCAGAAGCTCTCGGCGAAGTACGTCGTGAAGATCTACGCCAACAACGAGGTCGTCGGCGGCAACCGGCGGGAGGCTTGAGCCATGTCTGAGGCGCTACCTGTCACTGAGTTTCATCCCCCCGTCGGGCCTGAGCGCGAGGCCGTCGAGGCCCCCATCGCCGAGGTCACCCTCTTCGAGGATCGCGGCCGCGTTCGCCGCCGCCTGACGGCCACCCTGAGCCCCGGCCAGAACCGGCTGGTGATCCCCTCGGTGTCGCCGGTGATGCAGGACGTCTCCCTGCGGGCGGCGGTCGTCGCCGGCGCCGCGCGGGTCGCCGACGTGCGCGCGCGGCGCTCCCTGCGGGTCCTGCGGGCCCGCAAGCCCGACGCCATCCGAGGCATCGACGAGGAGCTGCGGGCGATCATCCTGCGCCAGGAGGAGGCCGCCGACGAGCGCCGCCGCGTCGAGGCGCGGCACGGCGTGGTGACCGACATGCTGGCCCAGGGGGCGTCGGAGATCCCCCAGGACGTCGCCTGGGGGCACGCCGATCCGACCCGCTGGAGCGAGACCTTCGGCTCGCTGTTCGCCCGCGCCCGGGATCTGCGGAGGCGCGCCTGGGACACCTACCACGCCCAGCTCGACCTCGTGGAGGCGGTCCAGCACGCCCGCGCCCGCCGCGCGGTGGCCAGCCGCCGCGACGACTCCGTCATCGCCTGGGTGGCGCTGGATCTGGTCGCCGACGAGGCCGGTGAGGTCACGGTGGACCTGGAGTACGTGGTCCCCTGCGCGCTCTGGCGGCCGATCCACTCGGCGAAGCTACAGGGAGACAGCCTGGAGTTCACCTGCCAGGCCGCCGTGTGGCAGAACACCGGCGAGGACTGGGACGGCGTCGCGCTGGTCTGCTCCACCGCCCGCTCCTCGCTCGGCGTCGAGCCCCCGCGGCTGAGCGACGACCTGCTCACGGCCCAGAAGAAGGCCAAGGAGACCGTGGTGGCCGCCCGGGAGGTCGCGGTCCAGAGCGCCGGCATTGAGGGTATCGACGGCATCGGCGGCGGCGCTGGCGGCGGTGAGAGCGCGGTCGAGCTGGCTGGCGTCGACGACGGCGGGGACATCCAGTCCCTGCGCGCCGAGGGGCTGTCCACCGTGCCCGCGGACGGGCGGCCCTGCTTCCTGCCGCTGTTCCGCTTCACCGCGCCCGCCGAGGTCTCGCGGGTGCTGATGGCCGAGCTGGATCCCAAGGTCTTCCTGCGGTCGGTCCAGGCCAACACCGGCGGTCGGCCCATCCTCGCCGGTCCGGTGGAGCTGATCCGCGCGAGCGGCCTCGTCGGCTGGACCAGCACGCTGTTCGTGGCGCCGGGGCAGCGCTTCGAGCTGGGCTTCGGGCCGCAGGACGACATGCGGGTCACCCGCGATCAGCAGCGCCCCCGGGAGAAGACGGATCCCGTCAAGAAGACCCGGATGAAGGACACCCGGATCCGCCTCTATCTGAGCAACCTCGGCGACGAGGCCCGGTCGGTGGTGGTCACCGAGCGGCTGCCGGTCTCGGAGATCGCCGAGGTCGAGGTGAGCGTGGTGGAGAACAGCGCCGGGGGCTCCGCGCCAGACAAGAACGGCTTCGTCACCTGGACGGTCGCGCTCGGCGCCTATGAGCGCTCGCAGATCGCCCTGCGGTATCGGCTGACCATCGCTCCAGGGGTGAAGGGGCTGTAGCTCAGGTCGCCGTGGCGCGGAACGCCCGCAGCAGCGCCGCTGGCTCCTGATATCGAGCCTCTGGCTCCTCGGCGCAGGCCCGCTCGATCACCGCCGCCAGCCCGGCGCCGGGCTCCGGGATCAAGTGCGCGAGGAGCCGGCCCAGCAGGAAGACCGTCGAGCGGTGATCCACCCGCGCGCCCAGCGCGAGCTGCTCTGGCGGCATGAAGCGCCCGGATCCGTACATCCGCCCCATGTCGTTTCGGAAGGCGCCGCGTCGGTACATGTCCAGATCGATCACGTACAGGCGACACGCGGCGAAGTCGTACATCAGGCAGCCGTCGTACAGATCGACCGCCACATAGTCCTCCTCCGCCAGCGCCGCGTGCAGCGTGAGCAGCTCCTCCGCGGCCGCCCGCCGCTCGGCCAGCGGCCGCCGCCAGAACCGGTTGAGGATGGCCTCCTTCCCCCGGAGCTGCACCGCGTCGAGCCACGGGTAGACCAGCGCGGGCCCCGTCTCGGTGTCCACCACCGCCAGCAGCGGCGGCAGCGCCCGGTGCTGGACCCAGGAGTGCATCGCCGCGGCGTCGCGCAGCCAGCCGACCCGCTGGCTCAGCCGCGCGGGGCCGCTGGTCTCGGTGCCAGCGGTCTTGATGAAGTAGCGCTCGTCGCCGACGCGCACGCCGTAGGCGAGGTTGCCGGAGTCCTGCGTCGCCTCGGTGAAGCGCTGGAACACCGGCCCCAGTGACGTCGCCCAGTCCTGGGCGCTCCGCTCACTGCGCCTTGGCCAGGTAGGGTCGCCCATCAATGCTCCGGTCCGTCTCTTGACGGTACCACGCCAGTGAGCGCGGGCTACTCTTCGCGGGAGCGCTCGAAGCGCGCCTCGCGCTGGACGTTGGCGATCGCGCTGCTCTCCGTGAAGCCGCCGTCGACGCTCAGCTCACCCTTTCCGCAGTTCACCGCCACCTGGGCGTCGAAGTTGTGGGGGTCGCAGGCGGTGATGAAGCCCAGCAGCAGGAAGCGCGGCGGGACGCGGGCCAGGTTCATGCCGTCGTGCAGCAGGTGCTGCATCCGGAACAGGTCCATCAGCATGCCGAAGGTGCTCCGGTTGAGGCAGTTCCGGGCGACGGCGCTCAGCAGCCGGGCTCTGGCGAGGCGGGGGGAGCGCTTGTGGTCCACGGCGTAGCGATCGGCGGCCACCTCGATGGCCTCCAGGTTCATCCAGCTCGCGGCGGGGGCGTAGCCGCCCTCGCCGTCGCGGGTCACGAGGTAGTGCTGCACATAGAGGCACTTCTTGACCCGGAAGACCGAGAGCAGAGCGAAGTAGAGCTTGTTGAAGCGCCGGACGTCGTCGGGGAGGATCGACGGCTCCTGCTCGCAGAGCCGGTCGAGCAGCTCGTCGGGCATCATGGCCATGTCCCGCAGTGAGCCCTCGCCGCGCTCGTCGTTTGCCCGCGCGCTGCCCAGCATGCGGAGCCCGAGGAAGAAGACCTCGCGGATGTGCGTGTTCTCCGGCTGCAGGGCGAAGCGGAAGGTCTTGCTGACCTCGGCCTCGTTCAGCCCCCGGGCGATGACCACGATGAGGCTCGTGGCGATCCCCAGCTCCCGGAGGTTCTCCAGGGTCTTCATGCGCGCCTTCACCAGCGGGCGCCCGCGGAGCACCTTGTGGGCCTCCTCGTCGAAGCCGTCGAACTGCAGGAAGACCTCGTCGAGCCCGGCCTCCTTCAGCTTCTTGGCGTACTCGAACTTCGCGAGCTTGAGGCCGTTGCTGTGCAGCGCGGCGATGTTCCCGCTGGCCTTGACCTTGCGGATCCAGTCCTCCAGATCCTCCCGCAGAGTCGGCTCGGCGGCCATCAGGTCGATCTTGATGCCCCGGCGCTCGGAGAGGAGCGTCTCCAGGCCGGAGAGGTCCAGATCCGGGGTGTCCTCGGTGTTGGCGCTGGCGAGGCAGATGGGGCAGTCGAGGTTGCACCGCTCCGTCATGCGGACGATGTAGTCCCGCTGCGGGTAGGACGGCTCATTGACCTCGAAGTAGTACCGGTCGAGATCGATCCAACGCTCGGGCGACCGCGAGAGGAGCTGGGCGCTGCGGCCGTGGTCCGGGCACTGCTTCTCCAGGTGCACCTCGCCGCCGCGTCGGATCACCGAGGCGGGCACTTCCTCCAGGCAGGTGTGGCAGCGGCCGCGGGTCTGGCGGAGGAAGGAGGTGGCGGTCTGCATGAGGGGCCTTCGGGTCAGGGGAGGAGGGCCGCGAGCCTGGGGTGCAGGCTCGCCAACCGGCCTCGGATCTCCGGGTCGGTCGGGAGGGACGTCGCGGCTGCGGGGTCGGTGAGCGCGTCGGCGAGGCTCAGGATGGCCTGGGCCTCGGGGTGGTCCGGCGCCCGCTCAAGGACTGACTCGGCGTAGACCCGGGCCCGCGCGAGCCGGAAGGTGGGGGCGTACCAGCGCACGCAGGCCCACTGGAGCCATGACCGCGCCTCGCGCAGCTCCGCCTCCAGCAGCTCCTCGTCCGTGAGCGCCGGGATGAGCACGTCGGCGGGGGCACCATCGGGCAGCACGCCCGCGCGCTCCAGGCCGTCGAGCATCGCGGCGGCGAGCCGCTGCGCGGCGGCGGGGCGGGGGTGGATCCAGTCGTAGAAGTCCGCCTCTCCCGGCAGGCGGGCGCCCACCTGCACGGCGGCCTCGCTGTCGATGAGGGTGAGCCCGCGCGCCAGGGCGACCTCCTCGATGATGCCGTTGATGGCGGAGGTCGCGCGGAAGGGCAGGCCGTCCCGATCGACCGCGGCCTGGAGCGCCGGCTTCGCGTCCCGGGCCTCCCCCAGGCGGCGCTGACCGACAGCCCAGGCAGCCTCGGCGCTGTCGGGGGTCGCGGACCAGAGGGCCTCGACGTCGCTGTCGCCCAGCCCGTCCAGTCGGCTGAGGGCCTCGCCGTCGCCGGCGGTGCTCCAGTTGGGGTCGAAGCCCGAGAGGTTGACCGCCTGGGTCGCGAACAGCGCGGGGATGCCGGCGTCCTCGGCGAGATCGGCGATCGCCTCCAGGTTGCGGCGCAGCTCGCGCTGGATGGCGGCGCTGTGCTCGGGGCCGCCGTAGGCCGAGGGCCCCACCCGGCCGGGCGCCTCGCGGGCGTGCTCCTGGAGCGCGGCGAAGCGACGGATCAGCGCGGAGCCCCAGAGGGCGGCCGAGAAGCTCTGCGGCGCGGTCATGTACTCGTTGTTGCCGTCGTAGACGATCAGCGCGTCCGCGCCCCAGGTGCCGTAGCGGCGCAGCAGCCGCCGGGAGTCCGCGGAGGTGCCGCCGTTGACGCCGAGGTTGATGAGCTCGAAGCCGCCGGGGGCGGCGGCGTCCAGCGAGGTCTGCATCGCCCCGACGAAGCCGTAGCGGGAGGCGTCGATGTCCTCCTCGCCGAGGGGCCGCTCGGGGTAGCCGAAGGCCGTGGAGCCGCCGAGCACCAGGACGCGACGGACCCCGGGCGCGGGCGCCACCGAGAAGCGCGACGGGGCGAAGTTCTGGCAGCGGAAGCGGGCCTCATCGCCGCGCTCGTCCACGTGGTACCAGTCGTAGGCGACGGGCCAGTCGAGCCGGGCGGCGTAGAACTCCAGGAACGCGAACCCCAGCCCCGAGAACAGGACGGTGGCCAGCGTCATCTTCAGGAGCCCGACCGCGACCCCGGGTTTTGCTGGCTCGTCGGCCATCTCAGAGGAGCGGGTAGACGAAGGGGCTCAGCGCGGGGAAGAGCGCGAGCACGCCCAGCACGCCGGCGAGCAGGAGCAGCACGAAGGCGAGGGGCAGGGCCCAGGCCATGCGGCTGCCGACCATCGCCTGGACGACCTCGGTGGCCGAGCGGATCGCGATGCTGAAGGTGGCGCCGCGGGGGCGGGTGCCTTCGGGTTTGGTGGTCATTTACTCACCTTCTTCACGAGGATGTTGTTGATCACGAGCGTGTCCAGATCGGTGCGCGCGAAGATCAGCAGCGCGTCCGCCGGGGAGCTCACCATGGGGTAGTTGGCCTCGCTGAAGGTCTCGCTCAGCAGCGCGGCGAGGCCCGTCCGCTCGCCGAAGGCGGTCAGCAGGCTGTGGAAGCGGGGGTTGTCTTCGGCCGCGCACACCTGGGGCAGGGTGGTCCCGTCGACATGGACGGCGGCCTTCACCCGCTCGACCGCCTCGGGCCGGACGCGCGCGGTCGCCTGGCCCCAGCGCAGGGGCCACTGCCAGGGGGCCTCGCCTTCGAGCACCTCCGCCGCGGCCTCCTCGGCGATCGCCAGGGCGGACGGGTGGAGCAGCGCGCGGGTGGTCACGCGCTCGCGCAGGCGGCTCCGGGCCGCCTCGGAGCGGGGATCGGTCAGGAGCGCTCGGTTGCCGAGGCCCTGTGAGCCGGACTCGAAGCGCCCCTGCAGCCAGCCGACGATCCGGCCGGCCTCCAGCTCCTCCGCGGTGCGGCGCGCCAGGGTCTCGAAGTCCTCGAAGCGCTCGACCGTGATGGCGGCGTCCTCGACGTCCTCGCAGCCCTCCTTGCGGAAGGTCGCCCAGCTACCGATCTGCAGGTGCTCGATCATGGCGGCGTCCCGGGCCTCGTCGTAGGCCCGCCCCAGGTAGGGATCGGGCCGCCGCTCGCCCTGCGTCGTCGGGGCGCTCTCGGCGTCGCGCAGCAGCGCCGCGCCGATGGCGGCGCCGCCTTCGCCGGGATCCGCCGGGACGAAGACGCGCTCGAAGGGGGAGTCCGCGAGGAGCCGGGCGACGGCGCGCGGGTTGTCCATCACCTCGCCGGTGACGCAGAGGTTGCGGGCGCCGGTGCGGTCGTGCAGCCGCCGGCAGAGCTTCAGCAGCGTCTCCTCCAGCACGTGCTGGAGGCTCGCGGCGATGTCGGCGTAGCGCTGCTCCCCGTCGGTGAGCGCGTCGCGGTCGGCGACCGCCGGCGCGCGGGCGTCGCGGATGGGGCCGAAGGCCTCGAGGAAGCGCGGGGTCAGCGGGGAGCCGCCGGACTCCAGGAACGCCTCCATGCGGAGCCAGGAGGTGTCGATCCGGTAGGTGCCGTCTTCCTGAGGCTGGATGACGCGGGCGATCTCGTCCGCGAACCGGGGCGAGCCGTAGGCGGCCAGATCCAGGGCGTCCCGGACGCTGCCCCGCTGGAAGCCGAGGAGCTCCGAGAATGCCGAGAGGACCAGCCCCAGCGAGTGCGGGTAGGGCAGGATCTCGTGGGTGTCGAGCTTGAGCCCGCCGCCGCGGTAGCCGGAGCACAGCGCGGCGCAGTCCCACTCGCCCTCGCCGCCGACGACCAGGACGGCTGCCTCCTCGAAGGGGGAGCTGGCGAAGGCCTGGGCGGCCAGGCTCAGGTGGTGGGGGACGTAGCTGATCTTGTCCGGGTGGACGTCCAGCCGCCGGCTGATCACCCCGCGCGCCCAGAGCTTCTCGCCGAGCCAGGCCTTCATGGAGCGCACGAAGGAGGGCGGGTCGAGGGCCGCCAGGGACGTCGAGAGCACCCGGGTGAACCGGACGTGGGGCTCCTGGTAGAAGACGATCGCGTCCAGCTCGTGGGCCTTCAGCCCCGCGGCGTCCAGGCAGAACTCGACCGCGTAGTGCGGGAAGTTGGGGTCGTGCCGCTGGCGGGTGAAGCGCTCCTCCGCCGCGGAGGCGATGACCCGCCCGTCGCGGATCAGCGCGGCGGTGGCGTCCCGCTCCATGGCCGAGATGCCGAGCACGTTCACGAGCGGGTTCCGGGGTTGGCGTGGGTGTAGCTGTCGGCGAGGCGGGCGCGGCAGGGCAGGGCCAGGAGCGGGGCCGACAGCAGGTAGATGGTGCCCAGCAGGATCGCCGAGGGGATCTCACCGAACCCTCTGGAGAACCGCAGCCAGGTCTCGTAGAGCCGCTGGAACCGGGCCTTCATGACCGCCATTCCCACCGCCGACTCGCCGCTCATGCTCACAAACAGGTGCCGGGTCAGGCCGACGTGGCCCAGCTCGTCCTTCTTCGCGGACTTGAAGACCTCCCGCGCGTCGCAGGGGCCGATGCCGGCGGCGTAGGCGTCGAACTGGCCGAAGACCTCCAGCTCGCCCACGTGGGCGTAGGCCATGAACTTCGCGAGCCCCTCCTCGCCGTCGGCGGGATCGTAGAGCGGATCGCGCTCGGGCAGGGGCCTGGGCGGCAGGGCCTCGCAGTAGGGGCGGGCGACCCGGTCGAACTCGGAGGAGTGGTGGAACTCCTCCAGCGCGTGCTGGAAGACCCGCGCGCGCAGCTTGGGTTCGTCCACGGAGTCGAGCACATTCAGCAGCTGCCAGGCGCTCTCGGCCTCGGCGACCGCGAAGCGCTGGAGCCCGGCCGCGGTGCGACGACTGGATGTACGCCAGAGGAGGGGGAGGGAGGTCCGAATAAGGAGCTTCCGGATGAACACAGTGGCGTCACTCGTAGGGGAGGGGTGTGGCTCCGATTAAGGGCGTTGTTTTGCAGGAATCGTGCCGGCATACGTGCGCTGGTGTCGCGGATCCCGCGCGGAACATGGGCGAAAACACACGATCGTGCGCGTGATTTCACACGGTTCCGGGTCGGTCAATCCTCAGCGTTCAGCGCCTCCAGAGTCCGGATCCCGCTCGCTGCCCGATCGTCGTCCGGATCCAGACGGTGGGCCTCCCGGTACACCTCCAGCGCCTCCTCGCTGCGGTCCAGTCGATGCAGCAGGCCGGCGAGCTTCACCCGCCGGGAGCCCACGTCCGGTCCGTACTCGACGGCCTCGTAGTAGGCGTCGACGGCGGCCTCCAGCTCCCCGCGCGCCATGAAGCCGCCGCCCTGGAAGCGGTAGAAGTCATAGGCGCTGCCTGTGTAGCGGGGGACCGCCCACACGAGGCAGGCGAAGAGCACCTGGAGCGGGAGCCGCGCGCGGGCGGTGGGCCCGGCGCGCCAGGACAGCGCGACCGCCAGCGTCAGCGCGCCGCCGACGTAGGCGCCGCCAGGGAGCGCGCCGCTGAACCCCAGCGCGCCGCAGATCACCGCCGTCAGGGCCGTCAGCGCCACGCCGACCGCCCGAGAGGGCTCCACCGGCGCGGTGAGCGCCGCCCACACGCCGCCGAGCGGCGCCGCGACGCGCTTCAGCCAGCGGGAGGTCGCCGCGAACCAGGTGTCGGGGAAGAGCAGCAGGTAGTAGAGGGCGATCATGTAGAAGGAGAACCACTCCACCTCCAGCCCGATCACCTCGACCATCGCGTGAAACAGAGGCCCGCTCAGGCAGGCGAAGGGCCGCAGCCGGGGGACGAGGAAGGACGCGGCCACGGTGAACTGCCAGACGCAGATCCCCGCCGCGGTGAGCGCGTAGATGTCGCCCGGGGTCAGGCTGAGGGCGAGCTCGACGCTGACCATCAGCTCCCGCAGCCACTCGGTGGAGATCTGCTTCTGGAG
>Ga0316204_10007490_pt1 | contig 15886 bp, 15 predicted proteins | sample 6monrhotite_MG_2_FD_205661 | JGI IMG/M metagenome (GOLD analysis project Ga0316204, IMG submission 205661) | Microbial mat bacterial communities from mineral coupon in-situ incubated in ocean water Damariscotta River, Maine, United States -... | ecosystem: Environmental > Aquatic > Marine >... | reverse complement strand
ACTAAATGGAATTATTGACTAATTTTTTGAATCGAGTTTATTTTTCTTACCCAGGGCGTTGTTTTTCGTAGCTTCGCAGGTAGCAGACTAATAGCAGCCTTTGCTTCAGCTACGGTATTGTATGTGCCATAGATTAAAGCATAACGATCTACACCGTTACGTTTATAGTGATAATAGCCACCTTTGTTGTTAAGAAAATTTTCATCATAGATTTTTTCAATCGACTTTTCTTTTCGGCTACTCGCTAATTGTATCGTGTACTGGCTAGGATCTTGTTCCTTTAACCAATTTAACGGGCCGGAATAAAAAGTCAGCTGCATACCATTAGCAGATGTAACGGCTTTACTGTTTAAATTTGTGTATGCTTGAACTAAACCAGAACGCGTCGCTTTTTTTAACCACTGCGTTGAGGTACCTGCATTTTTGATAACGCCTACGCCCTGGGAATAGTGGCTGGCTAAGTTGTACTCAGCGATTGCATTGCCCTTATTTGCCAATTGCGACCACATCTTCACAGCTTCTTTATCATTATTACTACTCGCTTCAACTGCATCTGCTACTGTAATTGCAAAAGCAGAACCGTTTGTAACTAAAAATAACGATGTTAATAATATTATGCTTCTAGTAAATGGTATAAACCGCATTTCATTTATTCCTTTAACTTAAACAAGTTCCAGCGAAGTTGAAGAGATGCATCCTTTTAATATTTCGTACAATAAAATATTTGCCTGACGTTTATGATTCTCTACCTTATTTTTATCTTGACTAAAAAACGGTGCGATGAGAGGAGTAATATTCTGATACGAAACGACGTCAGCTAATTGTGCATCATGATACAAACGGACTTGCATATTAATAGAATGGAGTTGAGGAATATTAGTAAAATTAAGATCAATTGAGATCAATGTAGTATAACGGCTAACTTCTATACATTTTACAGACAACTGCTTAAGGTCATCTCGGTAAGTTTGTTTACCTGACGATGGATCAATAATTTCAGGAAATATTTTACTGAAGTATTGGTAGTTCTTTTCAAAAAACCACATAGGTTTTTTGTTGCGTGTTTGCTCTATTGTATGACTCAAGCCAATTTTCCTCTAACTGCTTTTATACATAATACCTTTTATACGTAATACATAGTAATTGTCGGCTTTTATTCTACTGTACTTTAATTAATTTTCATTGCTTATCTTAATATTACAACATTTAAAAACAACAAAGCCTGATGATATCAGGCTCTGTTAATCTAACACTTTTAATATTGTTAAAATTTGTTACTTTTGTTTCAATATCTTCTCCAATCGTGCCATATCATTGATAACACGCCATTCTCCGCCACCTGATTCAACCTTAGAACGCCAATTTTCTAATCTATCGAGATATTCTCTAGGATCTATGTTGTCAGAGCGTAATTTAGTGACGTTAAGCGCCACCACAGAATATTTATCGACTTGTAATGGGATATCGCGTTTATAACCTTTTCGTAATTCTTCTTTTAAGTCAGAAAAAATCAAAATAGTATTATGGCCAGTACCCGCTTCATTTAAAAACTCAACACCTTGTAATATGCCACCTGTAATATCGGTATAAGCACTACCTTTTACACTTTTTACAAAACTATCAATTTTATCTCTGAATTCACGTTTTTGCTGGTTAGCCATACTTGGACGATCTTGAAATGTGACTTTTGCAACAATATCCTTTTCACTAAAACTTCCCGTGTCTACTCGTGCAACTGCAAATGAGTCGCCTGAATTGAGTTGAGAAAGGATATAGTTAATCACTTTTTGAGCTTGTTTTAACTCTTTAGTATATGTTCCCGACGTATCCATCAGCATGTAGACGCCACGCGTATTAGGCACTGTAGGTTCATCACTACACGACTGTAACAATATCGCCGTTGTTATCAGTAATACTAAATAAAAACCTTTGAACAACTTCACAGAGCACCTCCCAATTTTGCTGCTGATGAAACAGTATTTTCATCTTTATTTTTGTTTTTAATAATTTTTTCGATCCATAAGGGTAAGAAGATAAGGAAGTCATACACATGAATTATGACTTTCCCTAGAGATCTCATAAAATTGCCCGCAAGTCTTAACAACCACTCAATGACACGTAATATAGCAACTCCTGTAGTACCTAACACGGTTCGCATTGAATGAATAAATGACTCAAGAGGAATAGCAACGAAAGTTAACGCAAACGGTAGTATAAAACCTAAACCCATTTGTGCCGCTGTGGTTATCCATAACGCTGAATTCTGTTCTACTTTAACGCCACCTGTATCACTCAATAAGGCGAGCGTTGCCTGACTGTCTTCCATCAATATTTCACGCATATAAGCTAAACCTGCTTCGACGCCTGCTAGTGAAAATAAAAAGATAAAGGTTATCCAAGCCATTTTTATTCGCATTTTATCATTGAGTGAAGAGATAACAGGAAATAAACGTGTAATACGCAATGATTCCATAAGAAATAAGCCTAACGATATTTCTACAAGAATAATAACTAATGCTGCAATGCTTGATGTTTTAAAGCCCATTAACATATCTGAGCCGCCCACCATTTCAGACATAGGTCGAGCGATAAGGTTAAAGTTAATGAAAGCACCGCCAACCGCAATGGCTAAAACAAAACCTGCAATGAAAAATTGCGTCATAGAAGATGATGACAACATGCGTTGTGCTTTATCGGTACCTTTTAAAATATCTTCATAATCATGCATTAAACGATCAATGGTGACTGAGCGTGATAATAAACTATTCACCGATTTATCTACGTTTTGTAATGCTTTTAAAACATTACGCCAATGCGGCATCATCTTTTGTAATAAAGAATGTCGTTTGCTACTCGCTTTACGATATTCTTCTAAAGCTCGTGTACTCGATTTTACTAATGATTGATGTATGTCCTCGAGTATATTACCAACGGTTGGATCACCTTTTGCCGCAGGGATTTTTGCAACAGCTTCTACAGCTTTGACCCATGCTGGTGGCGAAGGAGGCACTTCAGTACTTTCTTTGAAGCTTTCATCAATTGCAGTGACTTCTTCATTAAGATGTCTATGTAACGCCGGATACTCAGCAAGATCTTTACGAACGGTTGCATCAATTCTTTCAAATTCACGCTCGATCATTCGCTCAGTCGCTTCACGGCCTTGTGCTAATAAAACCTCACGATTGCGCAGTACTAGAATATTACGTAAAAGTTTGACTGAACGAGCGCTTAAACGAAAGCCATTATGAATGGCACCACTAAATGAAATAATACCTTTATGGGCGTGGTTACGTGCAATATAGAAAATTATCGTTAAAACGACGAACCAAATGAGCCCTGAAATTGCTGGGCTTCCTGAAACAATCATGAATAGATCACTAAACGCCATTCTGACCTCCTTTGTCTGTCAGTTGGAGTGAAAATCATAAGGAAAATCTGATACTTATTGTAAGTTTAGCGGGGAAGAGCCATACAAACCGAGAAACGTATCACAGGATGTTCTTACACTATATATAAAGCTTTTTATTTTAATTAGATACAGTATAGGTGTTTTTTCAATCTTGTCTTGTCAATGCTAACAATTCAGCAATCATTTTTAACTCAATAAATAATAAATATATAATATTATTATTCTTTGATATCAGGATGCTTCTCAGCAATAAATTTTCTCATTCTTAAATGAGCTTGACTCAATAACTGGCTAACACGTGACTCACTGACATCAAGCACCTCACCTATCTCGCGCAGGTTAAGTTCTTCATCATAATAAAGACTGACAATAAGCTTTTCACGTTTAGGTAAAATATTAATCGCAGAAACTAATTGATTGCGGAACTGCTGATTTTGTAGACCTTCTACTGGGTTAAGCGTTGCTACATTACTATGATCACTCATTGATTCTTCATCAGCACCTAAATCAACAAAGCTTAAAATACGACAAGTATTTGATTCTTGTAACAGTGAAAAATATTCATCCAATGTTACACCTAACTCTTTAGCTACATCTTTTGGTTTAGCTTCGCGACCGGTACGTGTTTCGATATTCGAAACCACTTTCATTAGGTCTCGATGCTTTTTATGTACAGATTTAGGCGCCCAATCATTACGTCGTAACTCATCGAGCATTGCGCCACGAATACGAATGGTTGCATATGTGGTAAATGCAGCACCTTGTGATGCATCGTACTGTTGGGCAGCATCAAGTAAACCAATCATACCGACTTGAATTAAGTCATCAACGACAACACTTGCCGGCAATCTTGCCGCTAAATGATAGGCAATTCGACTTACGAGGTTTGAGTGTTCTTCTATTAAATTTTCAGCCATAGTTGGCTCGGCTATTGGGTACATAATTCGCCTTCCCTACCTTTAATTTTGAGTCTTAAGAGCTCAAATAAAAAGACATCCTGTATTTAACGTATTTGCGTGTCCTTCAAATTCACATTAAATAATGCACATTCCATGCCTACTTTAAAATGACTCATTGGCCTGAAATCTAAGTATAGGAAAAATTATGATTTATTGTTTAAGAATCACTTCTTTTTAACAGTTCTTTTGCAATTTTTTCGAGTGGGTACTGGTCTTCAGTGGCGCCGATTTTATATGCTTCACCCGGCATTCCCCAAACCACGGACGTTTTTTCATCCTGAACCAGTGTCTGAGCGCCATTTTCCAGCATTTCTTTGAGCCCTTCAGCACCATCAGCTCCCATTCCAGTTAAAATAACACCAATCGCATTTGGCCCAACATTTTGAGCCACTGAGCGAAACATCACATCGACGCTGGGTTTATGACGATTAACAGGTGGGCCGTCATTTAGCTTACAAATATAGCGTGCCCCACTCCGTTCGACGATTAAATGACGATTACCCGGCGCAATATAGACATGTCCCGGCAATATTTGTTGCCCATCAGACGCTTCATATACTGTCATAGCGGAGCCTTTATCCATGCGTTCTGCGAATGGCTTACTGAAAGCCTCGGGAATATGCTGGCTAATAACAATGCCAGGGCTGTTCGGTGGCATGCGTATAAGCACTTCTTTTATTGCTTCAGTGCCACCAGTCGATGCGCCTAAAGCAATGATTTTTTCTGTCGTTTTTAATTTTGTTTTAGAGATACTGCGCTTTTCCAATACCGCATCAGCGCTCAACTTAGGGCTAATGTCTGAATTACTTGCCGCTGATTGACGAGCTCGTCTATCAGATATTTTATTAACATTAACACCTGCAGCTGTTTTTACTTTTCTACATATTTCTTCAGCGTAATCATTTAGACCATCTGTTACATCAATTTTAGGTTTGGAAACAAAATCAATGGCACCTAATTCTAATGCTTCAAAAGTGATATCCGCCCCTTTTTCCGTTAAGGTAGAAACCATAATCACCGGCATAGGATGTAAACGCATTAAATTACCGAGAAAAGTTATCCCATCCATTTTTGGCATTTCAACATCTAATGTTAAAACGTCTGGACTTAATTTTTTAATTTTCTCTCGTGCATCGTAAGGATCTTGCGCAGTACCAACAACTTCAATTGAGCTATCGGCATTTAATATTTCAGACATGACTTGTCGAACTAAAGCCGAATCATCCACCACTAAAACTTTTATTTTTGCCATTTGTACATAGTTCCTAAAAAAGTTCTATATCGCTTTCAGCCGGTTTAACATCCAATGTAGACATGTAATCTTTTTCACGCTCGATAATAGTATTGTTATGCATTTGTCGTAATTTCTTAACCCTAACTTTACCCGTTAAAGGAAAATAAATCACTTTACGAGGGAAAACATCACCGACATCCTCTCCTACTAATAATAATTTTTCTGTATCAATATATTCACGAACAAAACTAATATTTCGATTGCCGACATCAAGTGATTGCATATTTTGCAGCACTCGACCACCACCAAATATTTTTACTTCTAAATTTTCCCGTGTGCCGCCATGCTTAAGAATGTCATTAATCATTTTTTCCATCGCGAAGTTACCATAACGCCCTGCATTACTTAAGCTGGCAACTTCAGCATCTGTCATGTTTTTGTTTACCGGTAACATAAAGTGATTCATGCCACCAATCCCGAAGACTTTATCGCGAATGCAGGCTGATACACATGAGCCTAACACCGTAACAATGGCTTCATTATTTGTTGTAACATAGTATTCACCAGGTAAGATTTTAGCTGCAAAGGTAGTATGCGTTTTATCCCAATAGCGATTAATATCATGAAAACCACGCAGGCACTTTTGCATTTTCTCTGAAATCGGTGGAGCATTTAAACTAACCACTACTTGACCTTTTTATAAATTGTTTGACCTAACAATTCAAATCGTTCAGTCACCTTATTTAAAGATTCAGAATGGCCAATAAATAAGCGTGCTTCTGGTACCAGTAAATCAGCATAGCGATCAAATAGCTCTCTTTGTGTATCTTTATTAAAATAAATAACCACATTACGACAAAACATAAAATCAAATGGTCCTTTCATTGGCCATTCATCCATCAAGTTTAATTTTTTAAAGGTAATTAAATCTCGAAGTTCTTGAGACATTTTTACTTTATCAGAATTGTCTCCTTTTCCTCGTTGCACCCATCTTTTCATTCTGCTCGCACTTAAGCCTTCAACACGTTCAGATGTATATACACCATCACTGCCTCTTTGCACCATATTTGAATCAAGGTCGGTGGCGAGAATTTTAATATCCCAACTCGAAGAATTAGGTATCGCTTCACGAAGGCACATTGCGATTGAATAAGGCTCTTCACCAGAAGAGCAACCTGCTGACCAAACGCGAATTCGCTTTGAACCTGCATTTTTTCGCACAATTTCAGGTATAACTTTTTCTTTTAAATGTTCGAAGTGATGATTTTCACGGAAAAAAGCCGTGAGATTAGTGGTAATAGCATTGGTGAACTCAATTAACTCACCTTCATGACCGCTAACAAGCAATTCACAATAATCAGAAAATTTAGTTAACTTTAATTGACGAAGACGTCGGGATAAACGCCCGTATACCATTTGCCGTTTAGCATCAGAAAGGACAATACCTGTTCTTTCACCTACAAGCTTGCTTATAAATTTAAACTCTTTATCTGAAAAATGAAATTCTCGTTCATTTTCTTCTGCAGCATTACTTCTCAAAGTTTAACCCTACTGTTCGACTTTAAAAGTACACTACCTTTGTAACTATAACTAAGGTAGTGCATGTCTTTTATAACGTGAGTTAGAATTCTTCCCACTCATCATCACTTGCAGCAGGTCGTCGAGCGGCCGGTTTTGGCGCTGAACGCTGTGGCGCAGCTGCTCTTGGAGCTTGTTGTTGTCGTGCTGCCGCACGCGGAGCTCGCCCAGCAGGTGCTTGCTCTTCACCTGTATTAAAGTAACGCATAAGCTCTATCATATTCTTCGATTGTTCTTCCATCGATTCACTCGCAGATGCCGCTTCTTCAACCAGTGCTGCATTTTGTTGCGTCATTTCATCCATTTGGCTAATGGCTTTATTTACCTCTTCAATACCAGAAGACTGCTCCTGACTAGCCGCAGCGATTTCAGCAATAATGTCACTCACTTTCTTAACCGCTTCTACAATTTCTTCCAGCGTTTTACCTGACTCATCTACAAGTTTCGAACCTTCATCAACCTTCTCTACACTGTCGTTAATTAAACTCTTAATTTCTTTTGCTGCACCTGCGCTTCGTTGTGCAAGATTCCTAACTTCGCCCGCAACAACCGCAAAGCCACGACCCTGTTCACCTGCTCTTGCTGCTTCAACAGCTGCATTTAATGCGAGTAAGTTTGTTTGGAAGGCAATCTCATCGATGACGCCGATGATGTCAGAAATTTTCTTACTACTAGAATTAATTTCACTCATCGCTGAAACCGCATTACTTACAACTTCACCGCCTTTAGTGGCTTGATCGCGTGCTGAAGAAGCTAGTTGGTTTGCCGTGCGAGCATTGTCTGCATTTTGTTTTACGGTAGAAGTCATCTCTTCCATACTTGAAGCGGTTTCTTCAAGACTTGAAGCTTGCTCTTCAGTCCGTTGACTTAAATCGGTATTCCCTGTCGCAATTTCTGACGCACCTGAAGAAATACTTCCTGAAGCTTCATTAATGTCGGTCACCATATTGAGTAGGTTAGTCACACTCGTATTAATAGCATCACGTAACTCAGCAAACTCACCGTTAAATTCACCAGACATCATTTGCGTTAAATCACCTTCAGCAAGCGCACTTAAAACACGTTTACTTTCTTGAAGTGGTTCGACCACTGCATCCATCAAGTTATTAATGCCATTCCCTAATCCCAACATAAAGCCTGAATAGGTTGATGCATCGATTCGACTATCAAGTTGACCACCCACAGCGCCTTCAATTAAGTTTTGAATTTGACGCTCTGCATCTTTTTCTTCTGTAATGTCTTTCCATTCCACCATGTTGCCCATGTATTCGCCATTAGGCCCAGCGACAAAAGTGGCATTGACTTCAAACTCTACGCCACCCACTTGAATTTCTGCTTTTGCAGGAAGACGAGATGGATCAGATAATAAAGCACGTTGATGTGCAGGATTTTTATGGAATTGGTCAATACATTGCCCCACCAAATTATTTGCATCTAGAGACGGCCATATCGCACGTAATTCACCTTGGCGAGCAGACATCATTTTCACTACTGAAGGATTAGCGTATGTGATATTTAAGTCTGCATCGCACATCATGATATTAGATGTTGAGCCTTGAACCGCTGACTGAAGGCGAGCCACTTCACGAAGTTGTTTATTTGATTCAGTTAAATCCTTCCATTCCACCATGTTGCCCATGTATTCGCCATTAGGCCCAGCGACAAAAGTGGCATTCACTTCGAACTCTACGCCACCCACTTGAATTTCTGCTTTTGCAGGTAGGCGAGATGCATCACCTAATAAGGCACGCTGATGTGCAGGATTTTTATGGAACTGATCTATATTTTGTCCAATTAAATTATTTGCGTCTAGTGATGGCCATACCGAACGCAGCTCAGCTTGACGAGCAGAAAGCATGGCGACGACTGATGGATTTGCGTACACAATATTTAAATCCGCATCACACATCATGATATTGGATGTTGAACCTTGTACTGCTGATTCTAAACGAGCCACTTCGCGTTTTTGTTTATTTGATTCAGTCAAATCTTTCCATTCAACAATATTGCCGAGGTATTCACCATTAGCACCCGTTATCATTGAAGCATCCACTTGGAACTCTAAATCACCTACTTTAATTTCAGCTTTGGCTGGCAAGCGAGATGCATCAGCTAACAAGGCTCGTTGGTGAGCAGGATTTTTATGAAACTGATCAATATTTTGTCCAACAAGGTTGTTTGCATCCATTCCTGGCCATACTGCTCTTAATTCTGCTTGGCGTGCTGCCAACATTTTTACTACAGCAGGATTGGCGTATGTAATATTTAAATCGTTATCACACATCATTAAGTTTGTGGTAACGCTATCAAAAGCAGAGCGCAGTTTAATAATTTCGTCTGAATCTTGTTCATTCATATCATTCATAGTTGCTGCCATAGTCGTGTCCTCTGTATCTATAACTTTTTCATATCCGCCGAGCATTGTTTCGGCTACAAGGTTTAGTGCATCGGCCCAAGCTTGGTGAACTTCATTTGTCCAAGCTTTACCTGCGAATTCTTTCATTGCATCTAATAACGTTTCCGCAACTGCTCCATAATGTTCAGGCACTGAACCGTATATCTGGTGCCGTTTACCCATTTCTTGTAAAACAGGAATTAATTTATCGGGTTTATCTAAATTCCCTATAACAAGTTTTAGCGCAGCAACTAACATTTTTGTTTGCTTGGCTTTTGTCGTGTTCGCAAACATGGGTTTGACCGCAGGAAAGCGTGCAAATAATTCGTCATAAAAGCGCGAAATAACGTCGTTAACTTGAGGGGCAAGTAAATTAAAACTACTTCTTAAAATATCGGCCTCTAAGCCAATCGCATTTTTATTTGATTTAGTGGCTTTTTGCTTTTTCGCAGCGGCTACAGGAGTCTCTCCTTTCTCATCCTCTTCTTGCATCCAAGAAAGCGGATCGAATCCTAATTTTGTTTTCTTTGTTGCCATTTTATTTTCCTTAGAAATTCATCCTAACCAAATAAGGCCAGCAAAAATCTCATCTATATAATCTTTTAGTTCTACTTTATTTTTTGTTCTATAAGGTGTTTCATGACATAAACGCATACGCAATAAATTGCATTTGCCATATGACTTAAATTTACTGGTTTCTTTTGGTTTTTCTATCAACATAATGAAACCTCACTAACTAGTCAGTACTCGACCTTCAATTACATCAGCGGCCAATTCCATATAATCATTAGCGCCATTTCCTTTGGGCTGATATTCAAAAATGGTTTGTCCAAAACTTGGGCTTTCTGCTAAAGCAACTGTTTCACGAATAGCGGTACTAAAAACACAATTAGGAAAATAAGAAAGAATTTTTCCTTTCACTTCTCTGGCTAGCTTACGGCGCTCATGGAAACGGGTTAATACCACCCACTTCTGTGTTTTTCGTTTTAAAGTATCTTCAATATGTTGAAAAATCGTCATTAAACGCGATAGTCCTTGTAGCGCAAAAAAATCGCCCGACACAGGTACCAGTACTTCTGTCGATGCCAGTAATGCATTCATACCTAAAATTCCCGATGAAGGTGGGCAGTCAACCAATACATAATCATAATCATCAGTGTTATTCGTCAGCGCATCTTTTAATAAAAACCCACGTTTTGCACCACCGGTTGTCATATGCTCTAGTTCACCTAATCGCGATCCTGCTGGAACAATGGATACATTGTCGCGAACGTCTTGTATAACATCTTCTAGTTCTAACTCACCTAACAGTACATCTGCTATACCCGTTTGCTCTCTACGCAAAACACCATAGCCTGCTGTAAGGTGTGCTTGTGGGTCTAAATCAATCACTAGCACTTTTTTATCATGTTGTGCTAAAGCATGGGAAAGGTTCAACGTTGTTGTTGTTTTACCTACACCACCTTTTTGATTAATGACCGCAATCATTCGCATCAGCCTCGCTTATTCCTCTTCTGCGATTTTATTAACACTCGCTAACTCGTTAGAATTAAGCATAAAATCTATATCAATAATAATGACCATTTTTTCGTCGACTGTTGCTAAACCTTTAACAAAGCTTGCATCAATACCATCGCCAAAATCTGGAGCAGGCTTAATTTGATCTTTTTTCATGTTGTAAACATCGGATACGCCGTCAACAACTATCCCCATTATTCTGCTTGTATCGCCTGATAAAACCTTGAGCACAATAACAACTGTCGTAGGGCCGTATTCAAGCTGTTCCATATTGAAACGGATACGTAAATCAATAATTGGCACTATGGTGCCACGTAAATTAATCACACCTCTAACATATTCTGGCGTATTGGGAACTTGTGTTACCGCATCCCAACCTTTTATTTCTTGCACACGCAAAATATCAACGCCATATTCTTCACCACCAAGAATAAAGGTTAAAAACTGCTGTGTATTTTCATCTAGCTCTGCACCACCAATCACAGATTGATCCATCTGTATATTTGCAGAAGAACTAAGAGAGTCTAAATTTTGTTCTGATGCCATCGCTATATCCTCATGCTGCAGCTGTTGCAGCTATATTTTTATTCCTAGTGCCCGTTTTTTTAGAAATAGAAATTAAACCGGACACATCTAGAATGAGTGCTACTGTGCCGTCACCAAGTATTGTGGCACCGGAGATACCTTCGATACTTTTGAAATTCGTTTCTAAACTCTTGATAACAACCTGTTGTTGCCCAAGTAAATCATCAACTAATAAAGCAACTTTTTTACCTTCAGATTCCACTACAACTAACAATCCATCCTCTATGTTTTTACTTTCAGTCTCTATATTGAAAACATTATAGAGTTTAACGATTGGAAGGTATTCATCGCGCAATCGATATACTTCAGCTTGCCCTGTTATTCCACTGACAAGTTTTTTATCGACTTGAATTGATTCTATAATTGAGACTAGTGGTACAATATAAACTTCATCTCCGACGATAACTGATTGACCATCTAATATGGCAAGTGTCAGAGGTAAACGAATGGTAAAGGTACTGCCTTGACCTGTACTGGTTACGACGTCGACCGTACCACCAAGTGCGCGAATATTTCTTCGCACTACATCCATACCGACACCTCGCCCAGAAACATCGCTAACGACATCAGCAGTAGAAAAGCCCGGTCTAAAAATTAAGTCTGCAATTTCTTCGTCAGAAATATTGTCGCTTTCAGAGACAATGCCATTTGAAACAGCTTTCGATAAAATCTTTTCTAGATTTAATCCTGCACCATCATCGGTAATTTCAATAACAATGTTTCCACCTTCGTGGTAGGCATTTAAGTGAATTATGCCTGTTTCTGGTTTCCCTGCGGCGAGACGTTCTGCGGGCGATTCAATACCATGATCGAGTGAATTACGAACCAGATGTACCAGAGGATCACCAATTTTTTCCATAACTGTTTTATCAAGCTCAGTCGATTCACCTGATAATTTAAGTTCAATATTTTTATTCAGCTTGCCAGATAAATCATGTACCAGTCTTGGGAAACGTTGAAAAACGAAACTAATCGGCAACATACGAATTCTCATGACATTTTCTTGCATTTCACGAGTATTGCGCTCTAACTGCATGAGACCGCTTTTCAATTTTTCAATTTGCTTTTCTCCAAAATCTTCTTCTTCTCCTAGCTGACTCAACATTGATTGAGTAATGACTAATTCACCCACCATGTTAATTAACTCATCGACTTTATCGATAGAAACACGAATAGATGAAGATTCGGTTGAAACAGGTTTACGTTTGGCCTTGGCCGCTGGTGCAGCTTTATTTTCTTTTGTGGTAATAGGGGTAACATCTGCGGGGGCTGAAGAGGCTTTTATCTCAGGTATCTGCTCATGGATATTTTCTTTTACGCTATACGCCGAAATCATTGTATTCGCGACGAGCTCTAATGCTTGTTTCCATGTGTTAGCAACTTCTGTTGTCCATGCACTACCTGCAAATTCTTGCATTACATCAAGCAATGTAGATGTCACAGCATCATATTGATCAGGTTGAACGCCATACTTTTGATGACGCTGACCCATTTCGGTTAATGCCGCTACAAGGGCATCTTGATCGTTTAAATTTGCAACAACAAGTTGTAAAGCAGCTAATAATTTAGTTTGTTGTTGTTCAGGCGTCGTGTTAAGAAAAAGACCTTTTACAGCTGGATAACGTTTAAAAAGTTCTTCATAAAAGCGTGCGACAAGCTCTTTTCCTTTAGGTGCAAGCATGGCAAACGTTGTTTCAAGCAAGTCCACATTAAGCTCACCATCTGAGCTTTGTTCAGGTTGAGCTTCTTGAGTTATCATTGGCGAAGTTGAGACTAATTCATCGATAGTGAGATCACATTCATCTTCTACCCAATCAAAAACTTCTTCGATACTATTTTTACTAACATTGCCTTTTATGGTGATAGTCCAAGACAAAAAACTATTTTCCGGGTCCATCATCAAAAAATCAGGCACATTTTCAGTATTCACCTTAACTGAATATTCACCTAATGCTTCGAGCTCTCTAAACATACGCACAGGATCATTACCTGTCTGTAACATATCAACATGCGGTGTGAAATTAATAATCCAACCTATGGTTGCAGTATTGCTCTCACTAATTGGGGCCGTCATTTCTTCTGATACTGTTGGAGTAGCCTGAGTTTGAGGTTGAGTGCCTTCTTCCCCTGCCAGTAAATTATCCAGTTTAAGCTTTACTTCTGCGACCCTAGCCGAATCGACTTCATCTTCAGCTTGCAGTGTCGACAGCATTTCTCGTAACACATCAACGGACTCAAGAAGTATCTCAACTGCGTTTTGTGTAACATCACGGTCACCTTCACGCATTTCATCTAATAATGTTTCCATTACATGCGTAAAGTTTGCGACATCATTTAAGCCAAATGTTCCACTACCACCTTTAATTGAATGCGCCGCACGGAAAATGGTATTAATTGTTTCTAGATCAGCTTCGCCAACATCTAAAGCAAGTAACTCTGTTTCCATGATATCTAAGCCTTCGAAGCTTTCTTCATAGAACGTTGCTAAAAATTGTGACATATCTATCGACATAATATTATTTCCTTACAATCAAAGTACCTTGCCGATTGTTGCGAGTAATTGATCTGGATTAAACGGCTTAACGATCCAACCTGTTGCGCCTGCCGCTTTACCTTGTTGTTTTTTGTCACCGGCACTTTCTGTTGTTAACATCAACATTGGCGTAAACTTGTATTGAGGCAGTCCGCGTAATTCTTTAATGAGTGATATTCCATCCATATTGGGCATATTCACATCTGAAATAACCAAGTCAAAGCTGGCATTTTTTGCTTTTGCTAAAGCGTCCACACCGTCGACAGCATCTACAACATCATGACCGGCACCTTTCAAAGTAAAAGAAACCATTTGTCTCATTGAAGCTGAATCATCTACTGCTAGTATCTTTGCCATTTATTTAAATCTCCGACTTTTCTTAAATAATAGTTAATTTTGTAATGCTAAACTTGCAGTTAAACCCGTTAATCGCGCAGCTTCCATAACCGTTTCACTAGGGTTGTCCCAATGAATGATGATTTCATTTTCTTCTGCGTATTTGACAAAACTTGCAATAACTTGCAAACAACTTGCATCTAGACGCGTTATCTCATGGCTAACAAAACTGACCGTCGAGTTAGGACTAACATCATCTTTTAGCTGACTATGAAATTTTGCGGCAAATGAAATATCTAAAACTTCACCAAAATCAATTACTGTCTTTTCAGACATTAACGTTTCACCTTCTTTAGTTTTATCTTCAGACTTGTTATTTGAAGACCAAAATCCCATAGTTTTTGTCTCATTGTTTAAGTTTTGTATTGCTTAATAATATTCAGGTGTAACTTTAAATTACCTATATGCTTTAATCGTCCAATGAATAATAAGCTTTAGTACTTTCGTATATAATTCATAGAATTAATGATATTTTTTTAACTATTGGTTGTTATGCATAAATATCGAGCAAATTATTTGAATTTACTTTGTGACTAACTGTTACGGCCTGTTCATCTTCTTCAGAATTGCTGGCAAACCTAGGGTTCTCCCCCATCTCTTCAGCAGAATTTTCTTGTTGTGCAAATGACTCTTGCTGCACATTAACATCACCTAGAGCGACTCCACTTTCTGCGAACATTTCTCTTAATCGAGGTATAGCTGATTCCAGCGCTTCTTTAACTTGCGCATGTGCACTTGTGATATTGACTGTGGCAACATCATTGGTCACTTTAATCTTAATATCTAATGCTCCAAGTTCTGGTGGATCTAGACGAATTTCAGCGGACTGAATATTCTGTCCGACCATCATTTGTAGTCGTGAACCTAGATTATTTTCCCAGGCGTTCTGCCCTAAATTTAGTGGTGCCATTTGAGTTTGAGTTGCAGCGGCTTGAGTTGCGGTACCCAGGCCAACGGAGGCCAATGCACTTATAGAGGAAGAATTACCTGCTTGTACAGGAACAAATTGCTCATTGGTATCAAGCAATAAAGCTTCATTGGTTAGCGGATTAAAGTGTGCAGCAGCAAGTTGATTAGATATGTTTTGAACAGGCATGCCCTGTTGCATGACTAAACCTGAATCAACTGATTGCTTTGCAAAAGTATTAAAATAATCTTGAGTCAAAAAGTGAGGGTTTAATGCAGGTTTTCGTTGCCCAGCTAACGCATCCATATCTTGTGCTTGAGCAGCCATGCCAACCATAACACTACCATTTTCAGTAGGCTGCATTTGCATGAA
>Ga0316204_10007488_pt1 | contig 15890 bp, 14 predicted proteins | sample 6monrhotite_MG_2_FD_205661 | JGI IMG/M metagenome (GOLD analysis project Ga0316204, IMG submission 205661) | Microbial mat bacterial communities from mineral coupon in-situ incubated in ocean water Damariscotta River, Maine, United States -... | ecosystem: Environmental > Aquatic > Marine >... | reverse complement strand
GAAATTATCGAGTTTTTCAACAGTATCGATTGTCAGGCGACATCGAAGGTAAGCGGACATTGCCAGGACAGTTAGTGAGTAGCTTCATTCACCACAAAGGGGACGTTGGGGTGTTTAGGATAAAACGTTTCTAAAGCAGTCAGTCAAACGCAGTACCCCATATTGATCATCCGTATGTTTGAGTCCGCACAGGTATTAACGAGTGATACTGAATATCCAGCATCCATTAAGCCGTCAACCAGCCAATACCAGTTAAAGGTGGATTCAATGGCGATACCTTCTATCTCGGCTTGATAAGGCTGAAGCAGCGCTAGTGTTTTCGTTAAATCATTACTGATTCGTTTTTCCTTTAATCGTTTATTGTCTTGATCGACGATGGAAACGTAATGATTGTTTGAATGTAAATCAATGCCGCAGTATAGTTTCATATGCCTTCTCCTGTCTGTTGTGTTGCAACATACAGTTTAGGTTCCTTCGGAGAATAATTCTCCGAAGGAACCAGGAGTAGGCTTATGATTATCAGAGTGGAGCACCCCCGATTTAACGGACACTTTTAATCATAGACTAGATCTCTCAGAGGTGTGTCCAAATGAGTAGTAAACGTAAGCCCTAATAATACTTAAAAGAGTTTAAGCTAGAAGCTCTGCGTTTAATGTAGCAGTCAACTGCACAGTAAGTGTTATAGCAATGGAATTAGATATCCGGCGCAACCAACTTTATAAGTGGAAAGAACAGATGGATAAGAAAGGTGATGTTGCTTCACCCAAGAGAGGTCGACCAAAGAAAGAGACCAATCTGAATTAGCAGCAGTTAAGCAAAAACTTAAGCGCGTTAAAGGGGAGAATGAAATCCTAAAAAAAGGCCGCCAAAGGCGGCCTTTTTACTTTTACGATACCTCTTATACAAGCGGCTTATGCTGGAGGTGGGACACCTGGCCCAACACGCATTATTCGCATCATCTCATGGTCCTCGTGAGACAAAATGTGGCAGTGCCAGACATAGCGTCCATTACGGTTAAAGGTCATCTTGATGCGGGTGACCTGCCCTGGCAGAGCCGTGACCATGTCCTTGGGGGCGTCTTCCATTACGCCTGGAGGTGTAATGACCTCGTTGCCCAGGACGATGTTCTCCAGCCGGAACCCAACAGCAAAGGTACCGTTGTGTTGCAGCACGGGTTGCTCGATTAGGTCAGAGGTGTACTCCTGACGGCCCAGTACCTGGAAATGCACCAGATGCACATGTATGGGGTGAGCGTCAGGGGTGGCGTTGTAAATCTCCCAGATCTCGGTGGCACCGAATTCTGGGTTTTCGGTAGTGGGCGAATGCCATGCGATGGAGCCATTGACTAGATTGCCAGCCACATCTATCGTCGGTTCGGCTACACCCAGCAGCGGCTGCAAGCGGCCGAATTCATCCTTACCCTCGAATAAAGCAAGCTTACGGACCTTGTCTACGGGTTCGGTGTTACCTGCGTAAGCGGGTAAGGACGCGGGGTTGAACGCATCCGGCACGCTTTGATTCAGGGGCCTGACCAGATCGAAGGCCATAATGCGATCGGTCTGGCGATCAGCAAAGAGGTCCTCCGGCAGGAGCTGGTTCCCGAACTCGCCGTTGAAGGGAGCGTCGCCACCGATGTTCTCCATAATCACGCGCGGTGAATCAAGGTGTTGCAACTGGCTGAAGTCGAACACCAGATCGAAGCGCTCACCTGGTCCAATCACCAGGGTGTCTACTGTGGTCGGCGTCCCCAGACCCTGATCGCTGCCGATGACCCAGAACGGTAACGGTTCCCCCGCGCTGTTCAGATCGGTGGCACCAGTCGGGACGGCGCGGAAGCGCACAACTAAGAAACGTGAGTCACAACCGTTTAACATACGCATGCGGTAGTTACGTGGTTCCACTTCGGCCTTGGGCCAGATTTTGCCATTGACCACCATGTGATCGCCGAAGAATTCCGCCAGAGCGGTGGGGCCTCCACCTGGGAAGAGATCAGGGGGCAGCACGGCTCCCTCACCGGTGATGAAGTCGCCGTAGAACGGGTCGCCGGGGGAGGACGGAAAGAACAGCGCACCGGTATCGGTGAACATGCGGTCCTGAATTGCATAGGCGAGCTCATAATCCGCCGCAGGTAGCCCCAGTGGGTTGTTGGTTTTGCCAGTGTCGATCTCATCGCGGATGATGTAGAAACTCGATAGACCGGCGTATACATTCAGGCGGGTGAGACCCAGACAATGGTCGTGTACCCACAGGCTGGACGCTGCCTGATCGTTGCTATATGTGTAGGTATTCTTCTTCCATTGAGGTCCCTTAACCTTCCAGAGGGGGGAGAAAAATGCTTCTGGGAGACCGTCGCTAGCGGATTCGGTATTGCCGCCGTGGAGATGAGGAACCAGTGGAACCCCGTTGTCCCCGATGCTGTACTGGTCATAACCCGGCAGGGAATAAGCCCAGTGCAGACTAGTATCCACTGGCAGCAGATGAGGTAATGGCCTGCGATTTTTGGTCAGACCATTGAACCAGGTTACGTAAGTGGGAGTGCCTTGGGTAACTTCGAAGGTGCGCCCCGGCCAGGTAAAGCCCTGATTACGATTGCCGTAACCCCACAGATTGGTTGTTAGGCGTACTCCGTTGTTGACCAGGCCTACCTCGGCACTAAACTGGCGAGTGCTGATGTCAAACTTACTCGCGGTGCCATTGTCATCGTCATCATCATCATCATCGACCGGTCTGAAGATGAAACCGGGGGCCAGTGCGTTGATTGCCAGCTCTACAAACTTGGGCTGCAGTGCAGGATCGGACAAACCAGTTATGAGTGGTACACCCAATGCGTTGCGTGTGTGAAATGCGAACCCTGGCAGTGCAATACTGGCACCAACGTAAACACTTGTTTTTAGAAAATCTCGTCTCTTTTTTTTCATTTTGAATTTTCCTTTTAGTTACAACAAAAGAATATGTAATTCTTTTAAGAAGTCTATGGGTGATTTCCCCACCGCCCAGTGTCAAGAACCAGTTTTTAAAGGTTGCAGGTTTTTTACAGAAGCTCTACACCATTATCATATCGGTCGAGGCGATGAGATTTCAAACTTTAACAAGCATAAAAAGGGCGGAGAAATTAAATGATGAACGGCATGGAATCTGGTTAAATAATAAGTTTTCAGTCTAAGTAAGCTTAGGGTTCAGATTTTAAACTACGATATAAACTAAAATTTTAACTATTTTTTAACCTTGATTTCAAAATTAAAGTCCAATTAAAAAATATTGATAAATTTCTGAGCTCTTCGGCAGAGAGCGATTATTTATTAATATAATTCTTTATTAATATAAAACAGAACCCTAATATCAACGTTCAGTGTAATAGTTAATGAGTATGTTTGGGGTCAGAGCAAAAACTCTTTTTGCGTATGGCTGTTCACACCGCTAAGCTGACTTTAAATGAATAGCTTATATCTCTGCAGGATCACGAAAGTGGATTTTTAGTACTTTACTTTGATCTCAAATATACAAATATAAAAATATACAAGAACAACACATAAGGGCGTTAAAAGAGTATTACTTTCTAGGTATATTTTCTTTCAGAGATGATTTCAATTCATCTGCCAGAAAATCTACAAACAAACGGACTCGTGATGCCATTAAACGTGAATGGTGAAAAACGATGTTAACGGGAATAGGTTTCGGTTCAAAGCTATTTAACACTATTTTCAATTCGCCACTTTGAATCCATGGCTTTACTTGATAACTAAGAAATTGGCCAAATCCCATACCTGCCACACACGCATCAACACTACTGCTGGCTTGATTACATTGTAATGGGCCATCTATTTTCACAATAAATGACTTGCCTTGGTTATCAAACTTCCAATTTTGGGTTTCAGATAATCCTGAAAAATGTATGCATGGTTTATCGATTAAATCTTCGGGGTTTTGGGGCTCGACAAATTGATCAATTAAATCTGGTGTTGCACAAACGACTTGGCGAACTTCTCCAACTGGTTTTGCAATAACAGATGAATCGCCAATAGGTGCAATACGAACCGCTAAATCAATTCCTTCATCTAACATATTTACTACTCGATCTAGCAATAATAGTTTTACATGCATTTTTGGATACTGCTTAAGAAATTTAGTGATAATCGGTGCCACATACATTTCACCAAATCTAACTGATGCGGTTATGGTGACAGTGCCTTTTGGTTCTATTTGATCACTTGTCAGTGAATTTTCAGCATCATCTATTTCAGTAATTATTTTTTTGCATCGTTCAAGATAAATTCGGCCTTCTTCTGTAAGCGCAATTTTTCGAGTGGTTCGGTTAAATAAGCGGGTTTCTAAATGTTGTTCCAGAGATGCCAATATCCTAACAACTGCAGGCAGAGACTTGCCCAGGATATCCGCAGCCTTGGTTAAACTGCCTTTCTCTGCAATTTTCACGAATACTGACATAGCTTGTAATTTGTCCATGTCCTTGAGATTACTCCATAAATTGCAATAGTCAAATAACAATTGATGTATTTATTCAATATTCAGAACGAATTAGGATCTAATTCGAGGTATGAGTAATACCGAAATTTAGTTTCTTTAATTTAATGGAGAGCAATATCATGAAAACAGCAATTATTATCTTATCTGACCCTAACTCTAATTCCGAAGAAGCACTCGGTCGTCTTTTCAATGGTCTAGCAGCAGCATACGATTTCAAAGAAAATGGCGAAGAAGTAACTGTTATGTTCCAGGGTACTGGTACTCGTTGGACTAAGTACATCACTCAAGAAGATCATCCTGTATATGCACTTTATAAAACTGTTGAAGACAAAGTTGCAGGTATTTCTTGTGGCTGTGCGGATGTGTTTGGCGCCAAAGAAGATGCAGTGAAAAATGGTTTTGATCTAATTACAGATAATGCCGTTCCGGGCACTTCTGGTTTGCCAAGCTTACAAAAATTAACAGCTGATGGTTACCAGCTGTTAATCTTCTAAAAATAGAAAATCAGCTAATGGAATGTGGCCGAAGAAAATAATTTCTTCGGCCAGAGTTCTTTACATCAAAACACTGAGTACTTTGTCATGAATACAAATAATCCATTCCATGAAGGTGAGCTTGCAGTTCAAAACAAGCTAGGTGTAAGTGATACTGCAAGAATGAATGCCAAAGTTGTTTCAAATCGTATACCTGGTGGTGCATTAAGTTTTATTTCACAACAATCCATGGTGATATTCGGAAGTATTGATAAAAAAGACATGATCTGGAGTTCAGCAATTTTTGGTGAACCTGGATTTATATCTCCCACAGATGAAAGTGCTCTTGAAATTGATACAAGTAAACTAGGGATGTCGTCATATGATCCGTTATGGAAAAACATAGCTCATAACAATCATATAGGGATGTTGATTATTGAATTGGTTTCTAGACGTCGACTAAGAATTAATGGTCGAATAGAAAAATTATCAGAGACCAAATATAAAATATTAGTCGATCAAGCCTACCCAAATTGCCCTAAATATATTCAACGTCGACACATTAGTCGAGTATATCAATTAAATAAAAAAAGCATTGAAGTTAGCACAAATGGTAAAAAGTTAAGTAAGTATCAGATGGAATTAATTTCATCTGCAGATACTTTCTTTGTAGCCAGTGCGCACGAGGATCATAATGTAGATGCATCTCATCGTGGTGGCAATCCTGGTTTTATTCAAGTAATAAGCGACAAGGTTATATGTATACCGGATTATTCAGGTAACAGCATGTTTAATACTTTAGGGAATTTTCAATCAAATCCTCAAGCTGGTCTTGTCTTTATTGATTTTTATAATAAAAAATTTTTACAATTAACTGGTGAAGTAAAAATATTATGGAAAATAGAAGGCAATGAAAAAGAAACAGGAGGCACTTGTCGATATTGGAAAATTAAAATTGATTCTTGGATAGAAAGCCATATTCCTTTTGGTATTGAATGGGAATACTTAGATTCTTCACCTTTCAATCCTATAACAGTAAATCAAAAACCAAATGAACTCATGTTAACAGTACGAAAAATTAAACAAGAGTCACCACATATTAAATCATTTTATCTAACAGATAAGAATGGAAATTATTTACCTGGAATTGAGGCAGGCTCACATTTAAAATTGAAGTTAGGTGTTGGTAATCATTCAATGGTGCGCCATTACTCAATTTTATCCAATCCTGGTGAAAGAACGCATTATCAAATAGCTGTGCTTGAAGAACCTAATAGCCGGGGTGGTTCTAAATTCATGCATCATCAAGTGCAAGAAGGAGATGAATTGCATTGCGAAATAGCAGTTAACAACTTTCAGCTAAACGAAAAGGCAAAGCATACTATTCTAATTGCGGGTGGAATTGGTATTACGCCTATTTATTCAATGTTACAAAAACTGACAAAAGACAAGCAATCGTTAAATCTACACTATACAGCTAAATATCAATCAGATTTTATTTTTTCGGATAATATTAAAGTGCTCGCAGATGGAGACTGTCAGTTTTATGCGTCAAGAGAAGGTGGGTTGAGATTGAATTTAGACGCGATATTAAAAACGCCCAAAAATGAAACGCACATATATGTTTGTGGTCCATTGAGGTTGATTAACAGTGCTAGAGAGATTTCTGAAAAAAATGGATGGAACCCTGATCAAATACATTTTGAAAGTTTCGGTTCGGCACCTGATGAAAATAATAAAGAAGTTAAACTGCATTTAGCAATATCAGAGTTGTTCTTAACAGTTCCTGCAGACATCAGCATACTGGATTATCTACTAGAGAAAAACATCGAGATACCGCATCAATGTAAGCGTGGAGAATGCGGGCTTTGCACTACTAAGGTTCTAGCCGGTACACCTGAACATAAAGATTTGTGTTTGGATAAAGATACACAAAAGACATCAATGTGTTTATGTGTGTCTAGAGCTAAGAGTAAATCATTAACATTAGATTTATAAAACAATAAAGAATTACTAATTAAAGTAATCGGTATCAAACGAGAATCATTATCAAGGCCATGAAAGGGAAAAGAATTCAATTGTAACAAGTCTTGATCGTCAGCTTCTGATTGTCAGGCGACATCGAAGGTAAGCGGACATTGCCAGGACAGTTAGTGAGTAGCTTCATTCACCGTAAACCGGCCATTTAGTAATTGCTAATATAGGTTCCTGTATTTGCTAAAAACAGTCCTAATTAGTTTTATGTTAGACTTCTGAAAACGACCCAAAGCAGCCGTTCAACAACTGTAAAAAAATCAAGAATCCTGTAGGGCTAGCCCTACAAATTAATCTGTTTCCTTTACATGTTACAAAACCAGCAAATACTAATATTTTTTCAACAAGTTAATAACCATCATTATTTTTATTAAGGCACGAATATTGATGTGCTTTGTACGGAGCTTCATCGCAATAACGAATAAATGTAAATAAAAAAGGAAAGGAAAAATGAAGAAATCATATGTATTGTTTTTAGGATTACTTTTACTGGGGCTATCTTTTGCTACAAATGCAGCTACTATAGAAATTACTCAAACCTTCCACGATACAAACTTGGTCCTTCAGGTAAACGGATCTGATCAGGCAGTTACGGGTGATTGGATATTCAAAGGTACGACGAATACCAACGCCGTCGACCAGTCCGGGTTTACAAATAGAGGTCATTATGCAACGACAGTAAAACTGACACAGGCTTCACTAGGTCTGTTTGATGTTGTAGTTACAAACATGGATACCCTTTTTATAATTCACGACAGCAATGCTGTTTATCAGGGTTTAATAGGTTTCTCTAATGGCGGGTTCGCACCCTATGCACGCACTGAAAGCTCATTCAGTAATCCAGACCTTTTTCCTTCAATTTCCGAGCTTACTATTGCGCAGGGTACTAGCACTTTTAATTCCCTCGGAGCATTTGTAGCCGGATACCATCTAGAAGATGGGACAGTAATTGCAGCGACGACAACAACAGATTTTATTGGCATCGTACACCCGGACACTTATGATGGATTGATCACATCCATGAATGCTCAGGTAGTCCCCGTTCCCGCAGCCGTCTGGTTGTTTGGTTCTGGTCTTATTGGTTTAATTGGCGTTGCTAGACGAAAGTAAAGCATAAAACTAAACAATGTTTGATGTAGCTTAAAGGCGGCTTTTAGTCGCCTTTTTTGTTTCTTCGAGTGTCTGCTATTGGCCGACAGCAGAAGTCGGTTAGTTTGAAATTGTTAGCTATTTTTGAATTTATAAATTAACTAATACTAGAACTGCGACCGTCAGGTTATGATTGGGTTCAGACAAATAAAAACAACGGATAGACTATGACAAATATTCCCGACATTATTTCAGAGTACTATGGCCGCTCCGTGCCTTCTTCACCTGATAAACCAATGGGCACCGTACTGAAACAAGAAGGTCAAATGCGATTAGCTCCTGACCGTAATTGGATGCCATTCAAAGCAAGTCAATATATCTATGCAAACCACACCGAATTTCACTGGCAAGCGAAATTTAAAATGGCTCCTTTGATATTCGGCACAGTCGTTGATGCATTCCAGAATAAATCTGGTCGGTTGGATGCAAAAATATGGGGATTTATACCAGTAGCTCGTGGTAGGGGTGCTGATATTGATCGAGGTGAAATTCAACGTTATCTCGCAGAACTAGTATGGTGTCCGATGGCTTTTTTGCATAATTCAGAACTGTATTATAGGCAACTTTCAGACAGCCTTGTTAGAGTTTGGGCATTTGAAGAGGATACTTACATTGATCTTAATTTTAATGATGAAGGAGACATCATCGGAGCAAAAACCAATACTCGTGTTCGCGATAACAGTCCACAACATTGGGAGGGAAAATTTTATGATTTCAAGGAATTTGGTGAAATTCGTATTCCATCAAAAGGCGAAGTTTGTTGGGAAACACCAGAGGGGCCATTCGTATATTGGAAAGGTAGTATCACATCAATAGAATGGCAAGAAATTGAATAGACACATTCACACAAAAAGCATTACCTAACAAGGCGCAGCACTCGGAAGGCAATTCCGCTGCGCTCCATTGCCGCCGGTGAGCTTGGTCGTTAATGTCTGCTTTCTGATCTATTTACCAAGTGATGACCGTCGACTTATGATTGGCAGAAGACAAATAAAAACAACGGAAAGGAATGACTGGCAGTTTTTGATGGTGGGAGGCGCTTTTCACCGCAACCCAAAGCAAACACTCAGTGGATTGATTGAGATAAATTTACTCTTAACGATTATTTAGTTGAAAAAACATTTGATAGAGTTCCGTTTTTAATCAATTTTGTGATCTTTCCCGGTTCCTCTGGTCTACTGAAGAAGTATCCTTGTACAGTTTCACATCCTAGTTCTTGAAGTAATGAGACTTGTTCTTTAGTTTCAACACCTTCAGCAATTATTTCATGTCCTAAGTTATGCCCTATATCTATCATTGAGGATACCAGGTGTTTGGTGTTTGAATCTGAAAGCATGTCATTGATAAAGTATTTATCGATTTTAAGGCAATCAACATCAAGATGCTTTAAAGATGCAAATGAGGAAAAACCGATTCCAAAATCATCGATGGCGATTTTTACTCCAATTTCTTTTAGTTTTTTGAAAATTGAAAGATTCTTAGTGTCAGTTTGAACAACATTTTCAGTTACTTCCAGTTCGAGCTGTTTAGGGTCTATCTGGGTTTTGTCTATTGCCTTTTGAACTAAACCTACAATTTCTGGATCGATGAAATGACTGGGTGATATATTTACTGATACACGAATGGCAGGCAGCCCTTCATTTTTCCAGGCAACTAATTGCTGGCAGGCTGAATTTACTACCCATTCAGTGAGTGGTTTTATCATGCCAATTCGTTCGGCTGTATTTATAAACTCAATAGGGGAAACCTGTCCAAGCTCTGGGTGTGACCAACGTGATAAAGCTTCGACGCCTATTACTTTACCTGTCAAGGTATTTACTTGCGGTTGGTAGACTAGCGTTAGTTGATTTTTCTGGATGGCTTCACGGAGGAACTGCTCAAATAAAAAACGATATTCAGCTTTTTTTGTTAGTTCCGCGTCGTAAAAAGCGTACCTGTTTTTTCCACGCTCTTTAGCTGAATATAGAGCAGTATCTGCAGCTTTTAACAAAGCTGATACTGTTTTACCATTATCTGGATAATGTGCAATGCCAATACTGCACGTTGGTGTATGTACTCTACCAGTCAGTGTTACGGGTTGTGAAATGGCTTTAAAGCATCTTTCCGCAACTTTACTGGCTGTATATTCGTCTTCAATTTCATCTACAAGTATACAAAATTCATCTCCACTGAGTCGTGAAAGAAAATCAACATCTCTACTTACAGCATTCAATCTATTTGAGACTTCTTTGAGAAGGAGATCGCCAACATCATGTCCGAGTGAGTCATTAATATCTTTAAAATTATCCAGGTCAATATAAAGTAAACTAAAACGATGGTTGTGACGAATTGAGTGCTTGATGACTTCTTCTATGTGCTGGTAAAAACGAGCGCGACTGGCAAGGCCAGTCAAAATATCTGTATAGGCCAATTCACGTATGCGTTTTTGATCATGGTCTCTTTCCATGACAATACCTGCCAGCCTGGCTGCAGATTTTAAGTCTTCCGACTCCTCTTTATTTGGTAATGCAGGGTAGTTGTAATACATACCAAACGCACCGAGCACCTCGCCTTTAGAATCCTTAATAGGCTCGGACCAGCAACATCTCATTCCATGAGGAAGAGTGGTATTCTTGAGTGACGTCCAATTAGGGTGAGTTTCAATATTTTCAACAAGACATCTTTCACCTGTGTAAGTGGATGAGCCACATGAGCCTACATTTGGGCCATTTTTTAAGCCATGAATAGCATCACAATATTCTTTGGGTAGACTAGGAGCTGCACCATGCATAAGGTGTCCATCAGACAACTCAAGCATTGAACACCTCAATCCGGGGTGACGGCCTTCGTATAATAGAGCAATCGCATTGTAAATTTCTGATGTCGGCTTACCCTGGGCTATTATCTCAAGAATTTCTGATGTTTTTTTATTAAATGCCTCAGCATTCTTACGCGCAGTAATGTCTACATGTGTCCCTATTAAGCGTATGGGCTTTCCATCAGATTCACCTAGTTTGATAAAAGCACGAGATAAAATATAGATGTAGTAACCATCTTTGTGCTTCATCCTCATTTCAGTATCAAAAGTGTCAAGCTTTCCAGATAGATACTCTCGTACCTTTCCCAGTACTATATTTTTTTCATCAGGGTGAACCAGATTTGCCCAGGTATCTAAGTCATTACTTAGTTCATGCTCTTCATAGCCCAGCATGCTCTTCCATCGAGGAGAGTAGTAGACTTCATCTGTCTCAAGATCCCAGTCCCAAAGCCCATCATTAGCCCCACGTAGTGCTAATTTAAAACGTTCTTCATTAATATTTTCTTTGGGTTTACTAGGCATAATTATTAATTGAGATTCTGTCGCTCTATTGAATATAGCACAAATAAAAGAATTAAAGGGGTCGGTAAGAAGGGAATTAAAGGGGTCGGTGACAACTGAGAATCATTAGTGTTATCGTTTGTCACCGAGCCCTTTATTGATAAGATTAGAATGTCAGATCAGATATTTAGATGAAAAATGGCCGCTTCCACTAAGCGGTCAAAAGATCGAGGTGTGATATCCGCCATTAACGCCATCACAAATCAAACCTTATAAAAGAGGGTTACCTACTTAAGCTATATAAAATATTTAAGATTCTAAATATTAATATATGATTTTTATGGGGCTGAAATGAAACATCAATATTCTTCTGATAGATCTACTCAATAACGTTTTAGAGTTATATTCAGTATTGGGCTAACTATAAAGTCTGAACCCTGGTGTCGGCAGTTTGTCCAATTTATATAAGATAAGATAAGATATTTTCTATTTACAGACTGGTTTTGCTGATGAATTCTCAATCTTTTATAGAATGCGTATTTTTTCAAATGAAAATAATTGCAGGTAGTATTGAGAAACACTTTAGGAGAAAAAGTATGAAGCTGTTTAATGTTTTATTTATATTTATATTCCTGACATTAGTGGGTGCCTGCTCTGTACGTAAGAGTCCTGATATTGCGCTGAGTGATAAAACTGAAATTTCTACTGTTCAGGTATCCGAAGTCTCTAAAGAAAAGTATGTGCAAGTTCTGGATGAGCTGGTTTCAAATGGTTGTGATATTTCAATTTTTGAGATGGTTGAAAGAAGTAAAGCGCTTGATATGAAAGTTGCCTGCAAGTAATCCTAATTTGGATTATATCTTACCTGCTAAAATTTATCGGCTTACGCTTTATATCAGGCGCTGAGATTTTTATATAACGTTTTGAGAATATCAAGATTGAAGGTGTTCTTAATAATCTGGATCAAACATAAGCTGTTCAATTGTTTTAGGAAGTTTATCTGGTCGTGAAGTTTTTGTCAGCTCTTCTTGAAACGCTATTTCTGCAACCGCACAGGCAATCTTTAGTGAAATGTCTCGAATATCTTTTAATGGCGGATATATTGCCCCCGGTTTAAATGTCCTTCTGTAACCGTACTAGCTAACGCCTCAGCGGCAGCAAGAAACATTTCATCAATTAAATGATTGGCTTTGCATGCGATGGCGCCTAAGCCGACATCTGGAAAAATATAGGCGTTATTTCCCTGGGCAGGGTGAAACGCTTTGTCTTTATAGCTAACCACATCAGATGGACTACCACTTGCAAAAACGGCGCGCCCCTCTGACCACGTGTAAGCTTGTTCTGCACTACATTCTGTATGAGTAGAGGGGTTAGATAAAGCGAAAATAATAGGGCGTTCATTAAGCTCTGCCATTAATTGTACAATCTCTTTTGTAAATGTGCCATGAACGCCTGTTGCACCAATTAGTATGTGTGGTTTGATTGCTTTACTTTAATAGAGTCAGTAAAAGACATTTGTTCCATGTCATGAGCATAGGGCAGGTTATGTTCAGCAAGGTCTTCTCGAGAGTTAACAACCAATCCATTTTGATCTACAAAATACATGTTTTTTAGCGCCTCATGTTTACTTAATCCAGCACGGCATAACGCAGGAAGAACTAAGTCAGCCATACCTGTCGCCGCTGACCCTGCACCAAGGAACATGATGTGTTGGTCTGTAAAGTTCTTCTTACTATAATAGTTGTGCTGACCAGCAGGTTAAAACGCTGATGATAAAAATCCAGCATAATACGTTCAAGATCTTTTTCTCGCATCTGCCCATGGTCAAACTCTACCCGTGCTTCAGGAATCAGCTCTTCCAGCTTTTTACACATTTTCTCAATGCTTGAGACTTCATTGTGTAAAACATAAACCTGACCACCAGACTTAATTTCACGTAAGCAGGCTTCATGCACAGTTTGATCGTTCCATTCAGTCACGAAGGTTTTTATAGCGTGCCTCTGCGTAGGGGGTGAGGCAATGACATATTTAACGTTCTGGGAATAGGTGTTGCAGTGAGGGTTAATATATCGACTTCGGCACGCAGGTTTTTAAACTGTTCTTTGTGTTTAACGCCAAATCGATGTTCTTCATCAATGATTAACAGGCCTAAATTTTTAAAACCAATATCCTTCTGTAATAATTTTTGTGTGCCAAAGATAGTGACTGACTGCAGCCATATAACTGAGTATATTCATCAATACGTTCTTTTTCAGGTGCAGTAAAAAAGTTTAAAGCTGTGTGAGATTCTGGCATATATCAGTATAGTGACTGTAAGCGGTGTTTATGAACGCGACATTATCCTGTAATTCATGGATATATAAAATTTCAACTTGTTTATATTGGTTTATTTTGATAATAAACAGCTAGTTATCGTGAGTATCTAATGTTAATTATACCTGAAGGTTGTACTGCAAACCTGTGAGTTTTAGAGCAGGTTCTAAGCCAGCAATATACTACATTGCGATAGCAAGTATTTATTGTGTAACCGGTAATGATAACTCCTGTTCATAGCAGCTGCTTAAAGCAGGTATTCAGGGCGGTTCAAAATCTGCGACTGGTATCTTAAAAGAAATTGCAAATAGCTGGACACGAGCCTCTCGAAGTTTTTTTATAGGGGGGGACACGGATTCACTATGAAAAAATTTTATAAAATAATTATTTATTAATGCTTTGTATCTGATTGTATTTTTCTAGTGGTTATACATTGCAAATTATTATTCAATATAATCTTCAGACATGAATTTGCGCTGTGATCTGGACTGAGTGTTCTACAAAAGGGTGTAAAAGTACTGTAAATGCAGAACAAAAGTGATTAAGTTGGTAAATATATTTTACAAAATTATCTGATTTAAATATTTCGTCGCTATAAAGTCTTAACAAAACAAAGTCTTACAGGGCTGGTGTGTTTATTACGCATTCATTTAAGCGTATTGGTTAAATATGTGGCGGTTATAACTCGTTTGGGTAGTATAATTATTGTCAGCGTTATTGTAAAATGCGCTAGAGTCCCCATACCAGCTTGGAGGGTGAAAAATGATAAAAGTAATCAAAAGTTCGTTCTGTGCGGCAATTATTTCTTTAGGAATTTCTGCAACAGCAGAAGCCTCCCTAATTAGTGGAAATGGTCTTATCTATGACACTGATCTTAATGTTACCTGGTTATCTGATGGTAACTACGCAAACACCTCGGGTTATATCAATACCATAACAACACGATGGGGTGATGGTCGTATGACATGGGGTCAGGCCAACACCTGGGTAAGTCAGCTAGATTTCTCAGGCTTTAGCGAATGGCGCTTGCCAACGGGAGTTGCTATAAGCAGTGACCCAAGTTGTGAATCAATTCAGTATCTTGGTGCAGGATCACATAACGGCGAATTCTTTAACTACAACTGTACCGCAAGTGAAATGGGGCATTTGTTTTATAATGAGCTGGATGCTGTCGTTAACATTAACGCTAACACTTCAATATTCGATGAAACCCTTTTTGTTAATTTGCTACATGACAATTACTGGTCTGGAACAGCAGCCGATCCTGCTTGTCATTTAACCTCAACTATAAATTGCGCATGGGACTTCGACTTTAGAAACGGTGTTACGGAAGATTATCCTGTTAACTTAAATTTTTATGCCTTAGCCGTGCACGATGGTGATATTGGTAACCTGGCTGTTATTCCCGTTCCAGCTGCAGCATGGCTTTTCGGTTCCGGCTTGATTGGTTTGGTTGGCTTTTCAATGCGTAAAAAAACTTAATTTCAAGCATAATATAAATCACTTAAGGCAGCTATTCAGCTGTCTCTTAATGATTTTTAATAAATCATTGGCTTAAGTGTTACGGCAGTATTAGCAAACTGATTTTAGTTTAGCTGTACATGTGGTTTTGTATAACTTATGCATAGTTGAATATTGCTCATCTGTAAGTAACGATATCTTATACCCTGTGACTCAGATTACGAGCTAAGAGGTTCTATAAATTTTGTTGGGTGTACCAAAAAGGTCTTATCTGCTTTAACAAAAACAGTTATTACAAGCATTAAATCTAAATTCTTCATTTAACGCAGCGACCTTGCAAAAATTTTTTATGACGATGAATTCGTAAATTGCATTTGTTCAGCAAGGTATTGCAGATCGATCTAATGCAAGATTTAAATGATAAAAGGGAAGATGAAGATGTTTGTGTATAACAAAACAGGATTTGTGGTGTACATGGTTTTGTGGACGCTTTTATCTGCATTTAATGTGCAAGCTGCAGCGCCTACAATCAGTGGTACCGTTGCTGGCCAAACTATAAATGATAATCAAACAATTTTGCCTTTCGCAACTGTCTTAATTAATGACATAGACGGTGATAATGTCGTCACAACTGTCACATTGGACACGGCAGCAAAAGGTGTCATAACCCCAGGCTCATT
>Ga0316204_10007487_pt1 | contig 15893 bp, 14 predicted proteins | sample 6monrhotite_MG_2_FD_205661 | JGI IMG/M metagenome (GOLD analysis project Ga0316204, IMG submission 205661) | Microbial mat bacterial communities from mineral coupon in-situ incubated in ocean water Damariscotta River, Maine, United States -... | ecosystem: Environmental > Aquatic > Marine >... | reverse complement strand
ATGGCAAAATAAATATCTTGGCTGAGGTTATGAAAGCCCAACCACAACCCAAAACGGTCGCTGAGGGATACCTTTTCATCGACCGCTTCAGCGGGATTGATAGCCGTGGAGTTTTCATTATCGATCATATCGCGCGGCATCAGGTGGCGGCGATTTGATGTGGCATAAAACAAAACATTATCGGGGCGACCTTCTATACCACCTTCCAATACCGCTTTTAATGATTTATAGGCGACATCATCATTGTCAAAAGACAAATCGTCACAAAATAAAATGATGCGGCGATTGGATGATTTTAAAAGGTCCAAAAGGGCGGGCAGGGTGGCTATATCTTCGCGGTGGATTTCCACCAATATTAAAGCCTTTTCTAGGTCATTGTTGATGGTGGCATGAACGGCCTTAACCAGCGAACTTTTCCCGGTTCCCCTTGCCCCCCACAACAACGCATTGTTGGCGGCATGTCCAAAAGCGAATTGGCGAGTGTTATTCAGCAAAGTTTGCGCTTGGTCATCAATACCTTTTAATAAATCAAACGATATTCGGCTGACATTTGCGACGGGGGCCAAGCTTTGGGTGTTAGATTGCCACACAAAGGCATCACAAACGTCAAAATTTGGTTCTGGTGCTGGCTTTGGGCTTAATCGCTCCAAGGCGTTCGCGATGCGTTCCCATGCCGGGGTAAGATCAGAATTTGTCATATTTTGACCGTAAAGGTCCTCTATTTGTGCGTCAATGGTCTGTGCTGCAAGAAAATCTACAGATACGTTTGCATAAGCCGCCGAGAAGGTTATATTCCCGTGGTCTTTTAAATTGGCCTGTTAATTTCGGGCCCAAGGAGTGTTCAATGTTGATTTCGTCCGCTTTTGCGCAAACCGCTGGTGCCGCCGCAGGCCAACCCGGATTGTTCCAGTCCATTATGCCATTGGTTTTGATTTTTGGTGTGTTTTACTTTTTGTTGATTAGACCTCAGCAAAAGAAAATGAAGATGCACAAAGAAATGTTGGGTTCCCTTCGTCGTGGCGACAGAATCGTTACAGGCGGCGGTATTTTAGGCACCGTGACCAAGGTCATTGGTGATGGCGAATTGGTGGTGCAAATTGCCGAAGGTGTAAAGGTACGTGTTGATCGCGGTCTGGTTTCCAGTGTCATCGCAAAACCCGAAGCCGCCGATAAAACGGTAAATAACGATGATGATGACAGTTCGGACGACGACAGCTCGGATGATGATGCTGAAGATTCAAAAGATTCTACGGATTCACAAGATTCTACGGATTCAAAAGATGAAAGTAAGTCAAAAGACGGTTTGAAAAAGCTTCTGTCTGAATAATTGAATAACCTGACCCCAAAGCTCAGTATGAAAACTAGGATAAACGCGCCATGCTAAAATTTGAAACTTGGAAAGTGACCTTGATTTTAGGCATTTGTGCTTTGGGTGTAATCTTTGCCGCGCCGAATTTGTTGAACCGTTCAACGGCAGACCAACTCCCAAGCTGGGTGCCAAGCAAACAAGTCAACCTTGGTTTGGACTTGCAAGGCGGCTCGCACATGTTGTTAGAAGTCGAAGTCGGGGTGGTGTTCAAAGAACGTTTGGATGGCTTGGTGGATTCCATTCGGGGCAAATTACGCAAAGAACATATTCGATATACGGGGCTTGGCGTTGTTCGCGGCGGTGTGTCCGTAACCATCAAGGATATGGCAAAAGCACAATCAGCGTATGATAAAATCCGCAGCTTAGATTCAAGCTATCGAACCAACCTTGGCGATAACGGTGTTATTACTTTTGTCATGACCGAAGCTGCGAAAAAGGAACGTAGTGTGGCGGCGGTTGAACAATCCATTGAAATTGTTCGTCGACGGATTGATGAAACGGGTGTGCGAGAACCAACGATTATTCGCCAAGGCGATGACCGTATTTTGGTTCAAGTGCCGGGGCTTGATGATCCTGAACGATTGAAACGTTTGTTGGGTAAAACCGCGAAATTGACGTTCCATTTATTGGATGGAAAAGCATCAATGGCTGAGGCTTTAACCGGGCGAGTACCACCCGGAACTATGTTATTGCCATCCCAAGATGAAATCGGTCCCAATGGTGTTCCTCGTCAATATTTAATTAAGAAACGCGTAGTCGTCAGTGGCGACACCTTGATTGATGCTTCGGCCGGGTTTAATTCCCAAAACAGCGAACCTGTTGTCAATTTCCGTTTTGATTCCGTTGGGGCTAAGCGCTTTGGCGATGTCACGTTGAAAAATGTAAACAAACCGTTCGCCATTGTTTTGGATGGCAAGGTTTTGTCAGCACCGGTCATTCGCGAACCCATTTTAGGGGGGGCTGGACAAATCAGCGGCCGCTTTAGCGTTGCTGAGGCCAATGATTTAGCATTGTTGTTGCGCGCGGGGGCTTTGCCGGCTCCTTTGACGGTGCTCGAAGAGCGCTCGGTCGGCCCGGGCTTGGGTGCGGATTCCATTTCTGCAGGAAAAACAGCCTCTATTGTTGGGCTGGTTGCGGTTATTATTTTCATGGTCATTTATTATGGTCGATTTGGTGTTTATGCAGATATTGCCTTGATCATGAATATGGTGATCATCACGGCCTTGTTGTCGTTGTTGCAAGCAACCCTAACATTGCCAGGGATTGCCGGGATTGTTTTGACCATTGGTATGGCCGTGGATGCTAACGTCTTAATTTTCGAACGCATTCGCGAAGAATTAAAGGCAGGACGCGGCGTGATGTCGGCGGTTGATGCCGGGTATAAACGAGCCTTTGTCACGATTGTTGACGCTAATGTGACGACGTTGATTGCGGCTGTGTTATTGTTTGCCTTCGGTTCGGGGCCAGTCCAAGGTTTTGCGGTCACACTTGCGGTGGGGATCGTATCTTCGATGTTTACGGCCATTTGGGTCACGCGGTTGGTTGTGGCGACGTGGTTGCGTCGTGCTCGTCCGTCGTCCATTGAAATTTAAGGGAATAGGTCATTATGGCACGTCTCAAACTTCTTCCTGAAACGCCTAATTTTAATTTCTTGGGCAAACGAACAATATTTTTCGCATTTTCAACGATTTTGATTTTGTTGAGCGTTTTTGAGTTTTCTTCAAAGGGCATGAATTACGGCATTGATTTCACAGGTGGAATCATGATCGAGGTCAAAACAGACCAGCCCGGGCGCATTGGCTTTATGCGAGGGGCCTTAAAAGATTTGGGGCTTGGTGCCGTTGAATTACAAGAATTTGGCGCACCCAATGATGTTTTAATCCGTCTTCAAGCGCAACAAGGGGGCGAAAAAGCCCAGCAATCTGCCATTGCCAAAGTCAAAAAGGCATTGGGCAAAGGCATTGAATATCGACGCACGGAATTGGTTGGGCCAAAGGTGTCGGATGAATTGTTTTGGAGCGGCGTGTACGCTGTTGCTTCGGCTATTTTAGCCATTTTATTTTATATTTGGATTCGCTTTGAATGGCAATTTGGCGTTGGAGCCGTGATTGCATTGACCCACGATGTGATTTCGACCATTGGTATCTTCTCGTTGTTGGGAATGGAATTTAACTTATCAACTGTGGCTGCTGTTTTAACAATTGCCGGGTATTCTATTAACGATACCGTGGTGGTGTTTGACCGTGTACGAGAAAATTTGCGGAAATATAAAACCAAGCCCATGTTCCAGCTTTTGAACGAAAGCATCAACGAAACATTGTCCCGTACAATGATGACATCATTCACCACTTTGTTGGCGCTTGCTGCGTTGTATTTCTTGGGGGGTGAAATTATTCGCGATTTTGCTTTTGCCATGATTTGGGGCATTGTTGTGGGGACGTATTCGTCGGTTTGTGTTGCAGTTCCGTTGTTGTTGAATTTCAAGGTTGAACGTCGTTCTAACGATGGCGAAGGAAATGCTTCGTCCACTATTGAACAGACGTTACCTTAATGTCCCTAGATATTACACCCAAAACTCCGGCAAACCGCCAGTTGGTCAAGGCCTATGGTGATGGGGCCTTTAAAATTACTCAAAATGATTATGAAGGCTCGGTCATTGTGTTTTTAGACCACACGCAAATGTGGTCTGGTGATTTATCCATAGAAGGTCTAACTGCCATTGTTGAAGCCGATGATCGCCCACAAATTTTAGTCGTTGGATGCGGTAAAGATTTTTGCTTGCCGCCCGAAGATTTGCGTTTGGCCTTGAAATCATATGGTATTGTTCTTGAATGGATGGATACCCCAGCCGCTTGTCGGACCTTCAATATTCTTTCTATCGAAGAACGTTCAGTTGCGGCGGCTTTGATCGCCATATAAAAAAAGCCCCGAAAATTTTTCAGGGCTTTTTCATATAAAAAATTGGATTATTTAGTCCGCAAAGTTGGCGTTAGCAAAATCCCAATTGATTAAGTTGTCTAAGAACGTATCCAAAAAATCAGGGCGACGGTTTTGGTAATCTAGATAATAAGCGTGTTCCCATACATCACAGGTGATGATGGGGACCGCACCACTGGTTAGTGGGCATTCGGCATTTGGTGTTTTTTCGATTGCAAGCTTGCCATCGCGTGCTACCAGCCACGCCCAACCGCTACCAAATTGAGTTAGCCCTGCGGTTTTGAAAGCTTCACGAAAAGCATCGTATGATCCAAAAGATTCGTTGATAGCATCAGCAATAGCACCTGTTGGTGTGCCGCCACCAGTTGGGCTTAGGGAATTCCAAAAGAACGTGTGGTTCCAAACTTGTGCGGCATTGTTAAAAATACCTGCCTTTGCAACATCACCAGAAGTTGCCTTCATGATATCTTCAAGGCTTTTATCTGAAAAATCGGTGTCGGCAACCATGTTGTTCAAGTTAACAACATACGTATTGTGGTGTTTGCCATGATGAACATCAAGCGTGTTCGCGGAAATGTGTGGAGCCAAAGCGTCTTTGGTAAAGGGAAGTTTGGGGAGTTCAAAAGCCATTGATGCCCTCATTGTTTCTGTGTGATAAACGAATGATAGTTACATAGTGTGTTTGTTGTGAATTTCAATTGAACTTTCCAAAATTTGGCATTTTTATTTAATTTTTTTAAAATAAATTAAATTTAACAAGATTCCTATCAAGGCATGGGTCAAAGGCATTATGAATTCACAAACGGATGAAATATTCAATTTGGCAAGGCTTGATCGCGCTCGGTATTTGTCTGTGCTCACGGCGCCTCGGTCTGTTCGTATGGCGCTTTTGACATTGTTAGCATTTGACCTGGAAATTGCAAAAATACCCAAAATGGTGAGCGAACCAATGATTGGTCGTATTCGCTTGCAATGGTGGTTAGATGAAATGAATAAAATCACCAACGGCCAATCCACGGCCCATCCGATCGCTGAACATTTAGGATTTTTAAATTTTGAAAAACAGAAGCTTATAAATTTGATTGAAGCGCGCAATTTTGAATTTGAAACCTCCCCCGTAACGCTTAAAACCTTGACGGACTATGCCGCCGATACAGGAGGAGCTTTGCAATTAGCGATGTTGGATGTTTTGGGCGTTGATCATATTGAAGCTCGTCAAGCCGCCGCAGACATTGGCACAGCGCATGTTTTGATTGGTTTTTTTTACGGTGACGAAATCGAAGAAACAAGCCTTAATAAACAGGCCGTACAAGACCAAATTGAAAGCTTGTTGATATCTGCACGCAAACCTGAACTTCCTAGATATATACGAAAAAAAGCCATGCCAGCATTGGTTTTGGCCCGTTTGTTGGATCGTCAATTGCAAAGAGGGTTGATGGCAAACGAAGGTCCGGGCGCGGTGATGAGCGTGTGGTGGACTAAAATAAATAAAAGCTATTAACGCCTTACCAAACGGTTCCCGGTGTTGCCACAGCTCCTCGATTATCGCCGGGTTTTGCGTTTGCTTTCAGCACCATCAATTCTAATTGAGAAAGCTGTGGGAATATACTGCCTGCATGTTGTTTATACAGCAAAATGGCGCCGCGTCGGATGTCTGGAAAGCTTCCTCTCGCATCATCGTATTTGCGAACCTCTAAGATTGTAAAATTATCTGTACCCTCTTTACGGCTTTCCCAAATATAGGTGGGGTTATCCATGCGGGGTTGGGCTAAGGGGGCCACGGCACGTTGAACAACTCGGGTTGGTTGTCCGAACCGGTCAAGATAATACTTAATGATTTGAGCAAAAGATTTGCTTTTAAACAAGGTATGGAAATTGCTTGCTTGTTCAGCGTCATATCGTGAAACCGCGCTGGTTCCCTGATACATAATTGTGTCGACTAAAAAATCTTCTTCAAGTTCGAAAGGCCAGCTGATTTTGTCGACACAAAAAATCGTTTCTGCACCACCTTTGGAAAGACATGGTTTGTGGATGGTGTCTTCTTTCATCATGGTCAATCGATCTGCACCGACTTGTTGCCCAATAGATGTATCAGCCCCCAGCGTCAGTTGAACGTCCTTAAGAATATTTCCTGTTGGTTCGATGCTTTTTAACAGTTCGACTTCGTTGGGGATGTTGGCACTGCTTACTTTTTTAACATCCCACCCACTATTGGGTGATGTTCCGGTGTCCAGCAAACCAGCTAATGGGTCTGCCGCTCGGGATGGGGGGCTTTTGGGCTCTAGAACCGCAACATCTTTGGGTTTGTCTATGGTGTCGGCAAAAGGATCAGCTGTAGCCGTGTTGCCTTCTGGCATAGCAAAGGGGTCAGCTGTAGGGGCATCAATGCCATCTGGGGAGATGGCTGTGCCATCCTTGGCCTTTGCATCTGAAACTTCAATTTCACCAAAGGGGTTGTCCATAGCGTTGGATGATATTGGGTCTATTTCGGGTGTGGTTGGTTTGTATTGATCTAAAAAGGCCAGAACATCGGGATCAACCTGACCATTATAGGGTTTGTTTTTCTGAAAGGGATGGTTGATGGGGTTGCGGTCTGCGTTGGGAATTTCTGAATCTGTTGTGTCAACGATTTTAAGGTCGCTGAACGGATCAGATGTTGCAGCACCGTCTTTTTTAGGAGCAGGCTTGGTCAAAGCTCGTTGAGGCAAAGAAGGTTGAGGTGATGTTGTTTGCGCCTTTTGGCGTGTGGGCGTGCCGCGATCAATGGATGGAAGAGGAACAACGGGCGGTTCCTTTATAGGAATTGGCGGATGAGCCACCGGGCCAAGTTCTTTCTGTAATTTTTCCAATTGTACATTCAGCGCCGTGTCCGTCAAAGGAACCGTCCTGGGGTCATTTTTTTTGCGTGGTTTGCGCGTAATTCCCGTCGTATTGGCAGGCTTGAAAAAATCAGAAAAAGTGGAAAAGAATCGTCGTGTAGCAGATTGCTTTGCAGGCGGCGAAGGTTTCGCATCTGCTAAGGCGGCAGGTTTATCTTCGGCTGTCTTTAAAGTGGAACGCTTAGACTTATCCGGCTGGAGTGTTGGTGCCGGCGCAGGATCAGGCGGTGTTATTGATGTCTTAACCACGCTCGCGGGCGGTTCCTGAATGCCATCAATGGCTGGAAGTTCTGTGGCTTGGGGCGTTGGGGCATCAAATGGATTGTTCGTTGGGGGGCGTATGTCGGGCGTGGGGGAGGGGGGTGTGCTAACGGGAGCTTTAGCCTCAAGGTCTGGCGTAAGGGGGGAGGCGTTTTTATGTGTTGTGGCCTGAGATCGCGGTGGGTTTGTTGATGGCGTTGGCGGGGGTGACGTTTGGGTGTTGCGCATCGAAATTAGGTAATGGGCTATTTCAAAAAAACCACGGTCTATGGCTAAATCAACGGGCTGCATGCCGTTGAAATCACGAGATTCAACGCTTGCACCATCGTTGATGGCTTTTCGTACCGCTTCCATGTCATTATTTTCAACAGCTAAAAATAATGCTTCTATTTGCGCGGCATTTTCTTGGGCATAGGCCGTGGAAACAAAGCTTGGTACAATGCCGTTGTGGGTAAACCCAACGGAATACACGCAGGCCACCCCCACAGACATAAGGGCATACAGCCGCATATGGTTGTGCAAAAACCAAGCCTTGTTTTTTTTATCTTTATTATGGTCACTATTACGAAACATAAGGCCAGATTTAATCCTCAAATTGCACAACAAAGCGCTCGTACGCGATTAGGCGCCGATATTTTGTCATAACCTATATCACGAGTTTGGTAAAAAATGCATGAAAATGCATTAAAACTTAACTCTTTAAAGGATGGTTATTTGAAGGAATAAAGAAGAGAAACGGTGCTTTTTTGATTATTCATCTTGCTCTATCCAAAATTTCAAATCTTTCAGGGCGCGGGCACATGAAGCGACCTTTCGTGCTTTTTTTCGATCGCCTCGTTTTAAACGCTTCCCCTTAAGCTCAGGCGGGCGGTCATTAATGTCGGCGGGTGGAAATAATCCAAAATTGATATTCATAGGCTGGAAAGTGGCGGCTTCGGCCCCGTTCGTGACATGGTTTAGCAAAGCGCCGATAGCAGTGGTGATCGGGGGTGTTTCAAGACATAAACCTAGGCGTTCCCGGCCCAAAAAACGACCAGCAAGCAAGCCAATAGCGGTGCTTTCAACGTAACCTTCGCAACCTGTAATTTGCCCGGCAAAACGAATATGGGGGTGGGACTTTAGACGTAGCGTCGCATCCAATAATTCGGGGCTTTTGATAAAGGTGTTGCGATGCATGCCACCAAGCCTCGCAAATTCTGCTTTTTCAAGCCCCGGAATTGTGCGAAATATTCTTTTTTGCTCACCGTACGTCAGCTTGGTTTGAAATCCCACCATGTTCCAAATGTTGCCTAATTTGTTGTCTTGGCGCAATTGTACAATGGCATAACAGCGCCGTTCAGGGGCGTGGGGATTGGTCAATCCAACAGGTTTCATGGGGCCAAACGTTAAAGTTTTTGGGCCGCGTTCCGCCATCACTTCTATGGGTAAACACCCTTCGAAATAAGGCGTGTCGCTTTCCCATTCCTTGTTGGTGATTTTCTCACCATCCAACAAGGCTTGGATAAAGGTGTTGTATTGTTGTTCATCCATCGGGCAATTGATGTAATCTTTGCCCGTGCCTTTGTCATAGCGCGATTGATACCAAGCTTTATCAAAATCAATGCTGTCCAAATAAACAATAGGGGCGATGGCATCGAAAAAAGCCATTTGGGTTTCACCCGTTAGGGAACGGATAGATTGTGATAACGCATCGCTGGTAAGCGGACCGGAGGCGATAATGATATTGGCCCAATCCACGCCTTCAAGGTCAGCTATTTCTCCCCGTTCTATGGTGATAAGCTTGTGTTCTTGTAAAGCTTTTTCGACAGACGCAGAAAAGCCTTCACGGTCCACCGCCAATGCTCCCCCAGCTGGAACGCGATTAGCATCAGCAGAGGCCATAATAAGTGATCCTAACCGGCGCATTTCTTCGTGCAACACACCTACGGCGCTGGCTTCATGGTCGTCCGCTCGAAACGAATTGGAACACACCAATTCAGCCAGGCCCCCCGTTTGATGAGCGGGAGAAGATTTGTCGGGGCGCATTTCATGCAACACAACGGACAGGCCAAGATTAGCCAATTGCCAAGCCGCTTCCGATCCGGCCAGTCCACCGCCAATGACGTGAACAGGCGTCTGGTCTTGATGTAAATTTGTTTCCATATTCGCAGTCATAATGATGTTGGGCCAGTGTGGCAACCTTGACGTTACGTTGTGGGCGCGTTAACAGTTTGGCTTTAATTTTTGTGGAGCATAGTTTTGGACAATCCGTTAAAAACAGACATCTTGCTGGCCATGGCCTTGGCCTATGCTGCGATCTTGGCCTTTCGGATGTGGCCAAGAATACAAGCAAAATTGCTAGGGGTGCCGTTTATCAGCGCACAGCATTTGAAAAACCGTATGGATGATCTTGACAAAGATGACCAGCTATTGATCATTGATGTACGCTTGGCCTATGAATTTAATGGTGATTTGGGCCATATTCCCGGGGCTTTGAATCTTGAACTGGCAAAGCTTCATGAAAAACTTGATGCCCTTGGGGATCAGCTAGATGCCTACAAGGATGAGGCCATTGTGGTCGTTTGTCGCACCAGCAAGCGGTCTCCAAAAGCCGCCCGTATATTGTTCCAACACGGCTTTCGCAATATTTCTATTCTAAAGGGCGGCATGCAAGAATGGAATTTATAGCCTTTGGTCAAGGTCTAAGTTTCCCAGCCTTCATCGCTTGTTCGTTCTATATATTTGCGGATTTTAACGTCTGACGTACTGATATGACGCAACACGCAAACCTGAACCATGCTGACCAAGCCTTCCCATTCATCTTCGTTTTCGCCATTCATCACGGTATTTAACATGCCATCAATATCTTCTCGAATCCCAATATGTTCTTTAAGGTGTTGTTCGTAAAAGGGAAAGCAGATGTTCCGCAGAATGCGTTCTTCAAAATCAAAATGAGCGCCCAAATGATTGACAAGGGTCGTAAAAGCGGCCTGTTTTTCTGGTAGCGTCGCGTCTTTGGATGACAGGGTTCGCATGAACACTTGTGCCAACAGTAAAAGTTCCTGATGTTGTTGATCAAGGGGAGCAACATCAGTTGATAAGGCGTTCGACCACTCGATTTCTTTGTTTAACATGACACACCTCGCCTTTGATTTTCAGTGTATCTATTATAGAAAATATACGCTTCGATTTCAACTCAAGAACACTAGAAAAGTCAAATAAATTCAAATAGTTAAGCGTTTAAGTATGGCTTTAAATAATGCCCAGTATAGCTTTCTTTGACCCGACTTACGGCTTCGGGCGTGCCCTTGGCGATGACTTGTCCGCCTTTTAAACCCCCTTCGGGACCGATGTCGACAATCCAATCGGCGGTTTTAATGACTTCAAGGTTGTGTTCTATGACGATCATAGTGTTGCCTTGATCGACCAAGGTGTGCAGAACTTCCAGCAGTTTGTTTACATCATCGAAATGCAGTCCCGTGGTCGGTTCATCCAATATATACAGCGTTTTGCCTGTGGCTTTGCGTGATAATTCTTTGGCAAGTTTAATCCGTTGGGCTTCCCCTCCGGATAATGTAGTCGCTTGTTGGCCTAGGTGAATATAGCTTAGCCCCACTTGGTTCAAAGTCGCCATTTTGTCGCGAATGGAAGGCACAGCTTTGAAAAAGTCAAAGGCTTCTTCGACGGTCATATCCAAGACATCGGCGATGGACTTGTCCCTAAATTTTACGTCCAAAGTTTCTCGGTTATAGCGTTTACCTTTACAGACATCGCATTCAACGTAAACATCTGGTAAAAAATGCATTTCGATTTTTATGACACCGTCACCGCTGCACGCTTCACAGCGTCCGCCTTTGACGTTAAAGCTAAAGCGCCCCGGTTTGTATCCTCTGCGTTGAGATTCGGGAAGACCAGCAAACCATTCGCGGATAGGGGTAAAGGCCCCGGTATAAGTGGCGGGATTTGATCGAGGTGTGCGGCCAATAGGCGATTGATCAATATCAACGATTTTGTCGATCCATTCGATACCATCAATACGTTTATGAGGACCAGCATGAAGTCTGGCTCCATTTAATCGGCGGGCCAAGGCTTTATACAAGGTTTCAATCACCAACGATGACTTGCCACCGCCCGAAACACCAGTGACACAAATAAATGTGCCCAAGGGAAAGCTGACTGTTATGTTTTTAAGGTTATTTGCCTCAGCCCCGACAACGGTTATTTTTTGCCCCTTGTGTCCCTTGCGCCGTTTTTCAGGAAGCGGCACGCATCTGTGACCATTTAGGTATTGGCCGGTCAAGCTATGTTTGACATCCATGACTTGTTCTGGAGTGCCTTGGGCAATGATTTCCCCACCATGGATGCCTGCACCGGGGCCAATGTCTATCAAAAAATCTGCTGAACGAATGGCGTCTTCGTCATGTTCGACAACAATCACCGTGTTGCCCAAATCACGCAACCGGCGCAACGTGATCAGCAAGCGGTCATTGTCGCGTTGGTGCAACCCAATAGACGGTTCGTCTAAGACATATAAAACACCTGTTAAGCCAGATCCAATTTGTGATGCTAAACGAATGCGTTGGCTTTCCCCGCCGGATAAAGTTCCCGAAGACCTAGATAAACTTAGATATTCCAATCCGACATTTACCAAAAAACCAAGACGGTCATTAATTTCGCGCAAAATACGCCGGGCAATTTCTTGCTGTTGGGGTGTAAGTTTCTGTTCAACGTCTAAGAACCATTGCGCGGCTTCGGATATGGACATAGCGGTGACTTCAGAAGCATTAAGCCCGCAAATTTTTACAGCCAAGGCTTCGGGTTTTAAGCGATGTCCGCCACAAGATTCACATTTGGTTACGGTTTGATATTTCCCAAGTTCATCGCGGACCCAATTTGAATCTGTTTCCAACCAACGGCGTTCCATGTTGGGTACAACGCCTTCGAATGGTTTGCTGACATTGTAATGTTTGCGTCCGTCGTCGTAATTCATGGTGATGTCTTCGTCACCGCTTCCATATAACAAGATGTCTTGGGTTTTTTTAGGCAAATCAGCAAAAGGGGTTCGGACATCGAAATTGTAATGCACACCCAAACTTTCCAAGGTCTGGTTGTAATACGGCGAGCTTGATCCTGCCCACGGAGCGATAGCCCCTTGGGCCAAGGTCAAACGATCGTCGGGAATAACCAATTCTGGATCAAAATACATTTCAGTACCAAGCCCATCACAAGAAGGACAAGCCCCAAATGGATTATTGAACGAAAACAGGCGGGGTTCAATCTCATCAATGGTGAAACCAGAAACGGGGCAGGCAAATTTGGCGGAAAAAGTCGTTCGTTTGTTTGTGTCGGCATCATCAACAAAGGCCAAGCCATCAGCCAGCGCCAAGGCCGTTTCAAAGCTATCGGCAAGGCGGATTTTGATGTCAGCTTTGATGCGGATACGATCAACCACAACTTCGATATCGTGCTTTGTTTTTTTATTCAGCGCGGGAACGTCTTCGATTTCATACATTTCGCCATCAATTTTAAGGCGTTGAAATCCTTTTTTAGCCAGCTCTTGAATTTCTTTTTTGTATTCACCTTTGCGACCGCGAACGATGGGGGCCAGCAACAATATACGTGTGCCTTCGTCAAAATCTATGACCCGATCAACCATTTGGCTGACGGTTTGGCTTTCAATAGGGAGCCCCGTGGTGGGAGAATGAGGGATGCCAACACGGGCCCACAATAAACGGATGTAATCGTAAATTTCAGTAACCGTACCAACCGTAGAACGAGGATTGCGGCTGGTGGTTTTTTGCTCGATAGAAATGGCGGGGCTAAGGCCTTCGATAGAATCAACATCGGGCTTGGACATCAATTCCAAAAATTGACGGGCATATGCGGATAAACTTTCGACATAACGGCGCTGACCTTCGGCATAGATGGTATCGAATGCCAATGATGACTTGCCCGACCCCGATAACCCCGTAATCACGACCAATTTGTCACGGGGGATTTCGACCTCTACATTTTTTAAATTATGCTCGCGGGCACCGCTGACGTGGATAACGTTTTTCATGCTAAGGCTCTATAATATACTTTCGTGGGTAAAGGAAGAAACCTTTGATTTAACCCTTCGCGAGGCCTGCGTAAAGGGCCAGTGTGCAACCAATACGAACTTTATCCTTTTTAAAGGACAAAATGTTACAAATAGGACTAGCTTTAAAAGCCTTTAATGGTGAGAATACGAATCAGGAGTTTTGAGAGTGCAAGTTTGTCTAATTGCAAGTCAAAGCGGGTGTGCTTTTGTATCGCAAATAGCCTTGGGGGGGAAGTGAGTGAATGTCTGATTATAATTTGTCTCGACTCAACTTCTTGATTGTCGATGACAACAAGCACATGCGAGCTTTGGTCAAAAGTATTCTCCATGCTTTGGGCGTAAAAAATGTGCTTGAGGCTGGCGATGGTGCTGACGCCTTTAAAGAACTTCGTCATTTCCCGGCTGATGTTATTATCACCGATTGGAATATGTCACCGTTGGATGGCTTGGATTTTGTGCGTATGGTGCGCACAGGTTCGGACAGCCCCAATCCATTTGTGCCCATAATCATGTTGACGGGCTATACCGAAATGAACCGGGTCATGGAAGCCCGAGATTGCGGCGTCCATGAATTTTTGGCCAAGCCCATATCGGCAAAAAAATTATATTCTCGAATCAGGTCAATCATTGAAAACCCAAGATCTTTTGTCCGAGCAGGCCTGTATTTTGGCCCCGACCGCCGACGTAAAATAAATCCGAATTACAACGGGCCAGAACGACGCAAAGCGGGGGATGATGCGATTGTGAATGCTCCGGGCGCTCCTGTTGCAGCTACCCCTGCGGCGGCTACTCCTGCTGCAGAACCTGCTCCGGCCGCAGATGGCGACGATGGTGAAGAAGGTGGTATGTCCCAAGATGACATTAACGCCTTGTTGGATATGTGATGTGAGAAGAATTTGTGTTTTCCCATTTTGTCAATAAAATATGCTTTGTGTTAACTTAATGGCCTCCATAATAGAGCGCATAAAATTAAGCAATTGGAAGAATTGATGTCTGAGAACAACGATCAACCAGCCGTACCTCAATTTGTAAAGCCGCCTCAAACTTTGCAGGGCAAGGTCGAAAAAGGTGGGCCCGGGGCCGTAGATATCAACGCTTTGGCCAAGGCCGAAGCGGTCATTGATAGTCTGGCAGACGATTATTTGGATTGGGTCAAAGAAGATTTCATTCGATTAGAAACGGCCTTTAAGCAAGTCAAGGCAGGGGAAGGCGACGAAAAAGCGAATATCGAAGCTATGTTCAGCGTTTCTCATGATATGAAGGGACAAGGTGGCAGTTTTGGTTATCCCTTAATAACGCAAGTTGCTGATTTGTTATGCGGGTTGCTGGAAAAAGTTAACAGCGTCGGTCCCCGCGAAACCAATATGATGCGCGTTTATATTGACGCCATGCGTGTTGTGATCAGTCACGAACTTAAGGGTGATGGCGGAAACGAAGGTCGCCAACTTTTGATGGGCCTGACCTTGATGGGCGATAAAGTCTAACCCCTTTCGCTTGCTCTACCTTTCTGCAACACGTTAATATCCCTATATGGTTGTAAAAACATTTCGGGCTTTGGTGGGTGTCTTTTTGGCGGTGGCGGTTTTTGGCGTTGCGGTTGAAACGTCTGCGCCTGCGTTTGCGGACGGGGTGACGGCGGATGATGTTGCCGTCATTAAGCCCACATTCAAGGCCACCCCCGAACAAGACAAATTGGTCGAACAAGGCGTGGTTTTTTACGACGATGAAGAATTCGCCAAAGCCAAAGCCATCTTGCTCCCCTTGGCCCAAGCCGGGCATCCCAAGGCGATGAATATGATTGGGCGTCTACATGACAACACAGATGTGTTTCCTAATGATTCGGTAGTTGAGTGTGATTGGTATGAACGTTCAGCTAAGGCTGGGTATCCTTCCGCCATGAATAATTTAAGTATTTGTTTTGAGGAAGGTATTGGACGACTTAAAAATATCGATGACATGTTGTACTGGAGAAAAATGAGTGCGAAAAACGGCTCAAAACTCGGCATGATAAATTTGGCTTGGTATGACAAGGAGGCGAGTGAAGACTATCGCTATTGGATGAACAAGGCTCGGGAACACGGCAGTGTCTATGCCAAGGTGTCTTTATTTTTGCAAGGCTACGGACACGATGTCCCGGATTTACATATCCAGGACATCGTGTGCGTGTATGTTCGTATCTTGATATTTGATGGCAGTTTTTTGTCTTGTGATTAAAAGCTAATTTCCTTTTTCATTACCTTTCCCTTTATCAGCTCCCGTTATGGCGTTTGTTATGGCTTTGCTCATGCCGTAGCTAAGGGCTTGGCCAGCGAGGTGAGATGTAACGCCCGTTTCAAGCGATTTGCTCACCCGTTTTAGAAGGAATTTTGTGGCGGGGCCACCTAGC
>Ga0316204_10007486_pt1 | contig 15893 bp, 9 predicted proteins | sample 6monrhotite_MG_2_FD_205661 | JGI IMG/M metagenome (GOLD analysis project Ga0316204, IMG submission 205661) | Microbial mat bacterial communities from mineral coupon in-situ incubated in ocean water Damariscotta River, Maine, United States -... | ecosystem: Environmental > Aquatic > Marine >... | reverse complement strand
GCCGCATCGAAATCAGTTTTCTTGATGATACGTTTTTCGACCAAGTAGCGGCCGAGCGCAGTCTCGTCGAAAGCATCCACACCTTTTTGTTCGGTCAGCAATTGCGCATGGCTCAAAGCGCCGCGGCGTACCAGATGATCGCCCAGACGCGTCCAATCCTGGCGCAGGCTTCGCCAAACTGCCGTGACCTGTTTGGCATTCAGTATGGACAGGCGTTTTAGCACCCGGGCAGCGCGCCGATCCGCATCGAGTTTTTCGAATTCATAGCCAAACCGGATTCCAAAGCTGACATCGCTCAGAGGGGCGATAGATACTTTCAACAAGCGGCCAACTTGCTTTTTGAGTTCAGACAATTGCGTATCACTTAGCGGTTCTCCCACAGCGATGTGCAGGTTGCGCCCTTCCCGGCCCACTGGGAAGGCCCCGTATTTTGCAGCAAGTTCGCGCGGAAATTGCTTCAGAGCATCTGGTTTTGTTTCAAGCGGGTCCAGTGCAATTCGCGGCAGGCCTTTATGTTCGGCAACACCGTCAGCCAATTGGTCGTCATTGATATTCCCAAGATCCAGAAGCAGAAGGCCCAGTGGGCGATATTCGTCGACCTGAACAGCGAGAGCGCGTTGCAAGGCGCGCTCGTCGATTGCGCCCCAATAGATGAGTGCTTCGCCAAGGCGTGCGCCTTCTCCCTGCCCCAGCTCCGCCATTGACGGATAGGCATGGGTTGTCTTGTCCCATGTGATCCGGTTGCCGGTTATCACATGCCAGAGATAACGGCGCGCGGCGCGCATGGACGCGAGATAGCCAATGTAGTTGCCCCAAACCATCCGCACGGGAGCAAGCACCGCGTACTTCAGGCCATGTGCTGCGCCGGTGAAAATCAGGCGGTGAACAACCCGGTTCACCAGAAATACAAAATTGATCAACACAATGGACCAGACCCAGCTATTTGGATCGATCAGCGGCGGCAGACCACCTGCTTGCGGAAATAAAGTCGCAATCAACCAGTAAAGCGCCCATTGCAATAAAATTGCATAGGCCAACATACCGGTCGGAGCCGTCCAGATGGCCTTGCGATCACGATAGAGAAAATAACGGTGCGAGGCGGGGCCAATCCACCCGAGCTGCTTCCAGCCAAGATAAGAGATGCCCAACATCCAGCGTGATTTTTGACGCACGGACACCGTTGCATTGTCCGGGAAGAATTCACGTGTACTGACAAGCTCACGCCGGTATTTATGGACATCGCGATCGGCAAACCATGCTTTTCGGGTCGCAACCGGCATGCGCGCCCAGTAACGGACGAACATCGATTTCAAGCCCGCCTCATAGAAGCGGTGTCCGATATCATAATCTTCGGTCAGAGAATCTACATTAAAGGGCTGACTATTGCGTTCTTTGCGGAGGAGCTCGATGGCATCGCGACTAAAGGCTGTCGCAACCCCGGCGGATGGCACCAAGTCCGTCATGTGAGCGCGGGCGATGAGGTCCTTGCCATGCCATTCAGCGAACTCATCCATGTAATGACACGCGGTCAGTGACGACCATTTGCGGGGCATCGATAAAACCGGCAGCTGCAACATGTCAGCCCGATCCAGATAGGCATTGATCACCTTGAATGACATGGGATGTATGACATCTTCAGAATCCTGCATCAGGATGCCTTCAAAGCGCTCACCGAGCTCTTCTTCCCGCTTTACGATGCCTTCAATCATCCAGTTGAGATTATCCGCCTTACAGGTCGGGCCGTTATGGCCGACATAGGCGATATTGATCCCCTCATTCTGACGGACAATGCGGTTGACCTCGTCAATCGTCTCTTGATCGTTGGGATAGACACCAACGAAAATTTCATAATTACGATAGTCCATAGTTTTGAGCGTATTGACGAGCATTCGGCCGATAACATCGGCCTCGTGCCAGGCAGGCACCATAACGGCGAGTTTCTTCTGCTCCATATTATGAAGCCGCTTCATCGACGGCACATAGCGGAAAGGTCGGGTTACAATGCGCTGCACCGTCAGCACCCAGTAATAGAGGTCCAAAAATGCGTCATCGACCGATGAGATAAAAATTGCGATGGCGGCGTAGACCGTGAGGCCACTCAATATCGACCAATAGACGCGGATCGCATCACCCGACATCAAGCTGGCCAGCACAGATTTTCCCCATGCAGCAAAACCAGTGTCGGTTACGGCGATTTCCGCCAAGGAGGGATCAAAACCCTCCATCAGCTTGCCTTTTTCAACGCAGTAGCGGGCTTCAATTGCCGAGCGAGAATTTTGGCTATGCGAGCGCTCGCCTTGCCATCACCGAACGGGTTCTTGCGGCTTGCCATTTTGCGATGGGCGGATGATCGAGTGAGGAGTTTTGAGGCCTCCCTAAGAATAGTTACCGGATCTGTCCCGACTAGTTTGGCGACGCCGGAATCAATGGCTTCCTGACGCTCGGTTGTTTCGCGAAGCACCAGAACTGGTACATCAAAACTTGGAGCCTCTTCCTGAACGCCGCCAGAGTCCGACAAGACCAGGTGACTGGCTTTCAGAACCGCGATGAATTCAGGATAGGCCAATGGTGCGACGACATGGATCCGATCCACTTTGCCAAGCATCACTTCCACGGTTTCCCGAACGCGCGGATTGGAATGCGCGGGAAAGATGATGCGAATATCTGGATGGCGTTCAGCCAATTCATGCGCCGCACGGCAAATATCGGCTATGCCGCCGCCCCAATTTTCGCGGCGATGCGCAGTCAGCAGCACCAACCGCTCGCCTGGACGGAGCTCATCGAGGACAGCCGGCGCACTAACGCGGTCCGCCATGTCCAATACGGTGTCGATAATAGTGTTGCCGGTGATCCAGACCTGCTGTGCGCGTACACCATCAAGACGCAAGTTTTTCTCTGCCAAGCGTGTCGGAGCAAAGTGAAAGTCCGCAATCGGAGCAATCAGCCTGCGAAAGCTTTCCTCAGGAAAAGGATTGTTGGTGTCACCGCTGCGCAGTCCCGCTTCCACGTGACCGACTGGCACTTTGTTTAGATGCGCAGCAAGAGCGCCAGAATACGCACTCGCCGTATCGCCTTGAACGACGACAGCTCTTGGCTTGTTTGCCTCAATCCAGCGACCGAGTTGGGTTAGAAGCCCCGCGGACAAATTGGTCAGTGAACGAGAATCCCACCCACCAGCCAAAGTTACGTCTGGCGTTATGCCAACCGCGTCAAGCGCTTGGTCTGCCAGATCACCATGTTGTCCCGTGGCGATCCAAACTGGCTCAAGCTGCTCCTGCTTCAAACTCTGGAAAACCGGCGCGAGTTTTAAAATCTCTGGCCGAGTTCCCGCAACAATTGCGACTTCCATATCGCCCCCCAGTGCGATTGGCAGGCAAGCCCGCCGGAAGTCCCTCACACGAGGAAGGTCGCTTTAAATCAGGGAGTAAAAGCCGCCGCTTAAAGGCGATTCCGAGATAGAAAAGACAAAACCGCCCCAATTGGGGCGGTTAAGTGTCTGTTAAGGCCAATACAGGCGATCAGGAGGCAGTTCTATTCATCTGGCGTTCGGAATTCGACTTCCGAGTCGGCGGCTAGCCAAACAACTGCCGCCCACGCCGCTACGTTTTGCGCAAAATCATCCGGGTCGATTTTGTCGAATGTATCATCCGGCGTGTGGTGAAGGTCAAAATAGTCCGTACCATCCTGTGCCAAGCGGAAAACCGGCACGCCTTGCATGGAAAGCGGAATAATGTCGGGACCACCCCCGCGATTAGCGCGGTCCCCCCTAATAATACCCAAAGGGGAAATGAGGCTTTGTGCTTCATCAAGGAAAGCCGTTCCTTCAACGCTAGCTCCTGATGTCAGAGACCAAACACGGCCTGCACCGAAGTCAGATTCAGATGCCAGTACGATATTTCCAATGTCATCGGCATTTTGTTGAGCGTATGCAAATGCCCCCCGCAAGCCGACTTCTTCGGCGCCAAACAGAACCACACGAATTGTCCGCCGTGGCGCGCGCGGGAGCTGACTGATCAAATGCGCTGCCCCGGTGACAATTCCGACACCCGCACCATCATCGACGGCGCCCGTTCCTTCATCCCAGCTATCCAGATGTGCGCCGATCAGCACAACTTCATCAGGCAGCTCACGTCCCGGAATTTCCGCGACGACGTTTCCAGACTGACGCATACCGCGCCAACCGGCGGCGACGGAAAGCTGAACCGTTAAAGTTTCGCCCAATGCATGAATGCGTTCGATCTGGTCAGCGTCAGGCGCCGACACTGCGACGGCGGGGATGGAAGATCTCACGGGTGTTTCTTCTAAATTGGGATATTCGGAGTTCAGATAATCGACAACGGCCTGCGAGTGACTTCCCGATGTAAGTGATCCGGCATTGGGAGTGCTCATCATGCCTGTGTGGGGGAAGCGGTGGCTGTCAGTACCGACCGAGCGAATAATCACGCCAGCAGCGCCGCGCGCTTCGGCTTCCAGCCACGCAAACTGACGTTTTTGGTTGGCCGGTCCGTAGCCCGCTCCAGTTTGGGCTGAGATCATGCGGTCGTTCACATAAACAATCCGACCTTCCAGCGCTCCATCACTCGGGGCATCACGAAGAGCATCAAAACTATCAAAAAAGACAATTTCCCGCTCTAGCCCATCTTGTGGCGTTGCCGCAGATCCGCCGAGTGCTGTTGCGAATAGGTTTTGAGGGAATGGTGCGGCAATGCGAAGATCAATGGCTCCACGTTCCCAATAGGGCATCTCAAACGTTTCGATGCGGACGTTTTCAAAGCCGAGCTCAGTGAACATTTGCACCGCCCAGTCCCGCGCAAGCGCTTCCTGTTCGGAGCCCCCCAATCGCGGCCCAACTTCGGTGGTGAGTGAGCGAACGACCTCATATCCAGTGTCGGACTCAAGACCGCTCTCAATCAATTCACGAGCTGTGTTCGCGGCGCCCTCATTGATGAGACCACCGTCCTGCGCAGCGGCAGAGGCGGACAAAATGAGGCAGGCGGCACTCGCAATGCGGATAATCATACTGGAATTCTCCCGTTGAACCGTAATCGGCGCGGAAGCTAACGCGCCTATCCAAACCCCTCAAGTTACGCTCTCAGAACAAATTTGGCTGCCTGTGTGCAAAGCCAGAAAAAGCATTCTATATTTGGTGACCAAAATTGGAGCTTTGCCACATGATTGAAATGACCATTTCTGGCCGTGCACGCGATTTAGGCGGCTTTAGCGTTCGTCGGCTTATTCCTGTCGCGCGACGCCGTATGGTGGGCCCCTTTATTTTCTTTGATCATTTGGGACCCGCAGAATTCGCATCGGGCACGGGCATTGACGTCCGCCCCCACCCTCATATTGGCTTGGCGACCGTGACGTATCTCTTTGATGGCGAAATGGATCATCGCGATTCTTTAGGCATCCATCAGACCATCAAGCCCGGTGATGTAAACTGGATGACTGCCGGGCGCGGCATTGTGCATTCGGAGCGCACAGGTGAAGTGGCGCGCGCAGCCGGACATAAAATTCACGGCATCCAAACCTGGGTGGCGCTTCCGGTCGAAGACGAGGAAACAGCGCCTGCCTTCCATCATCATAAAGCCGAGGATCTGCCGGTCATTGAGCGGAATGGCGTTAGAATGCGCCTAATTCTTGGCTCTGCTTATGGCGAGACGTCTCCTGTGAAGGTGTTTTCTCCGATTTTCTACTTACACGTTGAATCGGTTGCAGGAGCTATTTTCAAGTTGACCGATGAGCATGAGGAACGGGCCGTATACGTTGTCAGCGGTGAAATCGATATTGACGGGCGGCTTTTCGGCGAAGGTGAGATGGTTGTTCTCGACAATGAAGCTTCTATCGGTATTCGCACAATTTCTGATGCCCGGCTGATGTTGTGCGGTGGAGCGCATCTTTCTGGCGACCGTCACATATTCTGGAATTTTGTCTCAAGCCGGCAGGACCGACTGGAGCAGGCGAAAGCCGATTGGAAAGCGTCTGCAGATGCCCGTTTTCAGGACAGTGTCTTCTCTCTACCAGCAAACGAATCCGAACATATTCCATTGCCTGAGTCATAATTCGTTATCTGGCCCTGCACTTGCACTGGGAGAATAGACTTGATGCCGGGCTTCCCGTCCCTTAGGGAAGTCGTTTATCCGGCAATACCGCGCAACAAAATTGAATATGCGGCCGTAGCGGCGGCATCCAGCAACCGGGGGATTTCATGTTCGAACAGGCGAATGATCGTGATACGGACGTTTTGGCCTATCTGGGCGTGTCCCGAACCGGAACGCTAAATCATAATTGGAACGAAGCCGCCCTTTACCAGGAAGTCGTGCAACGCGGCGAAGGCGAAGTGGCCAAGGGCGGTGCTTTGGTGGTCAAAACAGGCCAGCACACCGGCCGGTCCGCAAAAGACAAATTTACCGTCCGCGATGAAACCACCGAAGATACTGTCTGGTGGGAAACAAACGCGTCGATCACACCTGACCAATTCGCCGCGATCTGGGAAGATTTTAAATCCCACATGGCCGACAGGGAATTGTTCGTTCAAGACTTATTTGGTGGAGCCGATCTAGATCACCGCCTGCCCGTTCGTATTGTCACCGAGTTTGCTTGGCATTCATTATTCATCCGCCATTTGCTTCGTCGCCCTGACGCAAGCGAGCTGGTTGGATTTGATCCTGAATTCACGATCGTAAATTTACCGAGCTTTGTTGCCGACCCGGAACGCCACGGTTGTCGCAGCGAAACCATCATTGCGGTCGACTTCGCACGTAAAATGATTCTCATCGGCGGCACGTCCTATGCCGGTGAAACCAAGAAATCCGTTTTCACGATTTTGAACTATCTATTGCCCGCAAAGGGCATCATGCCCATGCATTGCTCAGTCAACACCGACGACGACAATGCTGCGATTTTCTTCGGTCTTTCAGGCACTGGTAAAACCACGCTCTCAGCCGATGCCAGCCGCACGCTTGTCGGCGATGATGAGCATGGTTGGTCGGAAAACGGCCTCTTCAACTTTGAAGGCGGTTGTTACGCCAAGATGATTCGCCTTTGCGCAAAGGCAGAGCCGGAAATCCACGCCACGACCCAACGCTGGGGCACGGTACTAGAAAACGTTGTGATGGACCCTGTCACGCGTGAACTTGATCTTGATGACGGGACGTTGGCCGAGAATAGTCGCGGAGCCTATCCGATTGATGCGATTCCGAATGCGTCAGATACTGGGCGTTGCGGCCAACCCAAAAACCTCATCATGCTGACATGTGATGCCTTCGGGATCATGCCTCCCATTGCCAAACTGACACCGGCACAGGCCATGTACCACTTCCTGTCAGGCTACACAGCAAAAGTCGCGGGCACCGAAAAAGGTGTCACCGAGCCAACAGCGACATTCTCCGCCTGTTTTGGTGCGCCTTTCATGCCGCGCCACCCTGCTGAATATGGCGCATTGCTGCGCGAATTGATCGCCGAACATGGCGTGAACTGCTGGTTGGTGAATACGGGCTGGACCGGCGGTTCCTATGGAGAAGGTCAACGTATGCCCATCAAGGCCACACGCGCGCTGCTCAATGCTGCGCTTGATGGGTCACTCAACAACACGACCTTCCGTGAAGACCCGAATTTCGGCTTCATGGTTCCAACGGCGGTTTCGGGCGTTGATAGCGGCATTCTTGATCCGCGCTCAACTTGGTCAAATCCAAATATGTACGATGCGAAGGCCGCAAAGCTGGCCAATATGTTCATCGAAAATTTCGCCAAGTTTGAAGACCATGTCGCACCCTATGTTCGCGCTGCAGCACCGCGCCAAGCAGACGTTAGCGTAGCCGTAGCTGAATAGTTGGTTGCGACATTAATAATGTGATTTTGGTCCCGGTATCCTTTAGATGCCGGGACCTTCTTTTTGGGAGTTCAACTATGTGGAAATATTTTGTACCTAGCATCGCTCTACTAGCGCTCGTGGGCTGTAGCGGTTCTGAATCAGAAATCTCTGATACGGCTCCTTCTTGGACGTCACCTGATTCGGCTCAGCTTCTGACGCTTTATCAATCGGCAGGCGACAGAATTGCAGTCCTGGATGGGAATGGTAGCTCTTACGGCGAGCTATCTATGTTCATCGACGGCATCACGATTTCTTCCGAATCTGAGATTGCCGCCCTGCGGGCAACAGCGGTTGAACCCGTGCTTGTTACAAGCGCTCAAACAGATTGCGTCGAGATCGCAGAATTTACGCTTGAGCGATTCTGCATGTTGACGCTTAGCAGTTTTGAAATCGTTCCAGACGGTATGGACTGCGTCGATATGGAATGCGGTGAGGCGCATATGGAGCTGACCGCTCGCCTACGCCTGATCAATTCAAATGAGTGGGAAATTGTCGGAAATACCATGAGTGGGCTACTCGCAGGTTAGCCGACGGTATAGGCCAAAAGGAAAAACCCGCCAACTCATTGAGTTGGCGGGTTTTTTGGGTGCGGGAGTAGGATTTGAACCTACGACCTTCAGGTTATGAGCCTGACGAGCTACCGGACTGCTCCATCCCGCGTCAAAACCCCATCCTTCAAGGACGGGAGGGCGTATCTAGGCCATGAAGGACAGTGATGCAAGACCCGTCGCACTATCATGACAGCTTGGCGGCTGCTTTTCTCTCGCCTATGCAGAATGCATGATGAATTCACAGACCCGGCCGTGGGGCGACCTTGCACCTTCGGGCCTATTCAAGAGCTTTTTGCAACAAGCATCCAGCGGCGACAATAAGACATGGGCGCGATTGGCCAGCATGCTGGCACCAAACATTGTGGACGTCGAGCGCCTCGGCTTCAGGGCCCGCTTGCACCCCAAGGACAACCTCTCCGAGAAACGAATTTTATATACGCCAAAACGTTTCGACCCCGTCGAACTTGCGTATTTATCATCCCTGATCAGGCCGAATTTCACCTTTGTGGACCTGGGAGCGAATTGCGGAGGCTACACGCTTCATCTGGCAGCCAAGGCTCCCACCAGCGCTCGGCTTTTTGCGATTGAGGCTCAGCCGGAAATGGCGCGCAGATTCTCGTTCAATCTCGCCGCCAATCAATTTGATGCAGCAGTTCAGCTGGATGAATTGGCGATATCAGATGCACGAGGCGATATTACCTTCACTATTAATCATCACAATCGAGGTGAAAGCGGTTTGGAAGGCGATGGTGAAATCATCACGGTGCCAGCGATGCCGTTGACAGACTATCTTGCCGAGCGCTCGATTGAGCGTTTGGACGCTATGAAAATTGATGTTGAGGGGTTGGAGCATCGAATATTGAAACCCTTCTTCGAGACAACACCCATTACCGTCAAGCCGCGCTGTTTGATTGTCGAACAACTATTGGCAACTCCGGAAAAAGACCCCGTCGCCCTCGCAAAATCATTCGGGTATCGGGTTGAGCACGACCTCGGTCGAAATATCATCCTGACATTGGATGAGACGACACCATAAAGTCACCTGCCGAGCAATTTGAGCAATTAATCGTCTGCGCCAATCGGAGTGCCAACCAAAACGTCAATTTCTCCGCTTTGGATATCAAGTATCTCTATCTGATATCCTGCTTCAAATTGTCGATGGTAAACAAGATGAGTGCCGTCCGGCGACCAATGAGATCCGCCTATTCCCAGAGCATTCGTCAAAACCATATCGTCGTGTCCTGATGCCAGACTACGAATAATAAGGTGATTGCCCCCGTCATCTTGTCGACTATAGGCTAAGAATTCCCCATTTGGCGATAGTGACGGAGTGGACGCCCGACCTTCGGTTTGTTCAAGATTCACTACCGATTGGATATCTCTATCCGAAAGACGGACGCGGTAAATACCAGTGTTATTATCCATTGTTCGGTCGAAATAAAGCCATTCACCGTCGGACGAAAATTTCGGATGGAAATGTTGCCCATCGCCTTCAGTTAATTGAACTTCCAAGCCGGTCGTCAGGTCCAAAAGAAACAGATGCGCACCTGTATCAATGAACCGTACGAATGCGATATGTGTCCCCTGGGAATCCGAGCTCGGGTGCATTTCCCGTTCGGGTGTCTGGGTCAAAGCGATCAATTCACCGTCTTGTTCCAAGCGGTAGAGTTCCCAACTGCCACGCATTCCGTCCAATGCTCCGGCAATAATTATGGAATCTGTGTCACCGATATAGCCGGGGTTTCCATAATACCCTTGATCGGCCAACAACACGCGCGGGTTGCCGCCTAGCAGGTCAACAATCTCAACCGAAGCTGTATCACCTGTCCGATTGTAGAATAGGACTGATTGGCCGTCGGGGGAAAAGCGCGGGTGAATTGTTTGTCCCAATGCCGATGTCGACAGGAAAATAGCTGCAGCGACTGAAGTGATAATTTGAGATGAAGATCGCCTACTCATTGGCTTGCATCCTATATTCGCGACGCATTTGCCAAACCGCATTCTCAGACGGACGAGATTCAACCCGGAAGACCAATTCGGTTTCGCCTATCTCCAGCCACCGAATTCGTTGCAAGGCATCGGAAATATCATCCTGTGCGTTTGCGAGATACGGTGTTTCAGCATCCACGATGTTGACGCCGGGGTGGTAATTGAAGCCAACGCCCTCTCCGGCGGTCTCGGCGGAATAATAGCGATGTCCCTGTCCCGGTTGATTGTTCAGGTAGAGCGCGAACCAGCGTTCAACCACTGGGCTCCAGGACCAAAATGTCACGGAACGATACGCAGAATCTGGGCGCTCAAAAGCAACCATGACACCGCAACCATCGAGCATCTGACTAGCCGAAATGTGCGCAGGCTCTTCATTGCCGTTAGCCGATGTAGCGACACCTGACCATAGGCCGACGACGCCATCCATTCCTCGGTGTGTATCATCGGTGCACAGAAGGCCCTCATTATAACCTGGGAGTGGTTGATCAGACGGCGGCATGTGGACCACAGGATCGGTTTCACGAAAGTCCACGGCCATCCACGTAAGCCAACGTGAGCCATGATCTATTGTGTTTGCGCCATCCCATCGAAACGCATCTTCGCGTATATCTGAAAATGTATAGCGACGAATTTGCGGATCTCCTTCCGGAGTCGTGCGACGCAAATCAGGGCTGAAAACCATAATTCGACCAAACCGTTCCACGCCCGTCAACTGATCAAGGAATGCAACGCCGTCATATTGAGGATTGGGCCAATGTTGGGCCATTATCCAACGTTCATTTTCAATATCATAATACCGTAACGAAAATCCATGGCCCTGCCCCTCACCAGGCGTGAGCTCACTTGGCATTGCAAGTTCCATCACAGCTTTGCCGTCCAGTATTGGTAGTACAAGCTGACGCGAACCCGACCCCACCTCAACATGATCGAGGCCATCTTCTTCCTGCCCTCGCCAATTGGCATCCCATTCACCAACCCAGAAGTCGAATTGACGGTGAATGGGCGTGTTCCATTCTTCAGCGATCTCAGTGCCTAGAACGTCTCCCCAATCACGAACATCTTCATCTTGAGCGATAAGGGCAGCGGTTACGAAATATTCTAGAAACATGACTTCTTCTCCGAATTTTCGCTCACCTTGGCACTGGTCGAACCTAAGACAATGCAAAATTTCGTGAAGTTTGACCTCAATCCGCAAGACGATATGAACGCCAATTTTGGACAAAATAAAGCCCTGCGGCGAACCGCAGGGCTTTATTTCAATTGTATATATTAGGGCTAAATCAAACGTGCAGACCGGGCAGCGACCTACTCTCCCATGCCTTAAGACATAGTACCATCGGCGCAGTGGGTCTTAACGGCCGTGTTCGAAATGGGAACGGGTGGTATCCCCACGCTATAACCACCCGGTCGGCACGTTTGATTCAGTATTATTGAGACATCCAGTTTTCCGACGCTCTGACACGCGCGAACGAAGCGTTCGCCGTGCATGAACCGTCAAAAGATCAAGCCAATCGAGCTATTAGTACCAGTCAGCTTCATGTGTCGCCACACTTCCACACCTGGCCTATCAACGTGGTGGTCTTCCACGACTCTCAAGGAATACCTGGTTTTGAGGGGGGCTTCCCGCTTAGATGCATTCAGCGGTTATCCCTTCCGTATATAGCTACCCAGCTATGCCGCTGGCGCGACAACTGGTCCACCAGAGATACGTCCATCCCGGTCCTCTCGTACTAGGGACAGCTCCTCTCAAGTATTCAACACCCACGGCAGATAGGGACCGAACTGTCTCACGACGTTCTAAACCCAGCTCACGTACCGCTTTAATTGGCGAACAGCCAAACCCTTGGGACCTGCTCCAGCCCCAGGATGCGATGAGCCGACATCGAGGTGCCAAACAATGCCGTCGATATGGACTCTTGGGCATCATCAGCCTGTTATCCCCGGCGTACCTTTTATCCGTTGAGCGATGGCCCTTCCATTCGGGACCACCGGATCACTATGGCCGTCTTTCGACTCTGTTCGACCTGTCAGTCTCACAGTCAGGCGGGCTTATGCCATTGCACTCGACGAACGATTTCCGACCGTTCTGAGCCCACCATCGCGCGCCTCCGTTACTCTTTAGGAGGCGACCGCCCCAGTCAAACTACCCACCACGCAGGGTCCCGGATCCGGGTTCACGGATCGCGGTTAGACGTCAACAAGAATTAGGGCGGTATTTCAAGGATGACTCCACCATGACTGGCGCCATGGCTTCAAAGTCTCCCGCCTATCCTACACAAATTGTCACTAACGCCACTGCGAAGCTGTAGTAAAGGTGCACGGGGTCTTTCCGTCTGACCGCGGGAACTCCGCATCTTCACGGAGAATTCAATTTCGCTGAGCCTATGCTGGAGACAGCGGGGAAGTCGTTACGCCATTCGTGCAGGTCGGAACTTACCCGACAAGGAATTTCGCTACCTTAGGACCGTTATAGTTACGGCCGCCGTTTACCGGGGCTTCAATTCGGAGCTCTCACCCCTCCTTTTAACCTTCCGGCACCGGGCAGGCGTCAGACCCTATACGTCGTCTTACGACTTCGCAGAGCCCTGTGTTTTTAGTAAACAGTCGCCACCCCCTGGTCTGTGCCCCTGGACATTGCTTGCGCAAAGCCAGGCTCCCTTCTCGCGAACTTACGGGAGTAATTTGCCGAGTTCCTTCAGCATAGTTCTCTCAAGCGCCTTGGTATACTCTACCTGTCCACCTGTGTCGGTTTGGGGTACGGTCTATTGCGGGAGCTATTTCCAGGGACTCCTTGGCTGCCCACCCAATCCAATAAGGGTGAACAACTTCCAAAATCCGTCACTACCCGCTGGCCCAGGAATATTGACCTGGTTCCCATCGACTACGCCTTTCGGCCTCGCCTTAGGGGCCGGCTAACCCTGCGCTGATTAGCATTGCGCAGGAACCCTTGGACTTTCGGCGAAAGTGTCTCTCACACTTTTTGTCGCTACTCATGTCAGCATTCTCACTTCTGATACCTCCAGGAGCCCTCGCGGATCTCCCTTCATCAGCTTACAGAACGCTCCGCTACCACGCGCCCAATAAAGGACGCATCCGCAGCTTCGGTGTATCACTTAAGCCCCGTTACATTTTCCGCGCAGGAGCGCTTGACCAGTGAGCTGTTACGCTTTCTTTAAAGGATGGCTGCTTCTAAGCCAACCTCCTGGTTGTCTAAGCACTCCCACATCGTTTCCCACTTAGTGATAACTTAGGGACCTTAGCTGGCGGTCAGGGCTGTTTCCCTCTCCACTACGGACCTTAGCACCCGCAGTGTGTCTGCCTCATATTACTCATCGGTATTCGGAGTTTGGTTAGGTTTGGTAAGACGGTGAGTCCCCCTAGCCCATCCAGTGCTCTACCCCCGATGGTATTCATGAGACGCTCTACCTAAATAGATTTCGCGGAGAACCAGCTATCTGCAGGTTTGATTGGCCTTTCACCCCTAGCCACACCTCATCCCGTTCTTTTTCAACAGAAGTGGGTTCGGCCCTCCAGTGCATGTTACTGCACCTTCAGCCTGGACATGGCTAGATCACCTGCTTTCGGGTCTTATCCCTCGAACTCATTCGCCCTATTCAGACTCGCTTTCGCTACGCCTACACCTACCGGCTTAAGCTTGCTCGAGAGACAAAGTCGCTGACCCATTATACAAAAGGTACGCCGTCAGGCTTGCGCCCTCCGACTGCTTGTAGGCATCCAGTTTCAGGATCTGTTTCACTCCCCTCGTCGGGGTGCTTTTCACCTTTCCCTCACGGTACTGGTTCACTATCGGTCGTGTAGGAGTACTTAGGCTTGGAAGATGGTCCTCCCATGTTCAGACAGAATTTCACGTGTTCCGCCCTACTCGAGTCTCTCTCGTCGACGCTTCATACGGGGCTATCACCCGCTACGGCCCAACTTTCCAGATGGTTCTGATAATCTAAGAGAGAGCACTGGCCTGGTCCGCGTTCGCTCGCCACTACTAACGGAGTCTCAATTGATGTCCTTTCCTCCGGGTACTGAGATGTTTCAGTTCCCCGGGTTTGCCTCCTAAACCTATGTATTCAGTTCAGGATACCCTTGCGGGTGGGTTTCCCCATTCGGATATCTGCGGGTCAAAGGTTGCTTGCACCTCACCGCAGCTTAACGCAGCATGCCACGTCCTTCATCGCCTCTACACACCAAGGCATTCACTAGATGCCCTTTTGACGCTTGATCTTAATTGAAGCTCATGCACGGTAAATGCCTCGTCCAATCACAGCTCGTGCAGGGCTGTAACCGTCAACAAGACAACGCACATGAGCGTCGGTCAGGATGTCTCAATAATCCACCCTCTAGGCCGGGTGGACCCTAATATTTACAATGTCAAATATCCGCAATTTCCTTGCCGCAGCATGGAAATGCGAAACTTGTTTTTACCGCGTTCTGGTGGAGCTGGACGGGATCGAACCGACGACCTGAAGCTTGCAAAGCTACCGCTCTCCCAACTGAGCTACAGCCCCTTGAGAACGCGTGTCGCCGTTTCCTCACATCCGATTAGCGCATGGTGGGCCTGGATAGACTCGAACTATCGACCTCACGCTTATCAGGCGTGCGCTCTAACCACCTGAGCTACAGGCCCGAAAGCATGCGCAAGCCAACGGGAGAAACGCGGCGTCTTCAGCCCGATGGCTGAAGCGCTTGGAAAGAGAAACGAAGACGGCGGCATCCGCATTGTTTGCTTCACGTCCGAAGACGATCGGCTATTTTTAGGATCTGAAGGAAGCTGCGAACAGCTGATCGATCAGAAATCCTTAGAAAGGAGGTGATCCAGCCGCAGGTTCCCCTACGGCTACCTTGTTACGACTTCACCCCAGTCGCTGACCCTACCGTGGCTGGCTGCCAGATTGGCGCACCATCTTCGGGTAGAACCAACTCCCATGGTGTGACGGGCGGTGTGTACAAGGCCCGGGAACGTATTCACCGTGGCATGCTGATCCACGATTACTAGCGATTCCAACTTCATGCTCTCGAGTTGCAGAGAACAATCCGAACTGAGACGGTTTTTTGAGATTAACTCATTGTCACCGCCATTGTAGCACGTGTGTAGCCCTACCCGTAAGGGCCATGAGGACTTGACGTCATCCCCACCTTCCTCCGGCTTGACACCGGCGGTCCCGTTAGAGTGCCCAGCCAAACCTGCTGGCAACTAACGGCGAGGGTTGCGCTCGTTGCGGGACTTAACCCAACATCTCACGACACGAGCTGACGACAGCCATGCAGCACCTGTATCCAATCCAGCCTAACTGAAGAAATCCATCTCTGGAAATCGCGATTGGTATGTCAAGGGTAGGTAAGGTTCTGCGCGTTGCTTCGAATTAAACCACATGCTCCACCGCTTGTGCGGGCCCCCGTCAATTTCTTTGAGTTTTAACCTTGCGGCCGTACTCCCCAGGCGGAGAGCTTAATGCGTTAGCTGCGTCACC
>Ga0316204_10007485_pt1 | contig 15894 bp, 13 predicted proteins | sample 6monrhotite_MG_2_FD_205661 | JGI IMG/M metagenome (GOLD analysis project Ga0316204, IMG submission 205661) | Microbial mat bacterial communities from mineral coupon in-situ incubated in ocean water Damariscotta River, Maine, United States -... | ecosystem: Environmental > Aquatic > Marine >... | reverse complement strand
GTGATGTGGCGTTTCTTGAGGGATCAACATGAACGAAGCCTTGAATTCCAGATTTCGGGTTCGACACCGGAAGATCCAGTTGAAGGAATTTTCCGTCGACTGTGAAATTGGCATCCATGATTTCGAAATGGGCAAAAAGCAGCGCGTGACCATAGACGTAGAACTGGACCTGGAACCCAGGCTGTCCCACGTCAACGACGATATCAACAACGTCGTCGACTATGATTATATCCGCGCCGAAGTGTTTAAGCTGGTCGGTGGCGGACACTATAATTTACAGGAAAGATTATGCGAGGATATCGCCGAAATATGCCTTAACAAAGAAGGCGTGATTGGTGCGACGGTGCGAACTTGCAAACCTGACGTGTATCCTGACTGCGCGGCGATTTGTTATGAGATTTGTGTGAGTAAGTGATCTAGGTCACTTCGTAGGAAATCTCCAAAACCTCGATATCGACCATGCCGCCGGGCGTGTGCAGTTTGACCACGTCGCCTTCCCAGGCTTTCAAAAGCGCCCGGGCGATGGGAGAAACCCAGCTGACTTCGCCGTGTTCCAGGCGGGCTTCGTCGACGCCGACGATGCGCACGGTTTTATTCCCTCCGTGACCGTCCACATAGGTCACTGTCGCCCCGAAAAATACCTGGTCCCGGGTTTTTTGTTGTGTCGGTTCTACGACTGCGGCAATTTCGATGCGTTTGATTAAAAAGCGCAGGCGGCGGTCGATCTCGCGCAGGCGTTTTTTGCCATAGATATAATCACCGTTTTCCGACCGGTCGCCGTTGCCCGCCGCCCACGACACGGTTTCAACCACCTGAGGGCGTTCAACCCGCGCTAACTGGTGCAGTTCATCGTGAAGTCGCTCCAGTCCCTGGGGTGTGATATAGTTTTTTTGCCCCGCCGGCAGGGCGTCGGGGGCATCGGGAAAGTCGTCATCTTCGCCGTCGCTTTCCTTGGTAAAGGCTTTGCTCATGTCGGGTCCTGTATGGGGTTGAGGGAATCATAAAGCGTTTGCAGCCTTGCCGCAATTTGATCTGGCACATATATCAATACTGTGTCTTTCGCTAGAATGATCAGACAATGATGGCTTACGCCCAATCAGTGACGATTGAATTTTTGTCCCGGCCGGAAAGCTATGGCGGGTCTGTGTCCGCCGTCGAGGTGATCGAGACCCATATTTCACACGTTTTTCTGGTTGGGGATCGGGTCTTCAAGCTGAAGCGGGACGTTCACTATCCGTATGTGGATTTTTCAACGCCCGAACTGCGCCGGCACTATTGCGAAGCTGAAGTTGCCGTCAATCGCCGCACAGCACCACATATGTACAAGGGCGTGATTGCCGTGACCCAGACGGAAGACGGTGCCCTGCATCTTGGTGGTGATGGCACCCCCGTCGATTGGCTGGTTGAAATGGTGCGTTTTGATCAGGAAACCCTGTTTGACCGGCTGGCCCAAAATAACCAGTTGAGCCGGGCTATGATGGCGGAGCTTGCGGATGTGATTGCCCATTTTCACACGCAAGCCGAACAAAGGCCCGGAACCAATTTTGGCGATACCTTGGCGCGCACGATTGCAAGTGATGCCGCTGCATTTGTCGAATTTGGCGATGGTGTGTTCGATAAAGAAAAAGTGGTGAGCCTGATCGATACCGAAAACCTGGCGATCCGCGGCCGGTGCGGTGATGTTGCCGCCCAGCGTCAGGCCAAAGGCGATATCCGTCATTGCCATGGCGACCTGCATTTGCGGAATATTTTTCTTCATCAGGGTGTTCCGACGCTGTTTGACGCCATCGAATTCAACCCCCTGTTTTCCAAAATCGATGTTTTGTACGATTTGGCATTCCTGTTGATGGACCTGGATCATCGGGATATGCGTCGATTTGGCAACTGCGTACTTAACCGCTATCTGGATATTACCGAAGATACCGCGGGGCTGGTTTGCCTGCCGCTTTACCTGTGCATGCGGGCGGCCATCCGGGCGCACGTTACTGCGGCGGCGGCATCGACCATCGAAGATGTCGTGCAGGGTGAAATAGTACGCACCGAAGCCCGGGCTTATCTCGATCAGGCAACAGAATATCTCAATCCACCGCCGCCTCGCTTGATTGCCGTCGGGGGGCTGTCGGGCAGTGGCAAGTCGCGGCTGAGCAGGGAGCTGGCGCACTACGTGGGCGCGGCTCCGGGGGCACGAATCGTCAGATCCGATGTGTTGCGAAAGCGATTGGCCGGGGTCACGCCGTTGACCCGATTGGGAGCCGACGGCTATAGCCGGGAAATGACGGAACAGACCTACCAGGCCGTCCTGAATGAAGTCCAGACAGCCTTGGCGAGCGGCCATTGTGCGATAGCCGATGCGGTTTTTGCATCCCCCCATGAACGCCTGGCAATCGCCAATGTTGCCCGCGAGCTGAATGTCCCGTTTCAGGGGGTCTGGCTGGAAGCGCCGCCAGAGGTCATGACCGAACGGGCCCGGACCCGAAAAGCCGACGCTTCAGACGCCGACGCAGGCGTCATCGCCCGGCAGTTGAACTATGACCTTGGAGACATGGAATGGTCGCGCCTGGACAGTTCAGGAAGCCGCGAAGAAACTTTGGCCAGAGCGATGACAATTATTGGCCTGGAATGATGAACGGAAGCTTTTCAAATGGCTACAACAAGCCGATACTATTGCGAACAAACGGTTGTTCGCAAAATCTGACAGGAGACGACAATGCCGATCAAAACCATTTTGATACCCCATAACGGAACCAAAGAAGTAAATTCGGCGCTGAATGTTGCATTTACCCTGGGCCGGGATATGGGGGCCCACATAGATGTTCTTAATGTCAGTTCTGATCCTCAGGATGCGGTGCCATTGCTGGGCGAAGGAATGTCGGCAGCGATCATCGAAGAAATGCTACAGCTTTCGGAAAAAGAAGCCGAAGAACGCGCCGTCCGGGCACGGGCCGCTTTTGATGATGCCTGCGCCCTTTATTCGGTCGCCGTCGCTGATTCCCCCTCCGGAGCAGGTGGTGCCTCCGCATCGCTGCACCGTATAACGGGTCGTGAGGATGAAGTCATTGCCCTGAAAGGACGTTTGTCAGACCTGATCGTTGCGGCGAGACCTAGTGGTGAAAATCAGGCTGTTTCGACGATGACCATCAACGCAGCCTTGTTTGAAACAGGGCGGCCGGTGATGATCGCGCCGCCCAAGTTTTCCATCTCTGAGGGCGCGATCGGGCGCAAAGTCGCTGTTTCGTGGAATGGTAGCGCTGAAGCGTCCCGTGCCGTTGCGGCCGCAATGCCATTGATCACTAGATCCAACGGCGTGGTCGTGCTGAGCGCTGAAAGCGACAAAACTTCTTCATCTATCGCGTCGGAACTGGCGGATTATTTTGCCTGGCATGGGGTAAGTGCCGAAATCAAGACGCTGGCGGCATCGGGAAGCCATGTCGGTGCGGCCTTGTTGGATGAATGCAGTGCCTCGGGTGCCGATTTGCTGGTCATGGGGGCCTACACCCATTCTCGTATGCGCCAGATGATATTGGGTGGCGTCACCCGTCATGTCTTGAGCGAGGCGGAAATTCCGGTGCTGATGGCGCATTAAGCGTTTATTCAGCAAAACAAGTCGGGTTGCCGGGCAGGTGGCGGTACCTCTTCAACGGACTGTAATTTGCTTTCTGCGTAGGGCAACAGGAACTTTTCGACCTCGTTAAACCGGATGTCCGGATTGATCCAGGCCGCTTCTGCTTCTCGGCCCAGGATCACCGGCATGCGGTTGTGAATTTGGGAGATGGATGGCGCTGGCGGGCAGGTGATGATTGTGAAACGGTCCCCCCATAGGAGTCCGGCGAACCCCATCAGTTCGCCGTTGGCGAGGGATATGCGATTTTTCAGGCGCTTTTTCCCATCATGCCGCCACTCGAAATAGGCGCTGGCTGGTACCAGGCAGCGATTTTCAAGCAAGGGAATGAAAGTTGGTTTTGTTTTCAGGGTTTCGGCCCTGGCGTTGACGATGGGTTGATTGCTCCAGCTCGCAGCGAACCCCCATTTAAGGACCGATGCCGTGTTTCCCTGAACGATGACCAATGCAGGGTCGGTGGGCCTGAGATTGGCCTTGGGGATTGCACCGGGTATGTCCTTCAGGCCAAAACGGTCTGCCACGGCGGTGGGGGCTGCGTCATTTTCGTAGTTGGTGCACATGGTTTCATTATCGACAATGAAAGCGCATCTGGAAACCTGTATCAAAATAACCTAACGTCAGTGTTATGACCGATTTTACAGACATCGAGAAAAAAACCGTCATCGTGACCGGCGCCAGTCGTGGTATCGGCCATGCCATTGCGCTGTGTTTCCTGGAGCGGGGCTGGCGTGTCATCACGTGCTCCAGGGAGGATACGCCAGCCGAATGCCGCCGGGACAAGAACTGGACCCATCATATTCCAACGGATTTGGGTGATGATGCCAGTTTGCAGAATTTTATTGAAAAAGCGACTGAAGCCCTTGAAGGCCGACCCCTGCACGCGTTGGTCAATAATGCAGGGATGTCGCCAAAAGCACCCTTCAAGGAAAGGTTGGGTTGCCTGAACGGTGATATCGGGGCCTGGCGAAACGTCTTTGAAATTAATTTTTTCGCAGGCCTGAAGCTGGCCCGCGGATTTGCTGGTCCCTTGCATAAGGGCAAGGGGGCAATTGTAAACATTACCTCAATAGCCGGTCATAAAATTCATCCCTTTGCGGGCTCGGCCTATTCTATTTCCAAGGCAGCTTTGTCGGCCCTGACCCGGGAACTGGCAAATGAGTTTGCCGCGCTGGATGTGCGGGTCAACGCCGTTGCGCCGGGTGAAATTGAGACCGACATGATCCAGCCGGAATACGAAGCTTTGATCCCCCGTATCCCGTTGGAACGCATGGGATTGCCCCAGGATGTGGCAAAAACCGTTTACTATTTGTGTTCCGATGATTCCAGTTATGTCACCGGAACCGAAGTGTGGGTCACCGGTGGTCAGCACTTATTTTAAGAATTCATCAGTTATCCACAATATTTTGTATGCTTCCCTTGTTTACCAGCTAGATATAGTTGGTGTATCCTGCGGCGTGCTTTTTTGGGGTGCAAACCGCAAGGTAAACGGGGTCGGACATGGTTAAAAAAACGACGAAGCAGGAAAATATTGTGAAATCGCTGTCAGATGATAGCGATTCAGACGCCGAAATTGGTGACAATATCAACGTTGCCGAACCTGGGGAGCAGAGCCAGTCGGACGACTATATCGTTTATGGCGAACAGGACCCTTGGGTGGCCCCTGTTTATTTACGATACCGAATTCCGACCATTGTCGGGACACTTGCCAGTGCTCTTTGGCTGACCCTGACCCTGACATTTATCAACGACCGAATTCCTCTGGATCGGTTGGGCGAACTCATGCCGCACGAATTGGGTGGCATGGTGGCGGGTATTTTGACGCCGGTTGCCTTGTTGTGGATGGTTATCGCATTTTTTGAACGAGGACAGGCCCTGCGTCAGGATACCGAAGCCTTGCGCTGGCAATTAAACCGGATGACTTATCCGTCCGAAAGTTCGGAACGCCGGGTGCGGGAAATTACCGAACTAATGCGCCGTCAGGCCCGCGATCTGACACGTGCATCCGACGATGCGGCGAATCGGGCGGAAAAAGTTGTCGACCAAGTCAAGCAACGAACGTTGAGCCTTTCGAAAGTTTCCGAAGACGCCGATTTACGGGCGCAGGCCATCGCGGACTCCCTGGGGCGTCAGGCAGAAGACTTGCATGCGGTTTCCGAAAAAGCCGCCGACCGGGCCAGTACGACCGGTGATACGCTATATAAAAATGCCCATCAATTGGTTGCATCTACCGATCGTGCCGCGGCGCGAGCCGAAGATATGGGAGAAAATTTGCGCCGACGTAACGAGGAACTGAACAAAACATCAAAAGAAGTTTCAGACATGACGCGGGCAGCTGCGGAAGTCTTTCGGGATCGGGTCGAAGAATTGCGAGAACTTTCCCAGGAAACTGTTAGTGACGCCGACCGGGTTGGGGAAACTCTCGATCTGCGCCTAAGCGATCTTCTTAAGTCTGCCGAAGACGCCATGGCCAAGGTCCAAAGTGGCGCAGAGCAACTGGACAATCACACCAAAGATCTGACCCGACGTTCCGACAGGGTCGCTGAACAGACCTTGCAAATTGAAGGGTCTCTCAAACGTCAAACGGGTGACTTGACTGACACCGGTGAGTTGATTGCCGCGACGGCATCAGAAATTGAATCCCGACTTGGCAGCCAGACCCGATCGTTGAACCAGACATCGGACAAAGTGTTGAAAGATGTCAGCGCTATTGGCGAGACGCTTGGTGAACAGGCCCGAGACCTGATTAACACGTCCGAACGCGTATCGTTGCATATTACGTCCAGTGGCGACTCGTTCCGCAAACAGGCAGAAGACCTTAACGATATCGCCGATCGTACGGCGGATAAGACTTCAGCCATCGGCGAAACCTTGCGTCAGACCTCTCACGACCTGTCACTGGTATCGAGCAAGGTGATGGAACAGGTCGAACGGGTCGGGGAAAATATCCAGTTGCGTAAGCAGGAACTGGCGGCGGTATCCGACAACACCGTAATCAAGGTGGGCGTAGCCGGAGAGGCGATTGCAAATAAATCGGAACAATTGTCAAAGATGTCAAATCATGCGGTGCTTCGCATAAATTCCGTTCGTGAAGCCTTGCGATTATCTTCCCTGAATTTGGCCTCGGCGTCGGACGAAGCAAGCACGGATGTTGGTAACATAACGGAAATTCTAAGTCGCACGGCAGACAATTTGAATGCGGTTGCCAACAAGGCTGCTGGCGATATCGGCGTGGCGACAGATGCCTTGCGGCATGGACAATCCCAAAGCGAAACGGCTGTTCAGCGGAACCGCGAAGCTGTCGATTCCATGACAGACCGTATTGAAGAAATGGGCGATACCTCGCACAAAGCAACTGAGCGGCTTTCGGAATTGGCTAAAGCGATTGAAGAACGTCAAAAAAACGTCGTTCAGGCAACATTGCGGTCAGCAGAAAAAATTGCAGAAGTTTCAGACCTGGCTCGTAATAGAATGAATACCATGGCAGGTTTGGCGGAAGAAAAAGTATCAGCGTCCTCCAAACTTCTGAGCGAAGAAGCCGACAAGCTGGATCATGCAGGTGATCGGGCGGCAAAAATGATCGACAGTATCGGGGAAACCTTAAAGGAGAATTCAGACGGTCTTGGTGATCTTTCTGAAAAATCGACCCACCAATTACGAGGCGTGGCCGAGGAAATCCGGCGCAGCTTGATGGCCATGACATCGGCATCGGACAAAGCGGCTGAACGCATGCTGGCTGCCGGTGAAATACTGCAAAAAAACACCGATGGTCTTGGCATTGCTTCGGATGACGCCTTGAATGATGTTGGCAAGGTTGGAGCCGCATTGCAGGAACGGTCGCGTGACATTGCAACAGCTTCGGATCGTGCCGCTCGTTTGATCGCGCTTGTTTCCGGCGCTATGAGCCGACAGGCCGATGAAATTATCAAGGTGACCGATTCTGCAGTTGATCGCATCAATACCAGCGGCGATACGTTCGGTGAACGTACCGGTAGTCTTGGGAAATTGGGCCAGGACACGGCAAACCAGCTGACCGAAGCTGGCGAAATTGTTCTCGAACGAACAATATCCCTGACTGCGATATCGCAACAGGCGGTTGATTCCATCGAGGAGGCCAGCGATGCACTTGTTGAAGGCGAAACAGCGCTTAGTCAAACATCACAGTCTGCGTCAGAAAACTTGAAAAAAGTGGGGCAGTGGTTGGCCGAAAACGTCTCAGACGCAACGGATGCGACGGATCGGGCATCTTCCAGGCTTGAAGGTGTGGTCGGCGTATTGCGGACGCAGACCGGAGAGTTGGGCAGTTCGCTGAACCGGGCATCGGAACGTCTGGATGAAGTCGGTGGGCAATTGCGCCAGCGGACCAAGGATCTGAATGATTCCTACACGGAATCTTCTGAATACATACGCTCGTTTGGTAGTGAACTTCAAAATCAGGCGGTCGGCTTATCCAATGCGTCTGGCGAAGCTGGCAAGCAGTTAAGTAAGGTCGGCGAGCAACTGCATGACAGATCCCATGAAGTGACCATGAGTGTCGAACGTACGGCAAAACTCATGACGCTTGTTTCAAACGCGCTCAGCAGCCACTCCGGAAACCTCACGACAAGTGCCGAAAAGGCAAAAGCCGAATTGGAATCCGTTGCAGATGCGTTCAAGCAGTCCAGCAAGGAAGTGGATGAAACCACCCGGCGATTGAAAATTGATATTGGCGGAACCGGGCAGTCGCTTGAAAATACGTCGCACCATCTTGCCAATGTCAGCAAGCAGGCGGAACAAGACATCCACACCGCCGCCGAAATTTTGGGACAGCGCGCAGATCACCTGAACACATTAAGCGAGCAATCTGTCGCCAAACTCGCCCAAGTTGGGCATTCCGTATCGCAACGTGCAGACGAGGCATCGCGAGCATCGGACCTGAGTGCCGCCAAACTGCAAAAGATTGGCGATCAGGTTCGCCGATACGCAACTGAAGCAACGAGCCGTACGGAACAGGTTTCTGCAAGTATGGATACTGCTTATGATTCCCTTCGCAAGCAGTTGCAGGAATTGTCAGGCGCGTATGAAAATGCAGAATCCGGGATCAGCGGCCTCACGGGGCGTCTTAATGACAGCGCCAGTGAAGTTGATGCCGTAACAGCCAAGGCACTGGGGCAATTCAATAGCTGGGACAAAATTGTTCGCGAAAGTTCAAAAATACTTGATCAGACAACGGATCGGATGGCCGAACGAACCCAAGCCGCGAGTGATACCATTGGTCGCCGCACAATCGAAATGAAGGGCACGCTTAACGAGGCGGAAGGTCTGATCAAGGCTTTGAAGGATCACGCCAAGGAAGAAGTGGTAGATGACTTCCTGCGTCGCGCCACGTTCATTTCAGAACGCCTGCAATCCTTGGCTGTCGATATGAGCCGGCTCATGGAAACCACAATTACCGAAGATGACTGGAAGCGCTTCAACAAGGGCGAGAAGGGGATATTCGTCCGCAAGATGTTGGGTTTCCGTGAAAAAGCACGGCTTGGCGAAATTAAACAACGGTTCCAGAACGACAACGAGTTCCGGGATTACGTGGCGCGCTATATGAGCGAGTTCAAGAAGTTCCTGAGCGAGGCCCGCAAGCGGGATCATCAAGGCGTGCTTAGCACCATCTTCCTGTCATCCGACATGGGTAAGCTGTATATGGTTTTAACTCAGGCGTTGGGCCGCGACCTGTTGTCAAACGACTAGATCGCAAAGCAGGGGATAGCGACCTCGCCACCGGTCATCGCTATCAATGTTTTTCTTATTGAGCGTCCAAGACGAGATTAATGATGATCGGGGCCAGCGCAGGCTCGTGACCGAAGGCCCGGCTGTACCAAACCTTGCGGCCCTGAATATTAAAAGGGCCAGCCACGGAAATTTCTGCACCAAGAGACTGCAGGTCCGGGTTTTGTGGATCGAGGCCGACCATGGTGGGTACATCTTCGGCGCCGTGCCTTCCGCCACCAATCATGAACGGCAGGACGATGAGGTTTTCTGCGGTATTCATTGAGGTCCAGTCAGAAATCAACGGATCTTCTTCAATGAACATGGCTTTTGTCGTGACACCGCAAATATCACGGATCGCCCGGGCCAGGGCCTTGGCTTGAAGAGCATTTTGCGGGTTTGTCCGGTTGCCGTGCGCGGCCAGCACCGCTGATACGTTTGCCGGTGACAGGTTGTTGTCATCCAGAATGGCACGGATCCGCCCGGCAAACAGCCCGGCGTTGTCAGGGTGGCATCCAATGGGTTCGCACATTCGAACTTGAGTGCGCCCGTTTAATACTGACAACGCACCCGGTATCAGTTCATCGGTAATGTAGCCGTGCCCAGTTAACACGGGCACGACGAATAACGTGTCGGTGGAAATTTGGGCAAGGACATCGTCCAGTAGCGGTGCCTGTTTCAGGTATCCTGTAACAACATCTGCGAATATCCCGGTCTCTTGCAGGGTTTGACGATGGATCTGGACGGGATTTTCGATGCCGGGCAAGGACGATCCGTGCCCGGCCAGAAGCAGGGTCGCGCTCGCCAGGAAATCAGCCGAGTGCTTCGACATCGCAATCAAGTGCTGGAATGTGCCAACTCAAGTCATTGGCAAGATCGACGACACGACCGATGATCAACAGGCTGGGCGCTTTGAGGGCGGCTTTTTCGACACACGCGGGCAATTCGCCAAGAGTTGTCAGGATGGTTCGTTGGTCTGCCGTTGTTCCCCGTTCGATAGCGCCTGCCGGTGTGTCGGCGGGCAGTCCTGCATTGATCAGTTCATCGCTTATTTTTTGAACGTTGATCAGTCCCATATAGATGACCAGCGTGGTATCGGGATCGGCCAGGCTGTTCCAGTTCAGGTCCAGATGCACGCCGTCCCGGCAATGGCCGGTGACGAACCGAACACCCGTTGCCATGCCGCGATGGGTCAGGGGAATTCCGGCATAGGCGCCGCAACCGGCGGAAGCGGTAATGCCGGGTACAATCTCAAACGGCACGTTATGCTTGGCCAGAAACAGTGCCTCTTCGCTACCACGGCCGAATATAAACGGATCGCCGCCTTTCAGGCGAACCGCGCTGCGGCCACTTTTTGCCAGGCTGACCAACAGTTCGTTGATTTCGTCTTGCGGCATGAAATGGTCGCGCGCCGCTTTACCGGCAAAAATTCGTGTGGCCCCCGGCGGCACAAGGTCTAGAATGCTATCTGATACGAGGCGGTCATAAACCACGACGTCAGCTTCTTTTAGCAAACGCATGGCCTTTACGGTCAACAGTTCCGGATCACCGGGACCGGCACCGACAATATAAATGGGAGTGGGCTTTTCCAACAAATTGCTCCTGAGGGTTATCTGGATTCTACCGTATGCGTCGTGTTTTTGTGCTGTCGCACGAATTCGACAAAACGCCTTGCCCAGTGATTGGCCTGAACGTCCCGAAAATGGGCGTAACAGGCAAGAAGATTGTGCATGACAAGCCCGTCATGCCTGCCGTCAATTCCATGCCCTCTTAATACCTTGTAGGCATATGTCGGTATGCCATCCAGGTTTTCAAGGCTCGAATAGTGAAATTCATGGGCCGGGATGTCGTCACCGTTTGCACATCCGCCTGACGGCCACAGCCCATCGCCGGTTTCTTGCAAACGGACATAACCGCGCCCCTGGGGTGCGTCATGCATGATGATGTCACCAGGGATGATGTCGGCCATTTGCCGGGTTTCACCGCGCCAGGTCAGGCTGCGAGCCAGGTACATAAGGCCGCCGCATTCGGCATAGGTCGGAAGACCGTCTTCGATGGCTTCCTTGATTGCCATGCGCATGGTCGAATTGCCCTCGAGAATGTCCATTCGGGTTTCGGGAAATCCGCCACCAACAAACAATCCATCAATTTCCGGAAGCTTGGTATCGACGGTAAGGTCGACGGCAACCAGTTCAGCCCCGGCGGTTTCAAGGGCGACAAGATCATCGGGGTAATAAAAACCAAAGGCGCTATCCCGGGCGATGCCGATTTTGACATCGGCGAGCGCAGGAACAGCAAGGGGAGGGGGGCTCATTTCCGGTGGGTTTGCAGTTTTGGCAATTTCGATAAGTGCATTCAAGTCCACCTGGGTGGCGATCAGGTCACAGATATCGTCAATCTTGGCATCAGCCTCGGGTGCTTCATTGCTGGGCATGAGGCCTAAGTGCCGTTCTGGAATTTCCAGTCGGGGATCGCGGTGAATTGCACCCAGCATTTTCAAGTCTGTGTAGTGTTCGATGATCGCGCGCAACTTGCCTTCGTGCCGGGTCCCGCCGACCTTATTGAGGATAACTCCGGTGATGTTCAAGTCGGGCTCGAAGGCCTGATACCCAAGCAAAAGCGGTGCAATGCCACGGGTCATTCCCCGGGCATCGATAACCAGCACCACCGGGGCCCCCAAAAGAGACGCCAATGCGGCGTTGGAGTTTCCGCCTTCCAGGTCAAGCCCGTCGTATAGGCCCTTGTTGCCTTCGATCAGCGATATTTCAGCGGCTTCATCGTGCCGGGCGAACGTGGTGAGAATTTCGCTTTCGTTCATGGTGTAGTAATCAAGATTGAAACAAGGTTGCCCGGTGGCTCTGGACAGCCACATGGGGTCAATGAAATCCGGTCCTTTTTTAAAGGTCTGGATCGCATGCCCACGGCGCGACAACGCCGCCGCCAATCCGATGGATACTGTGGTTTTTCCGGATGACTTGTGGGCTGCCGAAATCAGCAGGTGGGCCATGGGGTTAAGCTCCGAACTTGCCCTTGTTTCGATGCTCCCACATGTGCTCTGCCTGGCTTATGGCCTCTTCTGGGCTTGCCGCACGCTGCATCAATCGCAAGACGATGGCCATGGTGCCCGTCACCGCAGCGGTTGCATAGATATCTTCCTCAGTCCCGCTCCAGATCGACTTTAAGCGACCCAGGTCCATGTCCTCATCAACTTTGACGTTTTCTTCGGGCAACATGGCAGGCCATTCTTCTTCGCTTAAAATACCATCGTGGAGATATTGTATCTGAACGGGTTTTTGCGGACGCCGTTCGGCTTCGCCGCCTTCGCCCTTGAAGACCGCCATGTGCTGCTGACCAAGAAGATTGGCCGTATCGCGATGAACATCACGGTAATTGGGGTGAAATACGGTTTGCAGCTCATACGGCGCGGCAAAGGGGTTAATCATGCGCCCAAAGGTATTGACCGGCGTACGCAACCCCAAAACCGGTTTCAAATCGATGATGTTCTGAAGTGCAGGGGACAGGATGGCCAAGGGTAAATAGGCAAAGTTGGTGGCCGCTAAATGTTCACCAGCTTCACTTAATGACCCTGCGATGGGAATTCCCAAAAACTCCAGCGTGACCCTGGAATAAATTCTGTCCGGTGTATGGCCTTCGGTGCCTTGCATGAAAATGCGCACCCCGTTGTCGGCCAGTGACAAGGCGGCTAGCAGGTACCAGGGAAGTTGGCGTTTTTTACCGGAATAGGACGACCAGTCCAAATCCACAGCAGGCAGAGTGGCCGGGAGTTCCAGGGTATCACGCACGGCTTGTACAAAACCTTCGCCTTCTTCAGGAACTTCCGTGCGCATGCGCAGGATGCACAAGAAGGCACCCAGTTGCAGGGGTTCTATTTCGTCCTTTAAAATCAGGCTGGCGGCTTCGTGCATTTCTTCCGCCGTTAAGGGGCGGGACAAGTTTGGGCCTTTGCCGATGATGCGGACGAATTTAGCAAATGGGTGTTCTTGGGTCATGGGTATCCTAGTTGATAGCGGGTTGTTTGTCGGCTGAATCTTCACCCCGTGTGCGCAGATTCATTTTTTTGATGAGCGGTGCGCCTTCGACGCCGTTGCCAATGATGGCATGGCCTTGAGGCACAGCCTGCCAGTCATGCTTTGCATTGTCCAAGGGTTCGGAGACGATCAGAAGACAGTCATTTTCCTTGCAGTGATACAGGGTCGGAGCAAATTTGTCGCTACTGTACCGGAAAGCGTATATGTCGTCACCGTCTGCAAAAGCGGCAGTGAAGCGAAAGGGTTCAACTGCGCCGGTCTCTTCCATAATATCGAGGACATCGTCAATGGTGGCACAAACGGCACCGAACGGGTCTTCGTTCAGGCCATGGCCACAGGCTGCCAGGAACAGGGCCTCGCTGTCGGTCGTGCCGATGCGTTTGCAATAAAGTTCGTCGGGGATCATCAATTCCAGCCGGCGGCGGATCAAAGCGTAAGATCCGACCTGACCATTATGCATGAACATCCAGCGACCCTGAACAAAAGGGTGGCAGTTCGAGCGATTGGTCGCGGTGCCGGTCGAGGCACGGACGTGGGAAAAAAACATAGGGGAGCGGATTTGTCCGGACAAGCTGCGCAGGTTTTCATCGTTCCAGGCGGGCAGGATGTCCCGGTAGTGACCGGGTTCATCACGGTGGGCGTACCAGCCGAAACCAAACCCGTCACCGTTGGTTTCTGCCTTGGACTCGCGCGCATGCAAGCTTTGGGTCAGCAACGAATTTTCAGGCTCGGAAATGAGTTTTTCCAGGAAGATAGGCTCTCCGCTATAGGCAATCCATCGGCACATGGGGAGTTCTCCGCAACAGGTTATCCGATCGCGCACGCCCAACCGCTACGCCGGTTCGGAGGCCTTTTCGTCATTGGATGCTTCTGCCACATCGTCCATTGTCTCTACGATGACGTCCGGCGGCGCCACGTAGTGTGGATCGATGTCGATGTCGGCCAATGATTCAGCCAGGAACGGTAGCACTTTGAGCGCGATAGCGACAATCAGCAATGCTATGGCAACCCCACCTAACCCCAGGACTATTTCGGGCAAGCTTGGTGTGTAGGCATTGATCTGGCCGTCAAAAAAGGAACTGCTGACTTCGTAACCGGGAAAGATAACAAGCGGGTAGGCCTGGCCACCGATGATGATGATGTAGATCTGGGTCAAACCGCCCAGAATAATCATCGCCGCAGCCAATCCGGTCATCGTGCGATCTTTCGCGGTAACCGGATGGTACAGCAAGGCGAGAGGAACGATACCACCGATCAGGATTTGGCCGATCCAGAACAGGCCGGTATAGATGCCGCCATTTAGCAGGATGAAAGCCTCGACCCCGTGATGTTCAGTGGCATACAGGTTGGTCAGGTGTTGCACGACAACAAAATAGAGCACACCGGCAACGAAGACACCGAGCAGGTTTCGAAGCTTTCCCATGATCGCGTCGCCAAGTGGTCTGCTGGTTCCCTTGCTGATCGCCATCAGGACCAAAATGAAAACAGCCAGGCCAAATGAAAACGACATAACGATGAACATGGGAGCCATAATTGCCGCGTCGTAAGCCTGGCGGGCGACTAAAAACCCAAAAATCGATCCGGTGCCGGTGGTCAACGCCAAACGCCAGATGAAAGCGGCGAGGCCGGCAATCCGGGTGAATCGGTTCATGCGGCGTTCCATCATCATCCACAGATAAATACCGATGACACCGAAGAACCCGGTGTACAGATAGATGTTCCAGGAAAAGATGGATTTGAAGTTGTAAGACGTCATAGCCACGATCAGGCGGTCAGGCCGACCAAGGTCGAGCACCAGAACGGCCAAGCCACCAGCCAGTAAGGCAAGTGCCAGCAGGGCCGACAGGCGGGCCAGGGGTTTGTACATAACGCGCCCGAATACGGATGAAATAGACGCGACATTCAGCGCGCCCGATGCCGCCACAATCAGGAACACGGCGAATACGTGGGGCATGCCCCAGACGATCTGGTTATCCATCCCGGTGACGTAGTGGCCGTTATGTTCCATGTACCATGTGGCACCCATAGCGGCGGCGGCGAAAGCGCCGAGCCAGCCCAACAAGGCGTAGTAGCCAACTGATTTTCCGGCAATCTGGGTAAAGAGGATATGTTTCATACTGCTGTCATCCTCGCTTTACAGGCCCTGATAGTGAACGCCGGGGACAAGCCCCAGGTCGGCGCGCAGGCGGGTCGTAACGCGTTTTGATAGTTCTTTGGCAATGGTGCTGTCGGGGTCGTTCAGGTCGCCAAACATCATGGCCCCGCGACCCGCTTTTTCAGTGCAGGCCTCGACACAGGCGGGGGTTCCGCCTGTGTCGATCCGATGAACGCAAAGTGTACAGGATTCCACCGTGCCCTTGCCGCGCGGCATGTGTGGTTTTTGCCCGGTTGTATCTTCATGGACGAAAGAACGTGCCTTGTAGGGGCAAGCCATCATGCAATAGCGGCAACCGATGCAGGTATGTTTGTCGACCAGAACAATGCCAT
>Ga0316204_10007484_pt1 | contig 15896 bp, 14 predicted proteins | sample 6monrhotite_MG_2_FD_205661 | JGI IMG/M metagenome (GOLD analysis project Ga0316204, IMG submission 205661) | Microbial mat bacterial communities from mineral coupon in-situ incubated in ocean water Damariscotta River, Maine, United States -... | ecosystem: Environmental > Aquatic > Marine >... | reverse complement strand
TGCCAGTTATCTTTATCAAAGTCTTTGAAGATGCCAGGGCTAATCAATAACAGCCCCTCTTGAACTCGATGAATACGCGCATTAACAGAATTGGTCTCAAACTTATCTTTGAGTAAACCATCGTGAACCCAAGCATGAAATTGCTTGCCAGGGTCTTCATCCTCTTCCAAAGATGGGCTAGAACAGTTTAGTTCGGGCGTGGCTTGAATCTCTGTGCTGTCTGATTCTGGTGGCGGGTTGTCAGTTTGTGAATTAGAGAAAAAGGCAATGGGATCAAACCCCGCTTCAGTGTCAGGTTTGGTCGTGGACTCGCTTTCAAGGTGATTAGTTTCTGTTTCAGCCGTCGTCGATGGTGCGCTTGCTATGGTTGCTGTTTGAGGTTTTGTGGTTGAGGATGTTTCTGGTTCTGCATCACTGCTGGTGGGGACAATACTCCCATTAAAAATATCGGGGCGAGAGTGAGTATCAGGCCAAATCCGTGAGGCAGGGAAGCACAAGCATGTGAGTGTATGCGACCAATCCTCACCAGAAACAGCCACTTTCCAAATAGATCGATCCCCATTTGGCGTAAGTACCTTGTGTTGTTGCAGCTCATCGAAGATTCGATCATTACGAGTAGGAATGCCAGCATGCCCCTCTTGGGTCAAATGCTCACGTAATGCATCAATGCCCCGTTTACTGACCACCCACAATTGCTCACCATCAAACCAAGCGGCCGCACCGTTACGATTAAGCGGGATCTGATTTTCTTTGAGTAGGAATCTTAAGCCCGTTAACAAACGTTCATGCAGCGGTATGCGTGCTGCTGGTAATTGCGTTACCGTATCGGATGAAGCCCCTAGATTGTCCGCCACCGATTGACCATCCGCTTGTTGGATAATCTCACCCACAATCCCAGCATCTTCATGTACACCACTGATCGCTGCAAGCCATACAGCAAGAAGTAGACGATCACTGCCCAGCCAGTCTAAGGCCGGTGTCGGGATAATTAGGCGAGATAGCAGTGGTGCCACACGTTCATGGAGTCGATATTGGCGATCTTTACGGTAGCGAATGCGATACCAGCCATCGCCTGTTATAGCGGTTGATAAAGCATCCCAAGCACCAAGGTCATGACCTTTCTTATCATAGAGGGTGATTGTTTGATCCATGAGCGGCTTGCCCACATCGTGTAGCAGTGCCGCACTAAAAACCGCATACGTCCAGAGATCTTTCTTAGCGGTAATCTCTTCAGCATCGGCTCCTTGCGGTAGCAAATGGCCGCGTCGAATGCGCAAGGCGTTGATCACCACCTCTAAGCTATGATCAAGTAACCCACCAGCCCCTGAGTGGTGGTGAGACTCTGAAGCGGGGAGCTGTTGAACGTAACCCGCAAACGCTAACAGCGCATCAAGGTATAACGTTTTCCAGTGGGTTTTGGGTACCCCCGCCAATTGTTGGATCGTCTTGACCTGCTTTGAGCGCGGGCTAATAAGATCGAGTGGCAACAGTACCGGTAGACAATCTGAATAAGGGGGCTTAACTTTACGCCGTAGACCAAGCATCACGGGAAACCGGTAAATTAGCGTAGAGCCAATGTTTAACTTCAGTTTGTGACAAGAGCGGAGTCCACGCCTGCCAGATAGAGACTGTGCCCACTCGGCCCTCAAATTGATGGAATGTTTCGTTCTTAGGGTTCCAGTACCGACCATCTCCCGTAACGCGGTAATACAAAAGTGGCATTGATGCGACGGCATCAAAAAACAGCTGTTCACGATCACTCATGGGACTGTTGTGTAGCGGGTCTAACTTTTCAGCGAGGTAATTGAGCGGATGCTCCCCAGGCTCTAAGGCACGTTCAATACCTTCGTAATTGCGCAGCACCATCATTAACGCAGGTACCCATTGGGCCATTCCAGTGGTTAGTAGCTGCTGATAAATAGGGTTGTGTTGTTTTGTCGTCATTGAGGTGTTTTTATCACCCCCATAGCTGTGATTGATACGATTAATCTTTTTTGAATCGATAAGATTTACTGTTTTATAAAAGAAGGAGAGTTGTTAATCCTGCCGCCTAGCCAATGCAAGAGGTGATGATCTAGAGCGAATGGGGTACTGAGGTCGAAGTGAGAAAAAGGCACTGTCATGACTTATGACTGCAAGCCTATTTCAGATGTTGAATCTGGTGATGTGGGGTTAATATTTGGAGAAGATTACCACTCAGTTCTTTAAGTATTTGAAAGGTAGTTAACCCGTTGCTGTCCTTCTGCCACACCACCGCCAACGGCAGGTTACGCGAAAGCTGTCATTCATATTTAGTAATAGTTACACATCTTGTGGTTGGTTTTAAGGTGTGATCGAGATGTAAGTCACATTTGAACCTAGTTTTTCATCCTCCTGGCTTTGGTTTTAGGAGGGTGTCGGGAATATCCCTAATATGAACATCTCGCTGGGGAAATGCGATCTCAATTTTGGCATCACGAAAACGCTGATCGATATCCATGTGTAAATCATGCTTTGTCTCAAGGAACACGTCGGGGTGAGGAATGTATACCCTGAGTTCGAAGTCTAATGAGCTTTCACCAAAGGCGACAAACCGAACGCTGGGTTCTGGATCATCTAATACGTTGTGATGTTTGTGGGCGGCCTCTAATAACTCGCTATAGGCACGTTTGGTATCTGAGCCGTAAGCAATGCCAACGGGTATGAGAATGCGTAGGATTGTATCGGATAATGACCAATTGATAACCTGGCCTGTGACGAATTCCTTGTTAGGAATAATCAGCTCTTTTCGATCCCAGTCTGTAATGGTTGTGGCACGCATTTGGATGCGTGAAACTTTGCCGCTGATATTGCCAACCGTTACCGCATCGCCAACACGAATTTGGCGCTCGAATAAAATAATCAATCCAGAGACAAAGTTGGCGAATATCTCTTGCAGTCCAAAACCTAGGCCTACCGTGATAGCAGCAGCTAACCATTGTACTTTTGACCACCCGATGCCGATGGCGCTGAAGGTCATGGATAGTCCGATAATGATTAAAATATAGCGGGTAATTGTTGTGATAGCGTAGCGTCCGCTTGGGGTGAAGGGCAGATGTTGAAGAATGGCTATTTCAAGTAAACCTGGGATGTTACGGCTGATAAATAAGGTCATCAGGAATACAGTGATCGCCAGTAATACGTTTGCCAGCGATGTCGGTATTTGAATTGCACTACCATCACCACTCGCTGTTTCGCTACTCCATAAAACGATCTCGTTGAGTAGTTTTAAGGCGGGTAAAACATCTGACCAGATCAGCACGGTGCCGATGATAATCGCTAGCCAATAGGCGCTATTCATCAAACGCATGGTTTGTGTGCTTATACTTTCTACATCAAGTTCAGGGGCTTCATTGGGGATGGGTTCAATGATAGTTTGGTTTTCATGTTTATCCGTTGTCTCAACCTGGGCTTCCAGTTTTTTAAAACGCTGTTCAAGTGCTAGTTTGCGCTGAACGATGTTTAGCCAGCGAATAAAAAATTCGCGCACAATCTTGATAGCAAATATCAGTCCGATAGTGCTCGTTACATATAAGCAAAGCTGGATTGCGGTGTAGAAATATCCTATCGCTGCAGCAATCGCCAAGGCGAGCGGAACGGCGAGTATCAGTGGAAACCAGATGTTAGATAAACGATCTAACCAGCCACCTGGATTCTTTTCAATATCATCTTTAAACAGGCCGCTTGTAGGTTTGAATAATGTGTAAGCAAACAGGCTGCTCAATATCATTAGAGCGATGAAGGTGATGCGCCCCAGTGAATCGTGATGTGCTTGGGTCGGTTGATTCATGGTGAAGGCAACGACAAATGCCAAAGGTAATATCGCCGCTAGAAACCATGTTAGCTGTTGCCTGATAAGTGTTAGGTGTTCTGTTTTCCAGCGAAAGTGTGAGTCACCCAAGCCATTGGGGCGGCATATGCGTCTTAGTAACAGCCCTAAAAACAGTAGCAAGGTAACGATGTAAAGACCGGAGGCAAGCGCTGTTGCATAGTGGTTGTCCATGCTGGTGGACTCAATGCGCCATGCGACTAAATAGACCAGCATTGGCCAGGGTAAGACCATGAGTGAAGTAACAATAGCCGCCAGCAGGGTATCGGTGAATTTTGCTTTGCTTAGTTTGGTCACGTAACGGCCAAGTTCGGAGAGCTTTTCTCTGAGTCGGCTATAGAAGCCAACTAGTAGGGCAAAGGCAAGTAAAGGCGTACCTACCGACCATGGGTTATCCAACAGATCGTTGCCTAATGTACCGCCGGTTTGCAGGATGGCGGAGGGGTTTACTAGCCAAGGGATGGCCGTGCCTAATCGTGTGATGTCGTTAAACGTTAGTGGTGGTGCGCTTTGAATCCACAAGATGCGGCTGTTTATAAACTCGCGGTACTCATTGATTAAGGCAAGCAGTTCGCGTTCGCGTTCCATCATGGGAAACAACTGTTTTTCAAAATGGATGTCGTAGGCTTTGATCAGTTCGTTAAGGTAATTGTCTTTCTGTTCTCCTAATGCATATTGAAGCCCATTTTGTAGTGCTCGGTTTTCGATATCACTTAATATGCCAGTGGTACTAATCTGGCGTAGCGCTTCTCGTTTTACATCGACCAAGGCCAGTAAACGATCTTCGATTTCGATACGACGTAACTGCACTCGGTTGACATCAATTCGACGTTGATTGAGTGTGGCCGCGTAGATACTGCTATCAGGTAGTTGATTTAGATCGCTGCGCAACTTCAAACCAATGGCATCTGTTAAACCGATTTGAGCAATCTTCTCTTTAATGCCCTCATACTGGCGACGGATGATAGTAAGGGTTTCTTCCAACTTTTTCTTATCTTCACTGACGCCCGCGCTGAGCGTTGATATTTGTGTCAGCTCGGAGGCCAGTTGTTGATTTTCATCCACCACAGCGCGTACCAGAGGGTGGGCGCTGGTGGCGGCAAGAATGGCGCTGTCGGCGGCCTGCATGGTCTGGGTTGCGACCGTGGTGCGTAGCTGGTTTACGCGTTGTTCAAAGGCATTAAATCGTTGTTCGGCAATCAATACCTGGCGTTCGGCCTGTTGACGACGTGCGCGTAATAACTCGCGCCGGTTTTCATAGCTACGTTGTTCCTGCTCCAATTCTAATAAAATCAGGTTTAAATAATCGCGTTCTGCCTGTGTCGCGATTTGTTTGGCCGCAACCTCTTTGTCATCCTGTGTGGAGAGTGGAGCCGCCAGCAGTTGATTCAATTCTTCCAGGCGTTTACGTGCATTAGCCGATTCGTCAGAAACCTTCTGTAAACGTTCGCTACGCTGGGTGGCCTCGGACTCAATTTCATTACGCACTTTGCGAGTGGTTTGAAGTTCAGAGCGAGCGATTTCCAGGCTTTGTTCGAGTGAGCTTAGCGATTGCCTCTCATCGACCTTGAACTCTGCGGGCAATGGTGTGGATAGCTCCTGTTCAATGCGCCTTAAACGTGAAGCAAGGCCTTGATAGGCTTGGTGATAGTCTCGTGTTTGCTCAATACTGTTGAGGGTTTTTTGCAGCAGCTCCTGTGCTTGATAGAGGTAGCTAAGTTCGGATTTTTGACGGGTATCGGGGGCGTCAATTTTTTCCAGAGTGTCGACATGATCGTTTAGCGTATCCAGTGTTTTAGCCGCGCTTGTTTTTTCAGACTTCAGCGTGGCAAGCAGGTCACTGGTTTGGCCGTGAGATATCAGTGGCAAGCAAAGTACTGCAAGCAACAAATACACAACAAGGCCTTTAGGTCGCTGCCACACTGTCATATTGACGTCCATTCTACCGGTCACGCATCCGCCTTATCCCTCCTTTATCGTATGGAGGTTGCTTGTTGATTTATAGGCTATCAATAGTAGGTATAACTCAAAGAAATGGGGATGGGAAGTGATTTGTTAGTTATTCTTTTTGGTGAATACCAGTATTTGTGTGAGCTTTATAAGGCCTTGTATTTTATAGATATAAAATAATTTATTTCGTTATCGTCAAATGAAGTTAACTTTTATTAAAAATAGGCTTTGACGGTGTTCAAAATTTACCCTATAAAGCGCCACCATTTTTTATATTGCATCACTTGTTTTTGAAATAATTGTTTTCAGGAGAAAGCAAAATGGAACACGTAGTATCTGAAGAAAAACGCCTTAAAGGCCTACAAAAGTTTAAAGCAGAGTGGCCTGAAATGAGTCCATTTGAACGTTTTGAACATGCGGTGATGTTGTTTGTCAGCTTTATACTAGCCATCATCATTATGGTCGCTTTGGTTCGCCTGATGGAAAATGTCTATCAACTGCTATTGGAGCAAATGACAGATCACACAGGGTATAAAGCCTTTCAGGCAACCTTTGGCATGCTGCTTACTTTGTTGATCGCTTTTGAGTTCCGTAACTCTATCAATGCGACATTGGAAGGCAAAGGCTTGTTGATACAGGTTAAGATCGTTGTGTTAATCGCTATTATTGCCTTGGCGCGTAAATTTTTGGTGCTCGACCCCAAAGAATATGACGCGATGGTGATGCTGGCCTACGCGGCGATTGCGCTCAGTCTCGGTATTATTTATTGGTTGTTGAGTGCACGCGAAGATAAAGACTTAGTTTGCCGCATTTAACTAGAGTTGAATGAAAATGACTCACCCCCTCACTGGGGGTGGGTCACTTATTTTTTTGCTAAAGTAAGAATAAGGTCGCTAGCCCCAGAAAACTTAGAAATCCAACAATGTCGGTCACGGTGGTCAAAACCACTGCACCGGAGAGTGCCGGATCGATTCCCATACGCGTTAGCACCACCGGAATTGCAACACCCGAGGCGGATGCAGCAATCAGATTAAGCACCATCGCTACAGCAATAATAATCGCAATACCCATATCGCCAAACCAAAGATAGGTCATCACTGCAACTACGATAGACCAGGCCAAACCATTAAGCAGGCCGATCGCCAATTCTTTATTACTTAGCCAACGTAAATTACTACTAGTGACGTGACCAAGTGAAAGCCCGCGAATGGTTAAGGTGAGTGTTTGACTACCGGCAATACCACCCATGCTGGCGACGATAGGCATCAGTACCGCAAGGGCGACGATTTTATCCAGCGCCTCTTCAAAGCGACCAATGACCCAGGCAGCCATAAAGACTGTAATCAAGTTAATGCCCAGCCACAGGCCACGGCGTTGGGCACTGGGTAGAATCGGGGCGAATAGATCTTCCTCCTCTTTCAAACCGGCGCGTGCCAAAAGGGCATGATCAGCTTGTGCACGAATAATGTAAAGTGCTTCATCCACGGTGATGCGGCCTTTCAATATGCCTTGCTCATCGATGACTGCGAGTGAGATCAAATCGCGCCGTTCAAACAGTTGTGCTACCTGTTGTTCGGTAGCGTTGGTGGTCACGCTGTCTCCTAGGTCGTTCATGGTTTCACCCACGGTAGCGGTAGGTCTGCCGGTGACGGCATCGGCAATAGAAATAGTGCCGAGATAACGACCAACTTCATCTGTCACCATCAAGTTGTCGGTGTGGGGCGGCAGCTTGGGATGACGACGCAGATAGCGTAGTACGGTTGCTAAAGTAATGTCGGTCCTGACACTGATTACATCGGTGCCCATGATGCGTCCAGCGGTGTGTTCATCATAGGCCATGCTCACTTCAAGGCGCTGGCGATGATCCTTGTCCAAGGATTCAATGATGGTCTCGGTGAGTTTATCTGGCAGCTCTTCAATGACATGAGCCAGTTCATCCGCATGCATAACATTGGCAGCGGCGATCATCGCCTCATCATCCATTTTATTGATGATGCTGGCGCGAACCTGCTCTCTTAGATGGGTAAGAATGTCACCTTCTATCTCGGTGGGTATGATCTCCCACAAAGCTTGGCGTAGTACTGGAGACAAGGCTTCAAGTAGCGCGGCAATTTCACCGGGCTGCAACACCATTAATTCGGCGATGACTGCATCATTTTCGCCAGCTTTTAGCGCAGGGATTATTGTGTCGAGTACCTGGCCGGATTCAATAATGGTTTCATTGCCGGGTGGGGCGATATCGTTTTGGTTCATGTTATTCCCCTTTTTCCTGCTGAGTTAAGGCGGCTTTACGAACATAAAAAAAGCTCAAAAAATCCTCGGTGACTTTTTGTTCCAGTTCAATGGCTTGTTGAGTGGGGCAAAAGAAGGTCACGCTAAAAATGCTTTTACCAATATTGGTTGTGGCGATGCGCACCGACGGTGTTGGTGTGGGAATATCCATCCCGGAACGTTGCACGATAAAGGCGTGATAGCGCGCCCCCAGCTCGGCAAAGTCAGCGGAGTACTTTTCGATGTTTTCCAAAACCATCTGTTTCACCTCAAAGGTATTCACCTCAGGTTCGGTAATGATGTCAAAACTGTGAAACACAAAGCGACGCATGAAGTTCAGGTTTTTGATCGGCTGAACCAGAAATAGGCTATTTGGCAGGGTGATAGTTTTGCCTGTGTAGGCATAACTATTACCGTTGTTATTTACCTCTTGCAACACAGTGGCCAGTACATTTTGGTCAATAATCTCACCGCGAATATCACCTACCTCAATCCAATCCCCAATCGATGTGTTGCCAGATGCTGTGCGTAAGACTGTGCCACTGATACAAAGAATGAGCTCTTTGGAAGCGATAACAACCGCAACCGCAACCGCCGCGATGGAAAGGGCAAACTGATGTAGCTCTGGCCACCAGATAAAAATAACCGCAAATAGGATGAGCGCCAGGGTGATATTTTTAGTGTGGTAGATCCAGCGCCGCTGTTGATCGATTAAGACTTCAGATTTGCGCTTTATAAAACGGACAACCAAAAGCCGAAGACCCGACAGCGATAAGGCAATGACCAAAGAGATAAACAATTTGTGGTTGAGAATGTCATTAATATAGTCAGGCATCGTTGTGCTCGCAGTAGTTATCTAGTTTGACAAATTGTTGAGCCCCAAAACACACTTAACCAACATGTTCTATGAGGGTTGGCCAGCACTAACCAAACAGTGCTTGATGCTATTAACACCTGATTGTGTAGATGTGAGCGGCGCGCGATTCTAGTTGAGTTTTTCAATGTGTGCACCGTTTATTTTTTTGTTTTTTTATGGCTCCATTTTTATAGAGTTATCGCCGATAACTCTGCGTCATTTTTAGGTATTGGAATTCACAGAACCTGCTTTCCCCCTCTGATGCCGGAGGGAAGCTAGGGTAGACACTAAATAATAGGGCTTTCAGGATCAGGTGAGGGTATGGCCTCGGGCGAGTGCTCTTCTTGGAAATCATCCACTTTTGCTTCTATCTCTTCCATATCACCAAAGCGAGCAATATGGTAAAGCGCGTCGCCCTCATTCACGAGTGGTAGATTGGTTTTACCAATAACAATGCCACTGTATGGCGAAACAATTTGGAGTTCTGTTTCACCAAACGGATCAGCGACTACCCCGAGCAGGGTGCCTTTTTTTACTCGACCACCGAGCGGCACCATGGCGCGTAAAATACCGCTATCCGGTGCGCGCACCCATGCGCTAGAACGGGCGACGACAGGTTCCATATGGGCTTTGCTCTTCTTGCGCGAGGGCGGCAACATCTCCAGAGTTCGCATGACATTGACGATGCCTTGGACACCTGCGCGGATAGAGACTTCATCAAAGCGCAAAGCTTCACCTGCCTCATAGAGCAGCATGGGAATACCATGCTCAGCAGCCGCTTCACGTAATGAACCATCGCGCAGGTTAGACGAGATAATCACTGGTACGTCGAAGACCCTAGCTAGTTTTTCTGTTTCTTCATCATCCAGGTTGGCACGGATCTGTGGCAGATTGGTGCGATGGATCGCGCCTGTATGCAAGTCAATACCGTGGGTGCTCTGACTGACTATCTGTTCCATAAATAGATGAGCAAGTCGAGCTGCAAGTGAGCCTTTTTCAGAACCTGGGAATGAGCGGTTTAGATCACGTCTATCTGGCAGGTAGCGAGAATTGTTGATTAAGCCGTGGACGTTAACAATCGGCACGGCGATCAAGGTGCCACGCAGGCGTTTAAGAGCTGGCAGATTAAGGACACGGCGAATGATCTCGACACCATTGATCTCATCACCATGAATGGCGGCACTGAGGAACAGTCGTGGCCCCGCTTGCTTGCCGCTAATAATATGCACAGGAATAGTCATCGGAGTATGGGTGTAGAGCCGCCCAGCAGGCAAGTCGATAGTGGTGCGCGTGCCGGGCTCTACTTTTACTCCATTGATTTCAAATGGCGTGTTGCGCATGGTTTAGCCCTTGCCCCGTGTGCGGGTATTGTGAGGTTTGGCATTTTTCTCAATGCATTCGATGATCATACTGGCGACATCTTTGCCGGTAGCTGTTTCAATACCCTCTAATCCTGGTGAAGAGTTAACCTCCATCACCAGTGGGCCACGTTCAGACCGAAGTATATCTACACCAGCGACATTCAAGCCCATCACCTTGGCCGCATTGATCGCGGTAGCTCGCTCGGCTGGCGTGAGTTTAACCAATGAAGCACTGCCACCACGATGTAGGTTGGAGCGAAACTCACCCGGCTGGGCTTGACGTTTCATAGCGGCAACCACTTTACCGCCGACGACCAAACAGCGAATATCTGCCCCGCCTGCTTCTTTAATATACTCCTGTACCATGATGTTGACCTTCAGCCCCATAAAGGCTTCAAGCACACTTTCTGCGGCTTTTTTGGTTTCAGCTAGCACCACGCCAATGCCCTGTGTGCCTTCCAGTAGTTTGATGACGAGAGGTGCACCGCCCGCCATCTTAATTAAATCACCGATATCATCCGGATTGTGGGCAAAGCCAGTGTGAGGCATGCCGATCCCTTTGCGTGATAGCAACTGCATGGAGCGCAGTTTGTCGCGTGAACGTGAAATAGCCACCGATTCATTAATCGGGTACGCACCTGTCATCTCAAATTGACGTAGTACGGCGGTGCCATAAAAGGTGACCGAGGCACCAATTCGTGGGATAACGGCATCAAACTGTGGGAATGCTTCGCCCTTAAAATGAGTTTCTGGGTTATTAGACGCGATGCTCATATAACTACGTAGCACATCGATAACCATCGGCTCATGTCCTCGCTGTTCGCAGGCCTCAACTAGGCGACGAGTGGAGTAGAGGTTTTTGTTGCGAGAGAGTATGGCGATTTTCATTGTTATTCCTATTTCTACTATGTTAGTGGCTATGACTAATTAATTATCGCCAAGTAAGTGAGAGGCGCTGGGGTTGACGATAATGCTGTCTTCCATCGCTGTTCTGCCTAGCAACATTCGGAATTTCATCGTATCCCGATTTGTTAATGTGATTTCGATAGATTTGTGTACTGTACCTAGCGCTACTGGTGTGGTGATAACGTAGCGCAGCTCTTTGTGGCCGCCCGAATCGGTGACCTCTCGTTGGTCCGTTACTTTTGCTTCGCAATAAATTTCGGTATCAAGATCGTCTTGATGTGGATGAATACCAAAACGAACCCATGGCGCACCTTCATTTGTAAAAGGCTCGACCGAGAATGCGTGTAGGCAGGATGTTCTGGCCCCAGTATCAATTTTGGCCTTGATGTGAGGCAAACCAAGCTCCGGCAAAGCCAGCCATTCACGCCAGCCAACCGTTAACATTTTTTTTTCATTCATCGGTGTTAAATCCAGCTCTTATGTCTAAAGTAAATCACTATGATGACCATCGCACCCAACACTGTATAAGGACGATAGACTTTATCGAAGTCATTCGTTTCATAACGTCGTCTATAATATATCCGGCGAGTGTGTTCCCAAAGAATATAAATTTCCAGCATTTTTTGACTACTATTTTGAATTCACTGGTCGCTACTAAATGAGAGGCGAATGCTGGAGGCTGAAGCGTTGAATTACCTTAATAATTACCTGGAGTCTCTTGGGGCTTTTGGCTGTTTTCTACTCACTCTGGTAGGCAGCCTGTTTCTAGGTATTTTGGACTACATGATAGGCCCTGAACTGTCCTTTTCAGTCTTCTACACAGGCCCCATTGTGCTGGCTGGATGGTATGGTGGTAAGTGGGTAGGGCTTGCTTTGATATTCCTATCGGCCACCATTTGGTTGTGCGCCGACTTAGCGACTGGAGAGATCTATTCCAGTTGGATGGTTCCTGCGTGGAATACGTTTGTCAGATTGGCTTTCTTTGCCATCATTCTATGGTTGTTATTGGTGGTTCGGCAGAAGCTGGCGCTTGAGGAGAGCCTGGCGGATACCGATCCGCTGACCGGTTTATCTAACCGACGTTTTTTTATGGAACAGCTAGAACGCGAATATGCCCGTATGCAACGCTATCCTGAACCCTTCACAATTGCTTACTTTGACCTGGATAACTTCAAATACATCAACGATTCCATGGGGCATGATGAAGGCGACGCGTTATTGTTGGCGGTATCAACGACCCTTTCGTCAAGTATTCGGACGGTTGATTTTGCCGCGCGTTTGGGCGGAGATGAGTTTGCAGTGCTTTTTCCTATGCTGGAAAAGGATGACGCGTTGCCCGTGCTGGAAAAACTTCAAACAGAATTATTGGAAGCAATGAAAGAAAAAACGTGGCCGGTGACGTTTAGTATCGGCGCTATCACGTTTACAACGGTGATGGACTCTAGCCGCGACATGGTGAAAAAAGTCGATGACTTGATGTATACGGTTAAAAAATCCGGTAAGAACAATATTCGCCATCTTGTTTGGCCTTAAGAGAACAGACTCAGCGCAGCATGAAGGGTTTCTGACGGCTCCTTGGTAGCAGAAGCTAAGGCATAGGCGGGACGTTCTATCACCGGCGCATCTTCCACACGAAATAATTTTCCAACACTTATAGCAGGTTCGACAGTCGGTTGGGCTAGGTAAGCCGAGCCGCCACAACTAAATAAGTAATCCTGTGCGATTCGACCCAAAGGGAGATGAATTGCGGGGGACTGCAATTCTGGATAATGACGGGCGTGAGCAATGGCAAAGGCCAGACCCCAGTCGACCAACACATAATCTTGGGACAGTGCTTCGTGAACGCTTAGATTTTCCCGAGTACTGACCATAACCAAGGGAATCGTTGCAATGTGTGTCACTTCGATTTGGGGAAGTTGCGGCGGTTCAAAGGTAAACCCCAGATCCAGCGTACTCTCCATTAAGCGCAGTACGATCACCTCGGTATCCAATACTTCACCATGAATAGCAATGTCAGGTTGTACTTGGTGCAGTGTATACAACCACTCCTGTAAGGCTATGTCCCACAAGCTAGAGGTGCCTGCAATCGCGAGGGAGGTGCCCGCCTCTTCTTCAATGGAAACATCGTGCTTGGCTCGGCCCCAGGCCGCGAGAATGTTCTCTGCGTGGCTGAGCAAGCGATTGCCCGCCGGAGTCAGCTGTATATCATTTCGGTTACGGATGAACAGCGGTGTACCTAGCTGATCCTCTAACGATTTAATACGACTGCTCACCGCAGATTGGCTGATAAACAGTTTCTGCGCAGCTTTACCAAAATGCCTACTTTTACTGATTTCTATAAAGGTTTTTAGTTGCTCGGTATCCACGGTTTGTTCACATCTCTCAGTAGGTGCACTATGGCAGGATCAACGATTGATCTTAATCGAAAATATTGATCGTGACGATGTAAAAATATCGTTTTACCTAGGCGCAATTTTTCTGCAATTTAGCGGCTGTGGCGTCCTTCGTATGAAGGCTCATGATGATGATATTTAAGAAGGTAATAGAAGATGGTTTTTAAGAATGCAGCATTGTCCGCATGGTTAGTGCTCTCTTTGGCAGCGAGTGGTATTGCGCTAGCTCAGGAGGAACCTGAAATGAGTAACCAAGCCTTATGTGAGCTGGAAGCCGAAGAGGCGGGGATGATGAATGAAGACGATATTCGGGATTATGTTGAACAGTGTCTTAATGAGCTGCGTCAACAAAATGAGTCAGAGTCCAGTTCTTCTAACTGGGAATAATATTCGCTACTGTTTGATTTAGAGGTGCTGTGATGGATATGCTTGATCAATGGGAATCAGATGAATTTCTGGGCGATGAATCTTTTAATGAGCATGAGATTGTTCCGAAAAAGCTAAAAAAAGGCCTAGCTAGGAGACGTTATGAGCGACTGATGGAAGATAAATATCTTAAAAAAGAGTTGGAAGATGATATTGGTTACTGGTAATTAAGTTAGTTTGATATGATTCTAATAAGGTATTCCTACAGGTTGGGGATGCCCTTTTCATTTAATGGTGGTCGAGCTAATAGCAATGATTAGACAAGCTTGGCTGACTGACATTGAGCAAGTAGTGAGTCATAAAAAGTGTCTTTATACCAGAGTTTATTGACGCATTGGAGTGTTGAACCCGCAGCAGATAGCGTTCAATGTATTAAATTCGGGAGTAGCTTGTAACAGCCCTTTCCCTTTGTTGTAAAACCCTTTCGGATAGGGCCTTTCCATTATATTCCCCCTTCCATTATCACAGGCCTTTTTACACCATTTCGGTGACTCCCTTTTGATGATCTTGAATGAGCCTTTTCTTGTAACGGTATACGAGGATATTAGTTGGATGAGATATCAGTAATACCTAGGATTTTACCTCGTGACATACCACCCGGAAGTTTCTAGCAATTACCACCATCTTTGCTGCTCGCTCATTCACGTCAAGGCTGCCAAATACAATCTGGATATCACCCCGCTGAAATACTTCGCCGATAGGTGTGGTTAGGTCGATTTCATCAGAAAGCTCAAAGCTTATGATTTGCCCGGTTCTTTGCAGAACAACAACGGGATAGCCATTAATGTCTTTTCCTTTTTTCATATAAAAATACGTGCCATCTCGATAGTGAATTCACTATTTGTAGAGCATGCCGGTTCCATAAGAAATCATTAATTAAATATCCAAAAAATAAAATAAACGCCATCTATATCAGGTTGACTGTCGTTATTAGAGCCCCTCTGATCTACTCATGTAATTAACTCATTTGATGAAGTCGTAACTTGGTGTGGGTTAAGTTGAATATAGTATGATCAACACGAATATGTGACAATCGTTTCAATTGTGACTTTATAAGTGATCGGCTAACTTCCATGACAACTCAAACCAAAAGCAATCAACACTGGCAAGTGAAGGCAAAAAAGCTCATAAAGCTGGAGATGCTGAAGCGTGATATTGGGTATAAGGAGCTGTCTGCACTGTTACAGGCGGCGGGTACGGAGGAAACCCCAGGGAATTTAAAAACCAAGATTAATCGAGCAACTTTTGGTGCGGCGTTTCTGTTGCAAGTTTTGGATGTTATCGGGTGCAAGTTGTCCGTAGAGGATAAATAAAGTTGTTACAAACGATTGATTCCACATGCTTAGACCATTGAGCAGAATAACCACGGCAACCTTTAGGTCGGAACCCTGGACATACGTCACCGTCTCCCGGCCATAACAAAAGATTGAGAAAATGGTATGTTTTTGGTCGTCATACCAACCACCTTGGCACGGAGTTGTAATGCTACGGCAACCCACTGGGTTCGCATCGGAGCGTCTAGCGTAAAAACGTTGGAGAGACAGCTAAAATCACAGAATAGCCTTAACGGGGGAAATGCTTGGCAAGATTAGGCACATTGTGGGTATTTTAATTTTAGTGAGGTTTACATTAAAGGGATGTTTTGCTACAACATTAAAGTATAAATATGGTTCAGCGTTAAGTTATAAGTAATGTTCGGCGCTAAAGAATAAAAGCTAAGTCGTAAATGAGAATCTGATGGCTACATTTGGAGAGTTACTGGCAACCTCTTTGGAGAGAGTAAAGGGTGTTGCCAAAGATAATATTGTACAGGCGGCCCACATCGGGCGCACTGACCGGGAGCGTTTGCTTAAAAATGGCTGGCTTACGCCGATTATCCGTGGCTG